>Ga0105047_10007608_pt1 | contig 18234 bp, 13 predicted proteins | sample MAT04_FD_78384 | JGI IMG/M metagenome (GOLD analysis project Ga0105047, IMG submission 78384) | Freshwater microbial communities from Lake Fryxell liftoff mats and glacier meltwater in Antarctica - MAT-04 (megahit assembly) | ecosystem: Environmental > Aquatic > Freshwater > Ice > Liftoff... | reverse complement strand
TTCCATCGCCGGCAAGGAAGGCAACGCCGGCATGGTGGCGTATTCGTCCTCCAAGGCGGCGGTCATCGGCCTGACCAAATCCATGGGCAAGGAATACGCCGAGACGGGCATCACCATCAATGCGCTCGCCCCTGCGGTGGTTCGCACGGAAATGGTCGAGAAGATGCCAGCAGAACAGGTGCGTTACATGACGGATAAGATTCCGATGAAACGCTGCGGAACTCTGGAGGAATTCGCTGCGATGGCGGAGTTCATCGTCTCGCCAGCCAACAGCTTCACCACCGGCTTCACCTTCGATCTCAGCGGCGGGCGGGCGGTTTACTGAGACGCCCGGTCGTGCTGGCGGCTGCGGTTTTGTCAGCGGAATGTTCTGGTGAGCATGGGCCGGAGGATGGCTCGGTGATATTTCATAAAGTGAACGGACAACAACGAGCAGGGGTCACGGGACGGGTGCGAATGGCACGAAGTTCAGGAGTATTTTGGACAGAAAAGCTCGTTCGGAATCTCCGGCCTACACTTACACTTGAACCTGCACTTACCCCCGGTAAGAGCGGCGAGTAGGGGTAGGTTCAGGAGTAAGGGTAAGTCCTCTCAAACTCGCCTTGACTTCGTGCCATTCGAGGCTGGCCCTTTCAAGAATATTGCGGGAGGTTATTTTCCGAGAATGCGGTTGAGAGCTTCGATGGAATAAATGAGGCTGCGGGGAAGATGGAAGGGATCCTTAACCGGCAGGGCGACCAAGGTGGTGGCGGGACGGCCTGCTCGGTCGAGGCGCTGGGTCCATTCACCGTGCCTCGGAACAGGGAATTTGGCGAACGCGTAGTCGTGGATTTTGCGATACCACTGCAGCTTTCGCGCATGAGCGACATCAACCACATTGTAGCCGGTGGCCAGAACCGAAATGAAGCGGAGGCCTGGAAGAGCCTTCAGCGTCGCGGCGTCGAGCGGAACTTTATTGGTCAGCAAAATCTCCGCCCCGGCGGCGCGGCCGGCCAGTTCATCCGGGGCAGTGTGAGCATGAACGGTGAGTTCCACTAAACTTCCCAGCGCTGACCAGTCCAGATCACCGGGATTCAGGCTCTGTCCATCAAGAACAACGGCTTTCATGAATTGTGTATTTTTTTGTTTGGGTATCCGGTCTTTTCAAGAGTTTCGCAGGCGCGGGCAATTTCCTCGCTCCAAGGTTCCGCGCCACCAAGAGCCCAACCTAGACAGGCCGCCCAATTCTGCCAGAAAAAGGAGACAGGAACTTGTCCATGCCCCGCCACTCTAGAGCGTCGAACGATAAAAAGCTACACATTGCTTGCCTCGTGCCATCACACTCTTGCGCGAATCGGATCTGCCGATCCAGCAAATCGCCGAGACGCTCGGCTACAACGATCTTTTCTTTTTTCACCGTCAATTCCGTCGCGTAGCGGGAGCGACGCCAAGATCCGTCCGCCTCGGAACCAGCGTTCCCTTCTCATTGGAATGATCGCCAAAGATCTCGTGCCCTTGCGCCCAGGACGCGAAGAACCGCGCGCCAAAAAACGCCGCCCAAAAAATTACCATCTTCTCACCAAACCCCGCCGAATCATGAAAGTCCGCGGCCACAGAAATCGCCCTAAATCCCGCGTAAGTTAGCGCCATTCCTTGCTGACCCCTTTTGCCTTTTCCTTTTGCCTTTTCAGTCGGAATTGTGGAGAAGGCCTTGCGGGAATTCGTGAGGGTTACATTTTCGTCACATTGGCACAATAAGTGCTGACTTTAACTGAATTAAACCCGATACGTTGCCGAAGCTAAGCGACACGCTATGAAAAAATCACTCTTGGTCTTGGCAGTCTTTGCCTGGGCTGTTTTGCCAGCCTCGGCCGCCGTTATTTTTCAAGAGAGTTTTCCCTACGCCGACGGCTCGCTGATCACAGTTTCCAGTGGCACTTGGGCCACAAGCAGTGGGACGGTCGGCCAGATGGATGTCGCCGGCGGCAAGGTGAATCTAACAAGTACAGAAAGCGAAGACACTAATCGCGACTTTACTGCGACAGGATCAGGCACACTCTTTTTTGGACTGACAACCGTTTTCTCTGCACTTCCCACAGCCACGGGCAGTTATTTTGCCCATTTTTGGGACAAGGAGACCGGGGCGAATACAGATTTTTTTGGTCGATTAACCGTTAGGCAAACCCCATCCACATCCCAACTTCTTTTCGGTATTGCTAATGATACCGGTAATACTGCTGTTTATTCAGCCACAGAATTTGCCCTAGGCTCAACGATACGGATTGTCGTGGGCTTTGATTTCTCAACCATGACTTCTACGCTTTGGATCAACCCCGTCGATGTTAGCAGCCCGTCTGTGGTGGATCCTGTTGTCGCAGTTTTTACCGGAGCAGCTACTACGCTGGGCGGTCTCAGCCTACGACAAGCCACAGGAATAGGAACGTTTACTGTCGACGATTTGGTGGTGGGAACAACATTTGGCGATGTTGTCGCTATTCCTGAACCTTCCACCTCCGCCCTGCTTTCCGGAGCGGCGGGAATGATCCTCTGGACGCTTCGCCGCAGGCGGACGGTCGCGTAAGGTTGCGATTTCTTACTTCTGTAAGAAGCGCAGAGCGCAGAAAGGAAGGGGTGAGTCCTATAGTTTACTTATCCGCATTAACAAGATTGCCAGCGCAGAGTAGAATGAACATCGCGGCCTGCTATCGATCTGCATTTTGTAGGACTGGCCCCTTTTGCCTTTCCAGACGAGCTTGTTAAGAATCTGGTGCATCCTCAACGGCTCTACAGGCGAATCTGCCGTACCTGTCATAATAAATAAGAATGGTTGCTGACCGGCAGCCAGAAAGATTGATTTCCAGTGATTTGCGAACGACGCTCCCGGATGGCTTTTTATGGGCAACCTCATAATTCGCGTTGGCAGTGGCCGTTGTTGCTGTCGCTAGCAGGTTGGAGCCAACTTCCTGCCAAATTATTGTCGATTTGTCCCCACTAATACCTGCTACCGAAGGCTTGTATTCTTTGGTGAAATTCATGGCTCGCAAGTGTTTTGTACCCTTCGGGATATCGCTGTCTTTAATGGTCTGGACTTGAATATTTTCAGGTGTTCCGGTTAAGAGAATCGTTAAGTAGAGATCTTTCTTTACTTCGATGGCTTGGGCAACTTTGGTCAGATTGTCTTGTTCAGTAAGCGGTTTGCTTTCGTCGTCCGCACCGGTGAAAGCCCCGATTTTTTCAATTCCTATGAGTGGCTTGTAAGAACCCACCGGAACAGGGCAGTAGGATTTTGTGTCTGCTGGGGTTAATCCTCTTCCCAACCAAAAAAACCTGCTCTGTGTGCCTTCTTGTTCGGTTGAATTGTGCGAGTTCGGTTTTAGCAATCCCACAGCCAGGCGCGCTTCGCTCACTGTGAAATTCCAGACTCTGACGTACCCATAAGATAATTTAGCATCCAACTCCTCAGAGCTAATATTCGATTCAGCTTCAGATGAGTTCTCCGGTTGGGATGCTTGAAGTGGAACCTTGGCGGTGCCAGGTTCGGGCCTCTGCTGGTCGGCGCCAAGCGCTGGGGGAGTAAGGAAACCAAGGAAACAGAGTATAATTATGCTGCTATATTTCATAAACGATTCTGTATTTATAGCCGGTGACTTTGTCGTTTGGTCCATTGCCAATTTGTGGTTCGAGTTGGAAAATGATTTTCTTGTAAACCGAACTTAGGGGAATAATCTTTCCTGAGGAGTCTTGACGGACACTTTGCCCTGCTACATGGACACAAAATGAGAGAGATCGCGTCGTAGTCATTTCAACAACTCGACGGAAAAGCTCTTCTCGGCCGCGGTCGATTGTAGTGCTCGAAGGTTGCCCTCCGGCGGTGTTTGCAGAACCTACACCGTTAAAAAAGGCGAGCTGCGCAAGTTCTCCGCGATCCATCATCGGACCGTTTGTGCTCAAATACTGGATAATGTTGGCAATTAGGTTATCCATCTCGGTATCCGAAAGAGGATCATTGGCCCTATTGCTGTCTCCTTCGGGGCTTTGGGAAAAAGTGAAGTTACGCAAGGCCGCACGGAAGGCAGTGCCACGGTCTCGAAGAACTCCGTTAATATTGATTTTACCATGAGCTGTTGGGTCACTCGCGACTTTGGTCGGAAGATCGGCAGAAAAAATATCGCAAAGCCGCCATGCTCCATTAAACCAGCCCACCGAGCTGCTCGAAGCGGTTGCAAAGCGTGAACCGACGACGAGAGTATCAGGTTGCCCGATTTTTAATGTCTGGCCACCGCCACGAGCCCGCTTGATTTTTGTGGTGTCTGGTGGCGTGGAGTTACCACCGTCTGAACCAGCGGTAATTACTCTAAAGGGGTCATAAATATTGCCAAGCTCGCCGATGGAAAGCATTGCGTTATCAGCTATTACCGCATAAGCTGTATTGGCTGTATCCGTCAAAGTTATGTGATAGTCAGGCCAATTAGTAGGAATCACGAAGCTTATGGCGGCGGAGCCTATTGTAGAAGTATTGGGAAGAGGATTTGGATTCACGTTTCCATTCGAAAGGCCGCCCTGATAGCCGTTAAAGTATCTGTACTGATCGGAGCCGAAGAGGCCATTGGATCCTGCTACATATTCAAGTGGTTCATTTGTGCTGCGGGGGTCTCCGCTTCGGTTGCCTGATGCATCATTACCCCTCAGGCTATGGGCCCACACAAAACGCCGATTGTCCCGCAGAAGTTGCGGGATAATCCAAGTCCCCCTAGCTCCATTGGCACTAAGGGTCATTTCAAATGGTGTGCCGACACCAGCTATTGCCAGGTGTCCGTGGCTATCGAGATAGCCGAGTGATGTGCCAAAAACAACTTCAGTTTCATAGTCTGTTGCAGCGCTATTTCGTCCGTCTAAAGTGATTCCGAAACGTCTATCATCCCCGGTTTCTGATCCTACGTGAAAGTTACCCATTACTGTGAACTGCCGGAGATTAGCTGTCAGGGCGGGCATGGCTGTTCCGTCGCACCGAACCACATTAAGGCCATTTTGAATCAAACCAGTGGGATCATCGGCAGCAGATGGTGCTGTTGTAAGAACCGTTGCAACTCCTGCAGGAAAAACAACTCCACTAACATCGATTTCAAAATCTGGAAGGGTAAATGACGAATACCCTGTTCCAGTGTTGAAAGTCGGTAGATCATAAATTTTCAAAAATGTTCCAGATGGCGCGGTGAATGGTTTTGTAGAAGGATTGTAGAATTCGAAATAGTGGTCCATTGTGAAGTTAATTTGCCGTCTATTTGATGGGTTAGTCCCTGGGACGATCGTTAAATTAACCAGCTTACCACGCCAAGCATGCTCCTGAAGATATGGAATTGCTTCCTTTCCATTAGCAATTGGTTCCGAGCCACTTTCCCACGCCAGGGTAGGCCTGGTATTGGCGATAACCTGTCCTGATTCGTCGATAATTGTCGGCTGAGAATCCGTATCAATGTAATCGCGAATATTTGCGGCTAGCTTGAGGAGATAAACCGCCCGATGATCATCCTTTAGAACGGTCGCGCTTGTGGAAAGTACCGGAGCATTGTAGAAGCGCCGACCAAAGTCCGGCATTGGGCCTTGTTGATTTGTCTGATCTAAAAATATTCCATTGTGTGCCGCATTGTTGAGTGCTGAGTGTGGAAAAGGGTTGCGATAAACATGGGAGCCCGTAACGACATAGATGATATCGTCTAGGTCGGCGGCTATCACGTTTGGGTTTTGGCTTGTTGTGACGATGTTATTTAAGTTCACCCTCCGTTTCCCAGTGCCAGCAAGTTCGCTGGAAAGCGAAAAGCGCGTGGCATGAAATTTAACATCGTTAACAATATCTTTGCCGACGAAAGCCGGGCTTAATTGATTCAAGACGCGGCTGTCGGACGGGTATTTTGTATTTTGGTTGAAAAAATCAAATACCGCTTTGTTGATCGCACCAGACGCTGCGGAGTTATCCAATGGCGTTCGGTTATTTACAGGAAGTGCTCCAAAATCCAAGTCCGCCACAACGCGGCTAGTTGTATTGGTGACAGATGTTGCTCCAACCGCGGAACGCTTGAATAAACCAGATATCCCATTGGTGTTTCCTATTTGTGAAATATCTAGTTTCGCAGTTTCGTCCTCAATCCAATAAGCATAGCGTGAAACTATGGGATTGTAGTTTGGTGCATTGCGGTCTGGTTGATTCGGTTTCGAGGGGTCGAGTAAAATATCCACCCATGGAGCGGCGTTTTTCTCATAGGTTTGAATCCAAGCGTTATTGGTGCGATAAATTGGTGATCCAATCCATCCGGTCGTTCCGGCGAGCGAACTTTTGAAGTTTAGATTTATGCTGTTTGTCGCATCTAGCGCGGGCAGAGTTCCGGAAGCTGTTAAGGTAGAGACAAGAAAGTAAGGCTGTGGGGTGTTTGTATAAGTGGAGGCTCCGTAGAAGACAGGGTATGGGACGTTGGTCGCCATACCGCTGGTGACATTGGTATAACCTACACTGTGAAAGGAATTTGATATCATAAGTGTAGAAACGCGATTCACGGCGCCATTAAAGCCGGCATCTACCGCCAATTCTGCTACATAGCGATTCTTGACACTTTTGGCTGTCAGGCGCTCAACCGACATACTCTGCATGAAAGCAACGACAATTGTACTGAGAACGACGAGAACGAAGAGTGTCACGATCAGTGACGAAGCAGTGCTGGATCTAATATGACGAAGACTTTTCATGGCTTGTTGACCAACCGCACGCGCGTGGTGAAGTTCTGCTGGTTTTGGTTGATCACGTTGCTCAGCCCCCCGGTGGCATTGGTCCACAACGCTTTTGTGGTCAGTTTTTTTGTGGTCTCTTGATTGAGGGCGGTCAACTCAATCTGCACGATGGGAGGGAGGGGGGCGCTGGCGGTGGGGGTATAGGTCGCGCCGTTGGTGTCCAGGCCCAATACGCGAAAGCTTATAATGTTGCGGGCAAGAAGTTCCACATCCGCATCGGTGGGGATAAGGGAGTCTCGAAAAACGGGGAGGCTTCCGTTGGTCAATTTGGCAAAGGTGGCGTCGCTGCTGAGGAAATAGCGGTAGAGGTTCATTGTGTCCTGATTAGCATTGGTAGCAAGTCCTCCGCCAGCAACCGCCGAAGTTCTGCCAAATGCCAAAAAATAGCCGACCTGGCAAACATCGCTTTTGTTGAGTGACGCTTGGGCGGCAGAAGGTTGGGCGGATAAGAAGAAGATGGCACCGGCGGAGTTGGTGTTCTTTTCCGCATCGGAGAGGAGGGCAAAGGCAGGGGTATTGATCAGGAAGTAATTGGTGTTGGTTCCGGCGAGGGCGTTGCGCAGGTCGCGGGACATGGTGCCGAGAGCGGCGCGGGCTTCGCGGTAGGCTTCCACCCGGTTCTCGGTTCCGCGCCAGAGCTTGGTGGCACTGTCCACCATGCCCATGAGCAGGACGATGAGCAGGGAAAAGACAGCCATGGCCACGAGCAACTCGAGCATGGTAAAGGCGTTTTTGTTTCTGTCTGTGGGCATCCGCATTAGCCTCTTAGTTTTGATTCATCAGGGTGACGAAAGTGTATTTAGAGCGGTTGGTGCTGGCTGCTACGGAAGGAGTCTCAATCGTCGTTTGAATATGGGAAAGCCCTGCCACGGGACTGTTGGGCGTAACGGCCACATTGGCGAGGAACGAGGCGTCCGGGTTGGCGGAGGTCCCCAAAGGGCTCCCCGAGTCGCTATAGTAAACGGTGTTAGTGGCAAGTGTAGTTAAAATGATGCTTGTCCGGTCGTTGGCGTTGGTTCCTGTGGTGATGAACCGGTTCGTGCCGGACATACTGGCAAGGTCGCTGTAGATTTGCTGGGCGATGAGGGCGGCGCGGGTTTCGCGCTGGCTTTCCTGGGCGGATCTCAAGGCAACAGGAAAAAGACCCATGATGCCGACGAGGGCGAAGGAGATGATGCCGAGGGCCAGGACAATCTCGATGAGGGAGAAGGCAGAAATGGAGAGGGGATGCAAGGGCCTGGATCCCTCCATGTTATTTGTCGGTTTCACTGGATGGTGGTGACGTCGAGCTGGCTGCGGCCGGTGTAGCGGGAAAGGGAAATGATCTCGAAGCCTCCAGCGCCTTGCTTTTTGGTGCTGATGAGAGCCTCGGTGCCGCCGCTGCCCCGGACGCCCTCGCTGACAATGACTTTGCGTTGTGCTGTGACTGACGGGAAGGAAATGCCACCCGTTTCGTTGAAAGTAAGAACTCCCAAATTCTCGACGGGAACAGGGGAGGTTCCGGGTATTCGGCTGGTCTCCAAGCCGCTGTTCGCCTGACCGGCTTTCAAGAGATTATTGCCGACGTCCGGGCTATGGAGCAAAATACCCTTGGGGAGTTTAATCCATTTACTGAGTTGTTCGTAAGGGCTGATGCCATCTTCTGTTTCACGAACTACCATAATGGCATCACGCTCAGGAAAGTCGGGCCGGGCAAAGAGCACATGAACCGGCCGTCCCGCTTCCAGCGCAGCCACACGGGATTGCTCGAAAGTGTTCATGAGGGTATTCACCGCGCCGCGGCGTCCGGCGGTGCTGGTCAGGCCGCTGATGGACGGCAGGAGGAGGGTGAGCATGATGGCGATGATGCCCATGACGAAGAGAAGCTCGATGAGGCTGAAAGCGAAGGGGGAGCAGGGAGCGGGGAGCAGGGAGGAAGGGGGAGTTGAGGGGCGGAGCGTTCCAAATACTCTCCTCTCAACACTCAACACGAAACCATCAACCGCCTTTCTGAGGCCAAAGCCGGGAGATCGTGACCCCGGGGCGCGAGGGCCTGCGTCGCTCCAAGACGTGCTTTGAATGTCCTTCATGATATTCCAGGGGAGTATCTTGCCTCGACTTCCCGCGTGGCTCAAATGGGCTATTGTGACAAAATTATTACAATAACCGGCGAAATATAACCATAACTTCATCCGAGCACTACGCATTTACAGGGTATTTACAGTATATACGCAATTTCCGCGCCAAGTTTTTGAAGGAACTGCCCCACCCAACACCCGCGCGACAGCGCAATCGCGAACTGGTAAAACACAATGTTTAGCCTGGGGAGGCAACGGTAGCGGAGCGAAGCACAGGATGGGAAGGGGCGGAAAAATGCTGCTGGCTTTCGTCTGTTGTGAAGCCTGGCCGACGCTTCGGGTCCGTTGCAGCGCGCTCGGTGTTGCCGCCGCTACGGAAGAACGATCTGTGTATTCCCCCCTTCCATCCTTTCCATTCTTTGCGTGGGGATTGCTTTTTTCCCCCGCAGATCGCCGTGGTCTTTCGGTGGAAAAGTGGTAGATTTTGAGCATGGCCCTCTCCTCCATTGCCGAGTTGCAGAAGCAGGATCGCAAGTTCCAGCTTCATCCCTTCACGAATCACGCCGACCTGCATGCTGCGGGCACCCATATCGTTCGGGAGGGGGATGGCTGCTATTTTGTGGATGAGGGCGGGAAGCGCATTCTGGATGGGCTGGCGGGGTTGTGGTGCGTGAACGTGGGCTACAACTGCGTGGCGATCGTGCAGGCGGTGGCGCAGCAGATGGAACGGCTGCCGTTTTATCCTTCGTTTTTCAATTCGACGACGGAACCGCCGATCCGGGTGGCGGAGTTTCTTGCGCAGAAGGCGCCGGCGCGGGTGAATCGCACGGTGTTTTCAAATTCGGGTTCGGAGGCGAACGAGACGGCGCTCAAGGTGATTCGTTCGTATTGGAAGTTGAAGGGACGGCCGGAGAAAAAAACGATTCTCACGCGGACGTTTGCGTATCACGGGGTGACGCTGGCGACGACGAGCATGACCGGGCTGCCGAATTGCCAGACGCCGTTCGATCTGCCGCTGGAGGGATTTTTGCATGTGCCGGGGCCGTATGCGTATGGTGCCAAGACGGAGAAGACGCCGGAGGAATATGGCCGGTGGTGCATCGAGGAAACGCGCCGGGTCATTGCGGAGCAGGGGGCGGAGACGATCGCGGCCATGTTTGTCGAGCCGGTGCAGGGAGCAGGTGGGGTCATCACGCCGCCGCAGGGCTATCTCACGGCGTTGCGGGCGCTCTGCCGGGAGCAGGAGATTCTTTTTGTGGCGGATGAGGTGATCACGGCATTTGGGCGCGTGGGCGATTGGTTCGCGAGCAATCTGTGGGATTTGGATCCGGATTTGATCTGTCTGGCAAAGGGGCTCACGAGCGGTTACCTGCCGTTGGGCGCGACGATGCTGAGTGATGAAATCGCGGAGACGATCGCGGCGAGCGGCTACTTTGCCCATGGCTACACCTACTCGGGGCATCCGACGTGCGCGGCGGCGGCGCTGGCAAATCTACACGTGATCGAGGACTTGGGATTGATCCCGCGGGTCAGGGATGATGTGGGGCCGTATTTTCAAGGCAAACTGCAGGAAATGACCGCTCATCCGGCGGTGGCGGAGGCACGGGGGACGGGATTGATCGGCGCGCTGGAGCTGGTGCCGCGCGGGGGACGGGATGAACTCACGCCCGCGAGCTTGCTGGGGTTGAAAGCGTGGGAACTCATTCGCAAAGAGGGAGCCATGGTTCGCGGGATCCGCGACCTGATCGCGCTGGCTCCGCCATTGATCATTACGCACGTGGAAGTGGATGAGCTTTTCGGCTGCATACGCCGCGGGCTGGACAGGTTGTGGGATTGAGGCCATTTTCCCGGCATGGCGACGACTGAGGAAACCGACATCTCTCTGCAAGGAGGACTGGATGTGGTTGTCCCGGTCGCGGTGCCGGCAGAGCCGTTGCGCAGCATCCGCAGTTTTTTTCGCATTGAGAATAACCGCCTGGTCACTTGTGAGTCGGCCGACGCGGAGGTGATCGTTTACAACGCGCCGACGATTGAGGACGAGGCAGAGTTGCAGGAACTCTACAATATTGACTTCCACACGCTGCAATCCTCGCTCGATCCCGACGAACTGGCGCGACTGGAATTCGAGCCCGATCATGCGGCCATCATTCTCAAACGGCCGAAGAGTTTTTGCGCGGACGATAATTTTTTGCTGAAGCTGACCTCGACGGGGGCGTTTATTTACGAGGATCACCTCGTCATTGTGATGTCCGACGACGCGCCGGTGTTTGAAGGTCGGGTGCCCTTCCATGTGCAGTCCATCCAGGATGTGGTGTTGCGCCTGCTCTATCAGGCCACGCTGCATTTTGAAGGCCATCTCAAGGCGATCAACATGCTTTCGGATTCCCTCGAGCGGCGCATCAGCACTTCGATGGACAACAAGTATCTGCTCAACATGTTCGCGCTGGAAAAGAGCCTGGTTTACATTGTGAATTCCATCGGCTCCAACGGCGCCCTGCTGGAAAAAATGAAAACGGCGGCGGAGAAGCTGGGATTTGACCGCGACCAGAGCGGAGTATTGGACGATCTGGTGATCGAGAATCAACAGTGCTATCGCCGTGCGGAAATCTACACGCAAGTCATCGGCGGCCTGATGGATGCGCGAGCGGCCATCGTGAGCCACAACCTGAACCAGCTCATCAAAAAGTTCACCATCTGGACGATTGCGATCATGCTGGCGAATCTGGTGATCGGATTTTTCTCCATGAATGTCTTGCTGCCGCTGCCGATGGAGTCGGCGCTTTGGCCCTTCTGGTTCATCACGCTGCTGGCGTTGGCGTCCGTGGGTTTTGTTTTCTGGCTCTGGCGGGTGAAAAAGTGGTGAGGATTGCCGGCATGGTACTGGCCGGGCTGCTGCTTTGGCCGGTTGCGAACGAAGCCCGTGCGGATGTGATCCGTGTCGCGGTGGCGGGTGATGCGCCTTTTGTCATTTCGCAGAATGGGGTTTGGTCCGGCCTGTCCGTGGATATTTGGCAAAAAGTGGCCGCGCTCAACGAGTGGGAATATGAATTCACGGGATATCCCGATGAGACGAGTGCGGTGAAAGCCATGCTCGCCGGCAACGCGGACATCGTGGTGGCCGAAGTGCCGATCACCAGCGAAATCCTGCAGTATGTGGAGTTCTCGCAGCCTTATTTTCGGTCGGGCTTGCAGGTCATGGTGACCTCGGCCCGCCCGCACACGCTGAAACGTTTGTTTCAGGATCTGAGTTCCTTCGGCCATCTGACAATTTTGTGGTGGCTGACCGGCCTTGTCGTCGTGCTCACGGCGTTGGTGACGCTTTTCGAGCGGAGGCACAACCCGGATTTTCCCAAGGCATGGCACGACGGGGTGGCGGAGGCGTTTTACTTTGTGATTTCGCTGCTGGTGGGCAAGTCCTCTTACAAGGGCTTTCCCGGTGTGCTGGGGCGGCTGATGCTTGTGTTCTGGATGCTGGTCGGGTTGCTCACCGTGATGTACCTGACCTCCAGCATCACGGCGGTGATGACGATGGAAAAAATGCAGTCTGCCATTGCCGGGCCGCAGGATCTTCCAGGGAAGCTTGTCGGTGCGGTCAAGAATGGAAAAGCCGTGAGCTATCTCAGCCGGAATCGTATCGAGACCAACCTTTACCCAAAACTGGAGGACGCGGTGGGTGCATTAGTTAACGGCGACGTTCGGGCGGTGGTTGGCGCGGCTCCAATTCTTCAATACTACGATGCGAATCATCCCGAGCTTCCCATCACGGAAGTCGGGCATGTGTTCTCGCCTTACAACTATGGCTTTGCCCTGCCGATGGGAAGCAAGCTGCGTCAGCCGCTCAATTCGGCCCTGTTGCGCTTGCAAGAAAGCGGTACGATCTTCGACCTGGCGCAGAAATATTTTGGCACGGTCTATCAGCCCTGAAAATGGTTGAAGGATGATGGCTGAGGGGATGAAGCTGGATCAATTCAGTTCGGGATCATCGGGAGCCTCGGCCAGAAGTTTCATCATCGGACCGGAATTTCTCATGACCGTGCGCCAGGCATTTTCCGGATCTTCCATTTCGATGAACTCGCGGGAGGGCGGAAGAACGATCCAGGCATTCTGCGCGATCTCATTCTCAAGCTGCCCGCTGCTCCAGCCCGCATAGCCGAGAAAACCGCGCAGACCGGGCTGCCATTGCGGCTCGATGGTGACATCCGCCACGCCGCTGCCCATGTAGCTGTGAAAGGCCACGGCATCGGGGTTATTCACCCAGAGCAAACTGGCAAGGGTGAGTTGGTCGTCGGAGACCGGGCCACCATAAAAAAGCTCCACGCCAGCAAGAACATCGTCCGGTTCCCCCGCCGCGGCTTCGCCGAATGTTTTGTTGAGCGGGCGGTTGAGCACCAGACCGATGGAGCCGTCCTCGGCACTGTGTTGAAACAGAAAAAGAATCGTCCGGCGGAAGTTCGGATCAACCAGGGAGGGATGGGCGACGAGCAGCGATCCGGTGAGGTTGCCTGCGGTTTGTTCCTCCAAACTCATGATCTAGTATTTAGCGGGGCGGCCTGTTTTCGCAAGCGGTTGCTGCGAATTCATCCAGCTTTTTGCGTAGGACAGAGGCGGCTTCGGCAGAGGAGGGGTCGTCCATCGCATTCCGGGTTTCACCCGGGTCGCGGGCCAGATCAAAGAGCACATCCGGCGCGGCGGGGAAACGCAGGTATTTTAGATTTCCCAACCGGAGCATGAACTCGTTGCGGTCGTGCTGGCAGAATGTCTCGCCGGTGTGTTCGGCTCCGAAAAGATCCTGGCCATCGATCCCGCTGGTTTCCGGCAGACCGGCCAGACGAACCAGGGTCGGAAAGATATCCACCAAATTGCAGGGTCTGGACGAACGGCAGGGGGACAGTCCTGGCGCGGAAAGAAAAAGCGGTACCCTGGCGCTGCCTTCGTAAAATTTACGTTTCCCCCACGCGCCATGTTCTCCCAGCATTTCCCCGTGGTCGGAAGTGAAGACGACGATCCAGTCCTCAAGCGACTGCCCGGTCGCCTCGACGGCTTGCAGGATTTGCCCGATGCGCCGGTCGGTTTGTTCGACCATGCCGTAATAGGTCGCGGTGGCACGGCGCACGTCGCTTTGCCCAATGCCCTGGCTTTCGCCCAGTCGTCCGGCGTCAAGATTGGGATGATTACCGGCGGGCTCATCCCAAAAAACCGGAACGCGATCGTGGTAGTACGCGAGCAGTTTTTCTTCCGTCCGCAGAGGAAAATGCGGCTGTTGCAGACTGACCATCAGAAAAACAGGTGTCTCGCGGGGGATCGCATAGAGGCCGTCAAAATGCATTCTGAGAAAATCGCAGGCTCCCTGCACGCTGTAGTCGTCGTGGAGGGCGAGCGGAGAAAGGCCGGCTCCCGCCTCCTTGAGTTCCACCGCACCGCGCCATTTGCAACGTCCGATCTGGCTGCGGGTGGAAAATTTCTCCGGCCAGTTCACCGCAGTTTCCGAACCGATGCGCTGCATCCAGCCCTGCATTTGATCCGGACCGCGATGATGCAGTTTGCCACACGCCGTGGTGAAATATCCGTGCGCGGAAAACCACCGCGCAAACGTCGCGGACCCCGGGGCAATGTCCTCGCCGAAACGCTCGCAGCCGATGTGCAGGGGATACTTTCCCATGGCCAGACATTGCCGCGCCGGCACGCAAACGGGTGAGGGGGTGTAGGCGCTTTCAAAAACGACCGCATTGGTTGCCAGACGGTCGAGATTGGGTGTGCGCGCCACCGCATTGCCCATGAAGCCCGCCGCGTCATAGCGGAACTCATCAGCCATGAGGAAGAGGATGTTCTTCATCACGAAAAAAGCGGCCCGTGGGCCGCTTCTTCAATTACCAATCCTGGGGTTCCAGGAAGCCTTCGAGCTGGCGGATGCGGGTGGGATGCCGCATTTTGCGCAGCGCCTTGGCCTCGATCTGGCGGATACGCTCGCGGGTGACTTTAAACTGACGTCCGACTTCCTCGAGCGTACGGCTGTAGCCATCCACCAGGCCAAAGCGCTGTTCGAGCACCTGGCGTTCGCGTTCGGTCAGCGTGTCGAGAACGTCTTTGATTTTGTCCTTGAGCAGAACAATGGCAGCCTGGTCGGCAGGGTTTTCCGCGCCTTTGTCCTCAATGAAATCGCCAAAACTGGTGTCGTCGGAATCGCCCACCGGAGCTTGCAGCGAGATTGGCTGCTGCGCCATCTTGAGCACGGCGCGAACCCGTTCAACCGGAAGCTGGATTTCGTCGGAAATTTCCTCCGGCGACGGTTCGCGGCCATACTCCTGCACGAGCTGCTTTTGTACGCGGATGAGTTTGTTGATCGTCTCGATCATGTGCACCGGAATGCGGATGGTGCGGGCCTGATCGGCGATCGAGCGGGTGATGGCCTGGCGGATCCACCACGTGGCGTAGGTCGAAAATTTGTAGCCGCGGCGGTATTCGAATTTTTCCACCGCCTTCATCAGGCCCATGTTGCCCTCCTGAATGAGGTCGAGAAAGGAGAGGCCGCGGTTGGTGTATTTTTTCGCGATGGAAATCACGAGGCGCAGGTTGGCCTCGACCATTTCGGTCTTCGCCTTGAGCGCCTTGCGGTGCCAGCCCTTGAGTCCGCGATGCTTCTCGAAAAGCTCCTCGCTGGTCATCCAGTTCCGCAGGTGCATTTCCTTGATCTGCTGACTGAGGTTGCGGCGGATTTTTTGGTCCGCTTTTTTCGCCTGCTTGTCGTGCTCGTGGACGAGGGTGTGAAGCGCGCGGACATTCTCGTCGGCAAGCGTCACAAGATCCTCAACCACTTTTTGTTTGAAATAAAATTTCGGGTAAAGTTTTTGCAGGATCACCTGGGCCTTCTCGTAGTTTTTGAGGGCTTGGGGGGAGGGGTGCTTGAGCGGGGAAATCTTGTCGCGGTAAATCACCGCCACGATATCGGATTGTTTTTTCACCTGCTGGCAGAGGCGGGGCAGGGTCTTCATGTAGCGCTCGCGGCTTTCGATTTTTTTGTCGAGAATGACGCGGTCGAAGCGCTCGCGCATATCAATGAGCTTTTGCGCCAGATCAAGATGCGCGCGGCCGATGAAGCCGAATTGATAAAGCGTTTCCTGCACCTTGATCTCGGCCTCTTCGATGCGCTTGGAGATTTCCACCTCCTGTTCGCGACTGAGCAGGGGCACCTGGCCCATCTGCTTGAGATACATGCGGACGGGGTCGTCGAGGATGTCGAGTTTGCTGTCAACTTTCTCGTCTTTCTCCTCCTCTTCCTCGTTATCCTTGCGAACGTCTTTCACCCGATCCACGTCGGAGGCATCAATGATTTCGATCTCGACCGCGCGCAACTGGGCGATGACAGATTCCAAGCTGTCGGGATCGTTGACACTCTCGGGGAGAGCCTCATCGAGGTCGTCAAAAGTCACGTAGCCCTGCTCCTTGGCCAGCTTGATCAGGTCGCGGACTTTTTCCTGCAGGGCCTTCTGCAAATCCTGAGGACTGGTGGCAGCCGGCGCGGTCAGAGCGGAGACGAGCGGGTGTTTCTCACCCTTGGCCCGTCCGGTGGGGGCCACCATGGCTTTCTCTCGTGACGCAGCGGGCTTTTTTTTGACCGGAGCGGATTTGGCCACGGTTTTTTTGGGCGAGAGCGGGGCTTTGGCCTTGGGGGCCGGACGTTTCGCGGGTTTCGTTGCCTTGGGTTTGGAAGCCATTTTTGGCTTCGCCTTGGTGGTGTTTTTGGAAGTTTTCAACGCGGCCTCAGTGCTTCGAGAAGAGCCGTTAAACTTCGTTGAGACGGCTTTGCAGGTCAAGGATTTGTTTGCTGGCTCCCGTCACCAGGTTTTGGAGTCGCATCTGCTCTTGAGGGGAAAGGGAGGCTTGGCGGAGTTGTGCGGCGGCGGCATCGCGCTGGTTGCGGAAGACGGCTGCGGCGAGGCCGAACCAATGATTTTGGGCGTTGGGCAGGGCGTTTTCCTGGACGCGATCCAAGTCCAGCATGTTCACAGTGATCTCCTCGCGGGCAGGCAGCCCGGAGACAAAAACGGCGCGGGCGGAGGTCTCATTCAGCGGCAACGCGGACTGGAGAATTCTTTTCAGCAAGTCCCCGCCGTCTCCGAGTTCCGAGGGTTCGGGCGAGGTTTGTTCGGTCAGCCAGGTTTTTGTTTCGGGATGCAAAAGCGCCAGACGGCAAAGCTGCCGGACACCCTCGGCCAGGATCAGGGGTTGAGTTTGTGGCGCTTCCTTTGGTCCATCCGCCGGTGCCTGAGTGGACGCCGGCTTGATCAGAGGGGTAAAAGCGGCTTCGGCGATGCCGAGACGGGCGCAGATTTTTTTTGCAGTGGCCTCGCGCAGGACACGATCCTTGATCAGCGCGACATAGGGACCCAACCTGCGGGCGGCGGAGGATTTTCCCGCCGGATCGTCAAGGTTTCCCTTGTCGGCGAGAATCTCCAAGGCGTGATCGAAAAAGTTTTTGGCCGAGGCCACCACTTCTTCAAAAGCGGAGGGGCCTTTTCCCCGGATCAACGAATCCGGATCCTCGCCCGGCGGCAGGCGGGCGACTTTGACTTCGAGGCCGTTTTCCAGAAGTGCGGGCAGGGAGCGGGTGACAGCTTCCTGCCCGGCGCGGTCGGAATCGAAACACAGCACGACCGTCTCGACGAACCGCTGGAGCACCCGGGCCTGATCGGCGGTGAAAGCGGTGCCCTGCGGGGCGATGACATTTTGCACACCCGCCTCGTAGGCACTGATCAAATCGAGCTGGCCTTCGCAAACGATGGCGGTCTTGGCGTTGATGAGCGCGCGTTTCGATTTATCGAGGCCGTAGAGCACGCGGCCTTTGGTGAAGAGCGGCGTCTCGGGCGAGTTGACATATTTCGCCGCTTTCGCCTTGTGGGGAGACGGGGGCCCCGCATCCCCGTTAAAATCAAGCACGCGGCCGCTGAAGGCAATGACTTCGCCGTAATCGTTGCGGATGGGAAACATCACGCGGTCACGAAAGCGTGCGTAGGATTTGCCCCGTTCATCGTCGTCTTTCGAGGCGGAGAGTCCGCTCTGGGCGATTTCCTCCGGGGAGAAATTTTTCCCGCGAAGAAAATCCAGCAGGGCATTCCACGAGTCCGGGGCGAAGCCGAGTTGCCAGGACTTGGCGACCTCGACGGTGATACCGCGGGATTTCAAATAGTCGCGGGCCCGTTGCGCGTCGGGGGTTTTCAGCAAATTGTGATGGAACCAGGCCGACGCTTCAACGTGGAGGGCGAGCAGGCGTTTGCGGACCTCGTGGCGACGATCGTCATCCGGGCTGCCCGCTTCCTCGATGACGGGAATCCCCGCACGCTGGGCGAGGCGGCGCACCGCGCTGACAAAGTCGAGATGCTCGTAGTCCATGACGAAACGAAAAACCGACCCGCCCGCACCG
>Ga0105047_10007607_pt1 | contig 18235 bp, 12 predicted proteins | sample MAT04_FD_78384 | JGI IMG/M metagenome (GOLD analysis project Ga0105047, IMG submission 78384) | Freshwater microbial communities from Lake Fryxell liftoff mats and glacier meltwater in Antarctica - MAT-04 (megahit assembly) | ecosystem: Environmental > Aquatic > Freshwater > Ice > Liftoff... | reverse complement strand
GAAAGCCGCTGGGTCGGCCAACGCTCTGGTCGGCTGGCAACTGGCTTGAGCTATCTAGGCTTGACGCTCTGTGTATTGTTGATTGGTCTGCCGGTCTACTGGATGATTATCGGCTCCTTCAAATCTACGGTGGAAATCTATCGGGTACCACCAACTTGGCTGCCCGCAGCCCCCACCTTTGACAACTTTATCCGCGCCTGGAATTCGGCCCCCTTTGGTCGCTACTATCTTAACACGCTGATCACCACCTTTTTCGGCAGCAGCTTTGAGATTTTCTTTGCGGTGACGTCGGCCTATGCCTTTACGTACCTGCGTTTTCCCAAAAAAGAATGGCTCTTTCTCTTTCTCTTGGCCGCGTTGATGGTGCCCGGCCAGGTGACCATTCTGCCCAACTATTTGACGGTAGCGCGCCTGCATTGGATCAACACCTATCAAGGCATTATTGTGCCGGGGGCGTCGGTGGCCTATGGCACGTTTCTGCTGCGTCAATATTATCGCACCTTGCCCATGGATATTCTGGACGCGGCCAAAGTAGATGGCGCCAGCCATGTGCGTATGCTCTGGTCGATTGTCGTGCCGCTGGCGCGCCCGGCGATTATTTCCTTTGGCTTGCTCAGCGTGGTGGGCAAATGGAATGACTTTCTCTGGCCGCTGATTGTTACCAACAGCAAGGAGATGCGTGTGCTGCCGATTGGCATTCGCGGCCTGATCTTGGAGGAGGGCAGCGTTGATTGGGGCGTGGTAATGGCGGGCACACTCTTTGTGGTGCTGCCCGTTTTGATCGTGTTTTTATACGCACAGCGCTATATTGTCGATGGTATTGCCGCCGGCGCTGTGAAGGGATAAGCAATTGATCTTGGTCAATTGTGACAATCAATGATTACTTGTGCTTTTAGAAATTAACAATAGGGAGAATTACGTATGGTAAACAAGCAAATTACGCGCCGCCAACTGTTGATGGGTATGGGCGCGAGTGCTGGCGTGCTGGCATTGGCCGCCTGCGCACCGGTACCGACGGGCACAGCCCCCGCCGCAGGCAGTGAGGGTGCGGCTCCGTCTACCGAAGCGCTGACAGTTGTGTTGTGGAGCAGCTTTAGCGGCAAAAATGGCGAAACCGAAACCGCACTGGTCGATAAATTCAACGAGGCCTATGGCGGCGAAGTGACGGTAGATTATCAAGTGCAGGGCAACTATGAAGAGACCGCACAAAAAGTAACCGCCGCCCTCCAAGCGCAGACAGCACCCGACATTTCGCTGTTGAGCGATGTCTGGTGGTTCAAGTTCTATCTCAACCAAGTCCTGTTGCCGCTTGATGATCTGGCCGCGATCGAAAATATCGACTTTACCGATTATCAGGATTCGCTGATCAACGAAGGATTGCGCATGGAGAAGCACTGGTGGATTCCCTTTGCGCGCAGCACACCCCTCTTCTACTATAACAAGGAAAAATGGGCCGCTGCCGGTTTGCCCGATCGTGGCCCAGAAACTTGGGACGAATTTATGGAGTGGGCCCCCACCTTGGTCGAGACCGAAGGCGATGAGACAAAGGTTTCGGCCTTTGCTCACCCCGATGGTGCCAGCTACATTGCGTGGCTCTTCCAGGGCGTGGCCTGGCAATTCGGCGGCTCCTATAGCGACCCCGATTTCACCATGCGCATGACAGAAGAGAATACCATTGCCGCCGGTCAATTTTACAAAGATAGTGTGCATGAATACAAGTGGGCGCTGCCGACCAAGGATGTGCAGACCGACTTTATCAATGGCCTGACCGCTTCGACCATGGCCTCCACCGGCTCGATGGGTGGCATCAAGGCCAATGCGCAATTTGAATTTGGCACCGCCTTTTTGCCCAAGAAAGATGAATTTGGCTGCTGCACCGGTGGTGCAGGCTTGGCGATTCTGAACGCTTGCCCCGAGGAAAAGCGCACTGCCGCCATGAAATATATCGGCTTCGTTTCGGATCCGGAAAACACCGTCTTCTGGGCGCAAAATACAGGCTACATGCCGGTGCGCAAGAGCGCGGTCGAGAGCGAAGCCATGAAAACTTACTTCGCTGAATTCCCCCAATTCAAAACCGCCGTCGATCAGTTGGCGCTGACCCGTCCTCAAGACAGTGCACGCGTCTTTGTACCCAACGGCGATCAAATCATCGGCAAGGGCTTGGAGCGCATTACCGTGCAATCGGAAGATGTCGCCACCGTCTTTGCCGAGGTGAACGATACCTTGATCAAAGAAGCAGAGCCTGTCCTGCAACTGTTGCAGGCCGTCGAGGGCTAATTGACTGATCTAGGACGTGACCGGCATCTCGGAGATGCCGGTCACGTTGGCAACATAAAAATCACCATCCTTAAACGGGCGTTGGGTCTCTATCCAACGCCCGTTTTGCTTTTTACAACCATTTGCAGTAACGATTCAGCGTAAGAGAAGTTTTAGTCACGAATTTTACGAATTGCCTCAGCAGAAAATTCGAGAAATCAGAGCTTTAGGGTCTGCGAGACCCTAAAGCTCTCTTGCGCATCTCTTCAACTGTGTAAGCCACGATAAAGCTATGTGTCCTTTTGACACTAATTTGCGCCTTTCAAAAAACTATGATAATATCGATCCTTAGTGTACATGAGACACTTGCTTTTGATTATAGAGCAGCCTGGTTTTCTTGTTCAACAAGTAGAAAGATGAGGCAGATGAGCATATCAATGCGCCAGCAGATGGCAGCAGTGATCCAACGAGCGTTGGAAGAAGATGTGGGCGATGGCGACATCACGACTCTATGTACGGTGGCCGCGGCGGCCAGTTATGAAGGCAAGTTAATTGCCAAGGCCAGCGGGGTGATCGCTGGGTTGGAGGTGACACAACTGACCTTTGACTTGGTCGCCCTGCTGCATGGCAACAAGGATGCCGTCACCTTTCACGCCCAGGTGGCAGATGGCGAGCGCGTGGAACGGGGTGCGGTGATTGCCACGGTGCATGGTCCTGGGCAGGTGTTGTTGACCGCCGAGCGCACAGCGCTGAACTTTCTGCAACGCATGTCGGGGATTGCCACGCTCACGGCGCGCTATGTGGACGCGGTGCGCAACACCCGCGCCAAGATCCTGGATACGCGCAAAACTGTGCCGGGCTTGCGTCTGCTGGATAAGTGGGCCGTAGCTTTGGGTGGCGGCACGAATCATCGGCATGGTCTCTATGACATGGTCTTGATCAAGGAAAATCATGTGGCGGCAGCGGGTGGGATCACGGCGGCGGTCGCGCGGGTGCGCAGCCAGGATACACGCCAGCGCGCCATCGAAGTCGAAGTGCGTTCGCTAGAGGAACTGGCCGAAGCGTTGCCATTACGCGTCGATCAGATCATGTTGGACAACATGAATTTGGCCCAAATGCGCGAAGCCGTGCAAATAACCAATGGTGCAGTGCCATTAGAGGCTTCGGGCAATGTATCGCTGACCAGCGTGGCCGAGATCGCCGCGACTGGGGTCGATTATATCTCGGTTGGCAAACTCACCCATTCGGTAGAAGCGTTTGATATTAGTTTTCTGTTGACAGAAGTACGCTAATCGCTGCATTGCTTCCGTGCTCGTTGGGCGGCGAATCCTGTGTACGGCACGAAAGTATAGAATAGTTTGTGCCGGTTGTAATCCGTGCATTTTGGAAGAGAACGCAAGAAAGAGGAAGAGGACCATGATCAATACCATGCAGGCAAACTCTGTGCAAGAGACCTATGCGTTGATGAAAGCCAAGTTGGCCGATGTTGTGCCCGATGTGGAACTGCGCATCAAGGCGGAACTGGCCTATGCGATCAACCGCTTGAAGGTAGAAAAAAATGCGGTAATTCTGGGCCATAACTATATGGAACCAGCATTGTTTCACTCGATCCCCGACTTTGTGGGCGATTCGCTGGAATTGAGCCGCAAGGCTGCCCAAACCGATAAGGATATTATTGTCTTTTGTGGCGTCGAATTTATGGCCGAGACCGCCAAGATTTTGAATCCCGACAAGATGGTGTTGGTGCCGTCAAATCGCGCCGGTTGTTCATTGGCCTCCAGCATTACCGCCGATGATGTGCGTGCGTTGAAGGCGCGTTTCCCTGGCGTACCGGTGGTCACCTATATCAACACCTATGCCGATGTCAAGGCCGAATGTGATATCTGCTGCACGTCGGGCAATGCCGTCAAGGTGGTCGAATCGTTGAACACCGACACCATTATTTTTATCCCCGACGAATATTTGGCGCAAAATGTCGCGCGCGAGACAGGCAAGCGGATTATTTTCCCATCGGTTGTGAAGAATGGGCATACAGAGATTACACTCGACAGTCAAGTCGCCAATACGGCCTTTGATTTTATCGGCTGGCGCGGGCGCTGTGAAGTGCACGAGAAGTTTACCGTGCAAGATATTCTCAATGTGCGCCAACAATTTCCCGATGTGGCCATCTTGGCTCATCCCGAATGCAGCCCCGAAGTGGTGGCCGCGTCCGACTATTCGGGCAGCACCACGGCCATGATGCGCCATGTGGAGCAGAGCAGCGCAGCGCGCTACCTGCTGTTGACCGAATGTTCTATGGCCGATAACATTGTCGCCGCCAACCCGGACAAGGAAATGTTGCGCCTGTGCAGTGTGCGCTGCCCCCATATGAACCAGATCACGTTGGAAGATACGCTGGCCGCGCTGCGCTATGACCGTTATGAAGTGCATGTGCCCGAGGACATTCGTCGCCGTGCGGCACGGTCGGTGGAACGCATGCTCGCGATTGGCTAAGTGGGAGGCGTGATGGTATGGGGTGCGGGGCTTCGTCCCATTGTTCCCCATACCATCGCCCTATGAAACAGATAGAGATAGAACAGACAGAGTCAACTGAACAGAGTCAACTATGACAACTGACTTGATCGAAACAGAAGTACTCATTCTCGGCTGTGGCATTGCCGGTGGCACCGCCGCCCTCACCCTGGCCGATGCGGGCGTGCCCGTAACCGTGGTGACGCGCGGCAAAGCCCCCGAAGCGACCAATACCTATTGGGCGCAAGGTGGCATTATCTATACGGCACTCGCCGACTCGCCAGATTTGTTGGTTGAGGACATTCTGCGCGCCGGGGCCGGTCATTGTTATGAACCAGCCGTGCGTCTGTTGGCCGAAGCTGGGCCTAGCGCGGTACACCGCATCTTGATTGAACGACTAGCGGTACCCTTTGATCAGGCGACAAGTGGCGCGCTCTCGCTGACCTTGGAAGGGGGCCACACCTTGCCACGCATTGTGCATGCCGCCGATGCCACCGGCAAAGCCATTGAGATTGCCCTGCTCAATACCCTGGCACGCCATCCCAACGTGACGCTGCTCACCGGCCACACGGCGGTGGACCTGCTAACGCCTTCACACCATTCGCGCAACCGCCAACATATCTACGAGCCGCGCGTCTGCGTCGGTGCCTATTTGCTGAATCAGGAGAGCGGCCAGGTGATCCGTTGTCTGGCCAAGAAAACGGTGTTGGCGACAGGGGGATTGGGGCAGATCTTTCTGCGCACGACCAACCCCGTAGGGGCACGCGGTGATGGCTTGGCCATGGCCTATCGCACCGGTGTACGTGTGATCAACGCTGAATTTGTGCAGTTTCATCCCACGGCGTTTTACTATGAAGGTGGTGCACGTTTTCTGGTATCGGAAGCGGTGCGCGGGGCTGGCGCGCGCTTGGTCGATAGCGACGGCGTACCCTTCATGGCAAAATATGCGCCGGCATGGCAAGATTTGGCCCCCCGCGATGTTGTTGCCCAGAGTATTCACCGCGAGATGTTGGAGAAAGATCGACCCAATGTCTACCTGGATCTGGCGTCTTACATTGCGCGCGACCAGATCCAAGTTAAATTTCCCACCATCTATGCGCGCTGCCTGGAATATGGCGTGGACATTCGTAACGAACCCGTGCCCGTGGTGCCCGCTTCGCACTATTCGTGTGGCGGCATCTGGGTCGATGAGTGGGGCCAGACCGATCGGCAAAATCTTTATGCGATTGGCGAAGTGTCGTGTACCGGTGTGCATGGGGCCAATCGCCTGGCAAGCACGTCATTGTTAGAGGGCTTGGTGTGGGGGGAACGGGCAGCGCAGCACATTCTGCCGACGTTACCCACGGCCATCCGCTTTGATGCCAGCGAAATTCCCGCCTGGTTGGCTCCGGGCAACGAAACTGCCGATCCCGCGCTCATCAGCCAGGATATGAGTTCGATCAAACACATTATGTGGAATTATGTGGGGCTGGTGCGCACTACGCCACGCTTGGAGCGGGCTTTGCGCGAATTGAATGGGCTGGAAACCGAAATTGAACAGTTCTATCGCAAAACGCGCCTGAGCGATGAATTGATTGGGCTGCGCAATGCGGTACGCACGGCGCTGATTGTGACAAATGCAGCCTGGCAGAACAAACGCAGTATGGGCTGCCATTACCGCGAGTAAAGCAAGGGGAGCAAACGGCAGTAAAGACTTTAGTCTTTCTCTAAATCGAACAAAGACTAAAGTCTTTACTACTGCAATGTTTGCATACTGACTAGATCTTTAGGGTCTACTATTCCACCGTTGGGTGCGCCACCACAATCACACGATGGGTGTTGCTAAGGGCTGGCCAGCAAGTGATCAAAGTCAGCCGTTCGTCCGTCGTCGTGCTGATGGCCTGGGCATTGGCAGCCCGCTGCGCGGCAGTCGCATATTTCTCCGGCACAATATTCACTTCGGCTACGGTGTAGGAAACGGCAGTGCCGACATTATTCCAAACCATAACCTCGTCACCCGCCTGTAGCTGGTGCAGATTGCGGAAGATCGAGCCGTCAATGTTGTTATGGCCACTCATGACCACATTCCCCACTTGGCCGGGCACAACGCTATTTAGATGCCAACCCGCCACTTTATCGACCATCTGCCAGATACTAACTTCTTGGTTGCCCTCGGTCACTTGCCGCCAGCCCAGAGGCTTTACCTGGGTATCCAGGTCAATTGACACAGCTTCTAGCCGCACAGGATAGACAAGCGAGCCATTGGCTAGATAACTGGCTTCGGCGGGATTGCCAGCTTTTTGTGCGGCGGCCAGAAACGCATCGTCACTCAAGCTTGCCTCTTGATGCAGCAGATCTGCGCCGGTGGGTGGCAAGCTGGTTGGCGCAGGAATAGTCGTACTGGTGGGCGTGGGCAGCGGCGATGTCGGTGCAGTGGCTGTCGGCAGCGGCGTTGCCTGTTGCTTGGGAAACGCGAAATCGTTGCCACCATTGCCTATGGCCAGCGCGTTTACCACGTGATTCTGATCAATCGCGGCAGCGCTAAGACGGTTCGCCAGACGATCCGGACTATTCGACAAAACCGCACGTGGCACTTGCATAAACGCGAAAAGAGAAACCAAACAAAAGGTGCCGAGAAGCAGTAACTTCTTGTGCATAACGATCCTTTCTGAAAATTCCACTGAGTTGACACTACGAGTACTATAGGAAGCTATCCATTTTATTTACAACAAAGTAAGCTTACTTTGAAAACGCAGGCCAGGTATCGTAAGTTCCCTAGCGTACCAATACGCTGAATAGGGATGTAGCGAGACGCGTCAAGTAGAATCGAGGAAGAGGAACAAAGAAACGCAGTTATGCTGTAAGCGAGCCGTATACTTTTGCTATGGCGTAAAAATGGGCTGGTTATTTGTAAATAACTGGCAGGTAATTGTTGCGACTCAGCGGGAGGGCACCCGAGAGCGTTACCAACACAGTGGCAAGATTGTTGGCTAGCTGCTCGTCGGGCGTTGTCGAGGTCACGGCAACTTGGTTCTGGAGCGTTGTCAGCCCAAGATTGGGGCGCACGCGCGCCGGCGCAATGATCGTGATGACACCGCCAACTTTCAGCGTACGAACAGAGCCGGTCAGTTGATTGTGATTGAGCAATAGCTTTGGTTCCTCGCCCCACCGCACACTCAAGCTGGCGGCACCTTCAAAGAGCAAGCCGTTGGGCAGTGTATTGCGAATCAACACGTTCTGCGCAATGCCGGGGCCGGGATTATTGATCTGGATCGTATATGTCAACAATGCCCCCGTTTGGACAATCTCGGGCTGCGCAGATTGGCTGATCTGCAAATCGACCCGATTGGGCAAGGGGGTCGGCGATGGCATTGGAGTTGTGGTCGGCGTGGGAAGAGTAGTCGCCAGAGTAGTCGCAGTTGGCGGTATTGACTCGACGGATTGGGGTTGCGGTTGTAAGCTAGCAGTTGGGCTGGGCTGGCTTGGCACGTTGCTACGATCGCCGTCGGGGCTGGGCTGGGTACTTAGTTTGGACTTGACAACCATGGGCAATGGAGAGGCGGCAAGGAGCAGATCAGCTGTTGCGTGCTGCACGGCGGTGGCTTGGCTGTTGGGTACCGGGGAAACGGCGATTGTGGGTAGCACGGCTAGCGTGTCTGGCCCAGGTTGTGCAGGTGCTAGGGGATCCGCTACGTAGGGCAAGCGCCCAAGGAACGATTGTAAGCCTGTGAATTGTTGAATGGCGAGGGGGGCCAAGGCCAGGAGCAGGCTAAGACAAATCGCGATAAAGGTGGATCGAATTTTCATAGTGTTGGCTTGAGATTTTCCTCTCGTGCTGACCGCGAGCGCTCGCGGTCAGCACGAGAGGAAACGCTAGTGTTGCAATGAATCGTCGTTGAATGGCAGCGCGCGTACCTGCCAAGGGCCGGTTGATCGATAAACTGATTAGCGCGTGGCTGTCATTTGAATGTTCTTCAACATCGCTACGACAAAAACCCGATGCGTGCTATCATTCCAAGGCCAACAGGTAATCAGCGTGAGCCGATTGTCCTGGGTCGGGGTGAGATAGGCGGCATTTTCCGCTTGTTGCGCCGCCGCGGCATTGGTTTCGCGTTCAATTGTCACTTCGTCAATCACATAGCTATAGCGCACTTTCCCTTGATCAATGTAGATCGTTGCGCCGGGCTTTAATTGCCAAAGATTGCGAAAGATCGAGCCATCCACATTATTATGGCCGCTAACCACAATATTGCCTTGGCGGCCAGGCACAGCACTATTCTTGTGCCAGCCCGCGGCAAATCCTACATCTTCCCATTCACTCACCAGTGTGCCATTGGCCTGCTCGACCTGTGTCCAACCCCGTTCTGTCACAGCCGTCACAAGATTGATCGCCGGGATCTCCAGGTGAAAGGCCGCGTTTTGCTCGGCGGCAGCACGCTGCAACGTGGCGTCGATGCTCTCAACCTCTTGGGCAGCTTTCCATTCCTGCATCGTGGCGAACGTTGAGCCTGTTGACGGAACCTCGGTGGGTGGCGGCGGCGTGGGGCTAGGCGATGGCGTGGGACTTGGTGTCGGGGTAATCACAATTGGTGTGCGGTCGGGCGCATAATCTTCGCCAATGCCGTCATCGATCCCCAGCGCGCCCATGCCTAGATGCAGTTGATACGTTTGCGGCAACTGACCAGGGGTAAAGCCGGGCAGCGTAGAGAAATTGGCAATACTAAACTCTAGATCCGGCGCAGCCGCGTTGGGCGATTGAAAGAGCGTAACCGTGTTGGGCAGGCGTGTGCCCCATACTTCATTGACCATCTCTTCGCCGATCAGCCCGGTGTAGGTAAAGACGCCAATCGCCGAAAGATCATCCTCATCGCGCACGCCGATCACCACATCAAAATCGCCGCCGCTATCGCTGTAGTCATTGTCGGTGTCGATCAGCAGACCAAACGATTCGCCGGGGCCAAAATTGGCAACATCCTCACCGCCCAAGCCAGCCAAAGTGGTACTGGTTCCGCTTGGATCGCCATCGCCATCACTGTCGCCACAGATGACAAAACAGTCGATACCAACATACATTGTATCGGTGGCTTCATCATATTCCACATAAAAGGCTTGCATATCCCAGCCGCTGATTGTGGTGGTGGGAAAGGCCGGGTGGGGCAACCCTACGTCGGGTGTGCTACGATCGTCAATCTTGATCGCATTGGGGCCGCTAAAATCGGCCGCCGCATCACCAGTAAAGATCGGCGCGGCCAGCGAGTGATTCAACTTTACCAGTACGAGTAAGACGGCCAACACGATTGCACTGGCGACGGTTAGCTTGAGTTTCGTGCTAGCGATACTGAGTTTTAGGTTATTCATGGCATTCCACCTTGTAGCTTACGAACAAGCAATTGTTATCAACGAATAGCTGGCTGTTGATCGACCAGCGGATGCGCCACCACAAAGACACGATGGGTATTACTGTTGGGCGGCCAGCAGGAGACCAACGTCAGCCGGTTGTCTGCCGTCTGGACAATGTAGGAGGCAAGTTCAGCTTGTTGTTTGGCAGTGGCCTGCTCTTCGGGCATTACGGTAACTTGATCGACCACATAGGTATAGCGCGTGTCGCCGGAATAGAGATAGATCTGCTCACCTGCGCGCAAGCGCCATAGATCGCGGAAGACAGCCCCATAGACATTATTGTGACCGCTGACCACAATGTTGCCCGCTTCTCCAGGCACCGCGCTGTTGATATGCCAGCCAGCAGCGTATCGCACATCTTGCCACTCGCTATAGACCGTGCCATCATAACGCAGCATATGTCCCCAGCCTTTGCCTTCCACGGCTGTCTCCAGATCGATAGCGGGAATTTCGAGCAGCGTGGGCTGGCTGCTTTTGACCACGGGTCCGGAGGCGGTCAGCTTTGTAATCACTTCAGGGGCGACCCAGTTCTGCTGGCGATATTGGCTGAGGTCGGCACCGTTGGTCGGCACGCTAGTCGGTGGTGGCAGCGTGGCCGTTGGCGAAGGTGTCAACGTGGCTGTCGGCGTCGCGCTCGGCATGGTAGTTGGCGTGGGTGTTTCGGTTGGCACTGTCGTTGGTGTATCAGTCACAACCGTGGTCGGCGTTAGGGTCGGTGTGGCGGTCAGCGTCGGTGTGTCCGTAGACGTAGCGGTAGGTGTATCAGTGGGGACCGTGGTGGGGGTCGCCGTGATCTCAACCGGTGTGCGTGGGTTGGGTGCAAAGTCTTCGCCAATTCCATCATCGACAATCGAGCCCATGGCCATGTGGACCTTGTAGGCCAGCACTGGCTCACCGGGTGTAAAGCCAGGCAGCGTGGAAAAGTTTTCGATGGTGAATTCCAGATCCTGCACAGTTGCACTGGTGGGGGCATAGAGCGTGGTCACATTGGGTAACTGCGCACCCCAGCCTGCATCGCGCAGTTGGCTGCCAATATTGCCAGTATAGGCATAGGCACCAAAGGCACTCAGATCGTCGCTGTTTTTCACACCGACGACCACCTCGAAATTGCCACTACCATCGGCAAAATCATTATTGGTATCAATGAGGAGCGCAAACGATTCGCCGCGGCCAAAATCAGCAACATCAGTGCCGCCCAGCCCGCCTTCACTGGTAGGTTTGCCCAGGATCGGGCCGGTGACATTGGGGTCGCCGTCGCTATCGGCATCGCCACAGATGACAATACAATCGATGCCGACATAGAGGATATCGGCAACTGCATCATATTCCAGATAGACAGCCCGCATATCCCAGCCGCTACGTGTGTCGGCCGGAAAATCGGGCGAGGGCATACCGACATCACCTTCCAGATCGGCGAGCATGACAGCATCGGGACCCGTAAAGTCGGCGGCTGCGTCGCCCGTAAAGGTCGGCGCGGCCAAGGTGAATTTCGCGAGGGACAGCACAAGGGTGGCTGTTAAGATGACAGTCGTAAGGACAAAGGACAATCGTCTGTGCCGCATGAAGGATACCTCCTGGGGTGATAAGTATGATCGATCTGTCGTAGGGAATTACTTGCTACATTTTTTGTAAGATAATCTTCAACTGTTGTACGTTTGTAGTGTAACAGATGTTCCTTTTTTGCCAAATTTGCAGATCTACGCAAAAACAAATGGATTTCAGATAGCCGGATCAGAAAAAAGTGTGATCAGGCCGATGTAACAAGGGTGGGTGCGACGAGATCGTCAACCAGGTGGGGCAAATGATAAACTGTAATCGTTCCGAGATATTGTGTAGGTGGTTTCTCGGCAAGCGTAAACAGCACAATACGCCGTCCGACCGCGGCCAATTCCAGCAATACGGCCAGCAGGTCAGCATGGGCAATTGCGCTAACCACAACTAGGGTCGCGCCCCAGGGCATGTGTGGTGCTTCTTCAAGGAGCAAAGTTTCAATCGGGTGAGTGGCAAAAGGGGTAACGGCTGCCAGCAACTCCAAAATATGCAACAGTTGATTGGGGTTGCGCCCCGGCAACAGACGAATCGGCTGGTCGCCACCCGGCAGCGCGCCATTGGCAATAATGCCTGTTGCGCGCCGTTCCGCTATCGCAATTGCGGCCAAACTGCCGGCCACGCTAATCGCCCGCTCCTGGAGTTCGGGGATATAACCGTGCCAATGGCGCTGCATGGTGGTGACATTGAGGAAGATCTGAATCTGTTGCTCTTCGCTCGGTTCGTAGATCCGGCTTAGCATCTGTTGGTGACGCGCCGTTGCCTTCCAATGAATACGCCGCAAACTGTCGCTGCTCTGCCATTCGCGGATGCCCACAGTGCGCAACGGATCTTCGAAGAGGCTATGGTGGGCGCGGACTTCACCAAAGGGACTTTTGCTGGGCAGTTGCAACTCGGTCACGCTGTAAATGCGTGGATAGATGATCAATCGTTGGCTTTCGGACCATTGCGCCTGCGAATCGAAAAAGCCAAATCCATCGCCCGTGCTGAGGGTGGTGGGACCAAAGTTGTGGAAACCGCGCGTCGTACATTCAACCTGAAAGGTGCGCCGAACGCGTTGAAACGCGCCCGGCATCCAAAAGCTATGAAACTCGGCAATATTGGTAGCAGGGTTGACAATCAGATCCTTGTTCGCCACGGGCAATTCGCTGGGAAAGGTATCGCGAATGCGCAGCCAGGTGAGGGGAAGCAACTTCTGATTACGGACTTCCAGCGTCAGGTCAATGGTCTCACCCTGAAAGGCCCGCACTTCACTCAGGGTACGTTCATAGCGCAGTCCCGCCAGGCTAAACTGATTCCATAGCCAGCCCAAGCCAGCAACGACCCACAGCGCAACGCCAGTGGCCGTAAAAAATGGATTGTTGGCGGCCACGCCAATCACGCTGAGCACTAAGCCCAAGACGATCCAGGCATCGCTAAATTGTGTATCCTTGCTCGGATCAATACGGAGCTGGCGATTGCGTCCCATCCCAAAACGCCAACCCGCGGTAAACGAGGTTGCCGATCCTAGTGGCTGGGATTGTGGTAAGTTTGACATTGGCGACTACCAAAAGTCAGGTGTAGACAGGTGAAATAACGTTGCTATGCACAGTATAGAGGATGGCGCAGCGCGTGTCAATCGGCAACTTCTGGCCATTACGCCAATTGACTGGTCCTTCTACAAAGAAAGCCGCATCCCCACTGGACGCAGTTTATTTGATAGCAGCTGGACAAGTAAGCGGCATATGGTACAATGCAGGTAGACCAGCCACCCCAATCTATTATTTTTCATAGTATTTTTCACATGTCACTTCACAGCAGTAAGGAGATTCGTTTTCATGCCAGCGATTCAATTCGGCTTTTGCGTCCCCATCTTTGCCTACCCAGGTGGACGCTTCTTTCGCACGCCGAACTATGCCAAACTCGATGTCGCCACTACCATGCAGATCGCACGCCTGGCCGACCAACTTGGCTACGATTCACTTTGGGTAGCCGACCACTTGATGTTGGGCCATGAAAATGCCATTATGGAAGGCTGGACGACACTGGCTGCGCTGGCCGGGGCCACCCACCAGGCCAAGCTGGGCATGATCCACCAGGGTCACTTCTTCCGACACCCGGCGCTGGCCGCCAAAATGATCGCGACCTTGGATCAGATCTGCGGCGGACGTTTTATTTATTTCGTCGATGGCGGCTATGGGCGGGCCGAGCATCTGGCCTATGGGCTGCACTATCCAGATACCATGGAAGAGCGCATGGCTGAAGTCGTAGCCGGGCTGGAAACCACCTTGGCGCTCTGGCAAGCCGAGGGACCAATCAATTTTGACAATGGCTACTATCAACTACACGAAGCGACTTGCACGCCCAAACCGCGCCAGCAGCCCTATCCCCCCATCTGGTTTGGCGAAGCCCATGCACCCGTGTTGGCAGCTTGTGCGCGCTATGGCCAGGGATGGAATACGGTGCCCGTTGCCATGCCCGAATTAGAGCGCCGGTTGGCCGCACTCGATGCCGCGTGTCGCCTCGAAGGTCGCACTGCGGCTGAACTCGAGAAAAGTCTGGAAGTGCAAATTCTGGTTGCGCCTGATCATGCGGGCGTGCGCCGGCAACTGCAACACATGATCGATCTAGGCACACCGACAGCAACGACAGAGATGGACGAGGATGTGCAAGCCTTTCTCGCCGGCACAACCGATGAGTTGCCCGCCAAGCTGACGGACACGCAAATTATCGGCACGCCGGATGAAGTAGCACAGCGACTGCAAGCCTATATTGATCTGGACATTACTCATTTTATGCTCTGGTTTATGGATACGCCCGATGAAGCTGGCCTACGCCTCTTTGCCGAGCAAGTTGCCCCCCGGTTTCGCTAAGAATTGACCAGGCACGCGTTGGTTGTTCTGGGGGCAGACCCGCCAACCAGTTACCCAACGTATCAAACCAACGCATCAAACCAACGCATCAAACCAGCGTATCAAAGATGTGTCAAAGCGTGTGAACATTGGTACAATATCGAGGCTTACTAACCAGAAGATCTGTTGTAACCGTGGACATAACTGTGGAGAATCGTATGCGACATCAACCAAACAAGCGTAGAGGGTGGCTGCTTGCGGCCTGCCTGATTGCGCTTTTAACCCTCAATGGCTGCTTTGGCTTCGGCTCCATGGGGCCAGCAGCCACGCCCACCTCGCCGCCCAGCGATGCCCGAGCAGTTGTCCCCACCTTTACGGCCACCGCCGTTGAGCCACCGACCCCGACGACCGCGCCAGTGCCGCCGACCAATACCCCAGAACCCCCGGCCGCGCAACCGACCGCTGTCACAATCACCGAAACTGTACCCACCGAGACACCCGCCGCTGCGGCCAAGTTGATGGTGGGCGCGCAAATTGTCAATGCGCGCAGTGGGCCGGGCACCACCTATGGCTTGGTCGGCGCGGCCGAAGCCAATCAGAGCTTTGACATTGTGGCCAAGAATGCCGCGGGTGACTGGTGGCAGGTCTGCTGTGTCAACGGCCAGGAAGCGTGGATTTTTGGCGACTTGGCCACCACCCAGAATACCGAAGTTGTGCCGGTTGCCGCGGATATCCCCGCAGCCCCTGTCGCGGCTGTTCCTACGACAGCCCCACCCGCCGCTGCGCCAACCACAGCCCCGCCCGCCGCCCCACCTGCAGCCGCGCCCACCGATACGCCGCAACCAGCTCCCCCCGCCCCATCGAGCGATCCCTGTGCGGGGATTGGCGGCGATGGCTGTAAATTCAAGTTGCGCGAAGGACCCAAGTTCGCGCCCAATGGGGGCACCGAGATCAAATTGCAACTGGTCTTTGTGCATAGCGGCGTCGATGGGGGTCAGCCCCAAGGTAGCTACTTTGTGGTCATGCTCAAAGATGGACAAAAGTTGCCGATCAGCGACGGTGTGCGCAGCCTTGCCGGTAGCACCCAACAAGGCACACTGGGCGCATATAACTATGAATATAAGATTGGTAGTGGCGAAATTCCAGGCGGCAATGTTGCTGGCAACTATGTCATGTATGTGTTGGATGGCAACGGCGAACGCGACAGCCAAGATATTTCCTTTACCATTCCCGACGGCCAGGGTGAAGTGTGGGTGAAGTGGGATCAAGGCTGATCGCGCACACACGCTTATAGATTCACAAGAGAGCGGTAGGGTCGCAAAGACCCTACCGCTCTGGTCAGGCGTATCAACCATGCCAGCTACCGACACAGCAATGCCCGATTTTGATGACCTGTGGGATTACAATCAACCGGCAGCAACGGAGGCGCGTTTTCGGGCGTTGCTAGCCCAGGTCAGCGCCCAACCAGCCCGCCACGCCGAGTTGCTCACCCAGGTAGCACGCGCCCAGGGCTTACAGCGGCGTTTTGACGAAGCTCATGCCACCCTCGACACGGCGCAAGCCCTCCTGACTGATCAGCCTGCTAACGCAACAGTGCGCGCCCAGATTCGCTATTTGTTGGAGCGTGGCCGCGTCTTTAATTCGTCGGGTCAACGCGCGGCAGCGCACCCGCTCTTTGTCGCAGCCTGGCAGCTAGCCCAGCAAGCCAGCGAGGATTTCTATGCGATTGATGCCGCGCATATGCTGGGCGCTATCGAAGCGCCCACCGGTGATTCGATAAGCGATCAACAGCGCTGGAATCTGTTAGCCCTCCGCCTGACCGAGCAAACGCCCGATGCGCGTGCCAAGAAATGGCTGGGCTCGCTCTGTAATAACATCGGTTGGCGCTATTTCGAGCAAGATGACTACACGACAGCACTCGCCTATTTTACCAAGGCACTTGCAGCGCGTGAGGCCCAAGGGGATGTAGGTGCGCAACGCATCGCGCGTTGGTGTATTGCCAAAACGCGGCGCATGTTGGGCCAAGTAGCAGAGGCACTGTCCATGCAACATCAGCTATTGGGCGAGTTGCAAGCCGACAGTGCCGAAGATGGCTACGTCTATGAGGAATTGGGCGAAGGCTACTTACAACCTCATGTTACGCACCGGGAACGCCGCCATCGAATGGCGGCAGGCCGGCAGGATGCCAGCGTTCCCAGGAGGGACTGCGTAACATGAGTTACAACAAGGCGACCCCCACCAAGCTGCGCCCTTCTTTGCCTTGGCCCATCAAGTTTTGGCGCAAGATGATTGGCTAGTGGCTAACGAAGCCGCGCGGCTAGCGCGCCTGGAAATGCTCGGTCAGGAGCCCCAATAATTGCATATCTACCATAGTTTATGCTATGATAGCGAAATAAATCGAGATGGCTGTCCAGCCGTGCCAGTCGCGCAAAGTGGAAGTCCAGTTCGTTTATAGGGAGAGGTCGCATAGTCCGGTTGAGTGCGCGCGTCTCGAAAACGCGTAGGGTAATACCCTCGGGGGTTCAAATCCCTCCCTCTCCGCTCCAGTACACAGCAGCCCCAGGCAATGATTGCCTGGGGCTGCTTTTTTTGATGGCCATTCACGCACCTAACGCGTTACGATGGGCAAATAGAGGCGTTCCGTTAGTAATTCGGGCGGAATGGTGGCGACCAGGGTCGGCGTTGCTGTGGGTGTGGCGGTCGGCGTGGGGGTTGCTGTCGGCGTTGGCGTGGCCGTTACCCCATTGCAAGCAACTAGCGCCACTTGATCGACATAGCGCCAGATCTGGCTGTTGCTGCCATTGTTATAGACATTCAAGTAGAGCACCAGCGTGCGTCCGCGATAGGAGTTTAGATCAAAACTGTGTTCTTGCCAGCCGCTGCCGGTTGCCGCCTGGGTCGTGCGTTCCAGGGTAGCAAGTGGAGCATAATTGGTTGTGAGGAGCAGCGTCTCGCGATAATCAACGCCGTCACTGCTGCCAGCGGGCTGTTCCCAATAGCGCAGAATCAGGTTCTGAGCCGTGTTGGGCAGCACCACGGTTTGATAGGCAGATGAGTGGGCGGTTACATTGCTATTGGCAGACGGAATCCCCATTTGAAGACTATGTGTGCCGGTGTAGACAGGGCTGCTCACAAGCTTGGCCTGGGCCGGTGTGCTGCCAAAGCTCCAGCCGCCACTGCCTTCGAAATTCCCATTGGCTAGCAAATCCACACAACCGGTTGGCAGCGTAGTCGCGGTTGGTGACGGTGTTGCCGTGGGCGTTGGTGATGATATTGCCGTGCTGGTTGGCGTGGGCGTAGCCGTCGCATTGGGGTCGGGATTGTGGATAGCGGCCAGTTCGGCCAAGGTTGCCAGCGCCACACGCCCATAGCGCGCCACATAATTCAGGTTGACCAAGTTCAGTTTATCGCCGGTCTTGTGATACTGCGGATTGCGATCGCGCGCCAGTGTGCCGTCAAAAAAATTCTCAATCGCCAGAAATGCACCATAATCTTGATCCCAGAATGATGAATGATCGGAAAAGCGGCTGGCAGCGGTGGTCAATCGTTCCGCAACCAAGCCCTGACCATACCGTTCATTGGCCGAGATGAAGGCGGTCCCCAGCGTGTTGCTCTTGGGTCCGGTGCCGGTGTGCAGTTCAATCACGCGGTCGCCATCGCCATCCCAACCAATCATATCCAGGTCGATATAGCCCATGATCTGCGCGCCG
>Ga0105047_10007606_pt1 | contig 18236 bp, 14 predicted proteins | sample MAT04_FD_78384 | JGI IMG/M metagenome (GOLD analysis project Ga0105047, IMG submission 78384) | Freshwater microbial communities from Lake Fryxell liftoff mats and glacier meltwater in Antarctica - MAT-04 (megahit assembly) | ecosystem: Environmental > Aquatic > Freshwater > Ice > Liftoff... | reverse complement strand
TCGCTCGGCGTAGCCGAGGTATTCATCGGCGAGGGCGTGGACGTCGAAGCTCTTGCCGCCGAAGGCTTGCAGGAAGCGGTTCTTGAACGGCACGATCTGCCGGAGGCGGTCGGTGAGGTGCTTAGCGTGCAACAGTTCCCCGACGCGGATAGCGTAGCGCCGGCCGACTTTATCTTGGTAGCACGGCCCGATGCCACGACCCGTGGTGCCGATTTTCGCATCGGCGTCGGCTTCGGCGAGGCGCTCTTCTTCCATGTGATAGGGGAAGATGACGTGGGCGTGATCGCTGAGCACGAGGTTCGCGCCGACCGGGACGCCGGCGGTCACGAGTTGATCGACTTCTTCCATAAAGCGCGGCGGGTAGACCACGAGGCCATTGCCGATGACCGACGTCACGTGCGGCTTCAGAACACCCGTCGGCAGCAGTGAGAGTTTGAAAGTGCGGTCGCCCCAAACCACCGTGTGCCCGGCGTTGGCCCCGCCGTTGTAGCGCACCACGAATTGGTGGGAATCGCCCAAGATGTCGACGATTTTCCCTTTGGCTTCGTCGCCCCACTGCAATCCGACGACACACGTTGCGGGCATACGAACCTTCGACATGGGAACTCGGGGAGAGACTTCAGCAACTCCACGTTACCCCGACCGGGGGCCGCGTCAAGGGTCGAAGCCGAGGGCACGCCGTTCTTCGAGGCGGCGGGGGGTCAAGAAATTCGGCGGCGTCGGCACGCCCAAGTTATGTCTGCGGAACCAATCGGCGATCGGCAATATTTTCCGAACACGGCTGTTTTCATCGGTGTCGACCACCAAAAACGAAGCGGGGGACTTCGCGTCGGTTCGGTGCCGGGAGGCCGTCTTGTCAAACATGTGGGGTTCGAAGCGAATGACGAATGACGAGATTGAACTCCTTCATCGTCATATTCGTGGTTTTCTAGCTAGAATGTCGATGGGTCGATGATGTCGTCGAGCATCAACTGCCCGCTTGCTCCCCACATCAGGGACAGTACTTGAATTCTGGAACTTCTAAATGCGTAGAGAGTAGTTCAGTTTGCAGCACTGTCGCTGACGCGGGGAGTTAATTGGGTATGGGTGCTATGTGGAATACCGGTTCCCAAAGCACGGGCGACACAGTCGCTACTCCGGGCGAGTCGGAGGGTCACTGTCTCTTGAAGAGGGCGATGACCTCTTGGCTCGGATTGCCCTTATCGGGGGTGAGCGTCAGCTTGCTGTCATTCAGCTTGAAAGTGTAGTTTTCGACAGCGTCGCTACTCTCGTATCGGATGGTCAGTTGATCGCCTTTCACGGTGTAGTTGCCACCGCGGGTGCGATCCGTCGAATTATTCGTCCTCCCGCCGAGAATCAGCGCCACCACCCCGCCGTCGTCCGAGAAGGTGATGCTGTTCAAGCCGATGACGGTCGGCTTGGGCAAGTTGCTGCGATCCTCCGGGTGGATGCTCCACACTCCCACCACAGCGGTCGCGTCCCCCTTCGCGGCGGGCTTGGTCGGGGCGATGGTCAGGTCTTCGCCCCACAGCGACAGGGTCCGCTCGGCGAACGCGAACAGGTCTGTGACCTCCTCCCGGAGGATGTCGCCCTTCAGTCCGTCGGTCGTCACCTCAGCCACGATGTACAGCCAGTCCGAATCCTTCCCGCCGACCATGAAGTACGCCGGGCTGTTCGACCCACCCCCGCTCTGACCCATCAGTCGGGCGAGGCGGTCGGAGTGCGGCTTGGCCGGCAGCTTCTGACATGGGAAGTAGATCCGCACCGCCGGCGGACGATCCCCGCGGGTCATCAGGTTGAACAGCACCGACCAAGTGACCGTCCGGTCGCCCGACTTCAGCTTGCGCGGCAGTTTCGGGGAGGCGAACACCTTCGCGTCGCCTACGCCGACGGCTTTCACCTCCCCATACTGACTCTGGAGCATCTCTCCCAGGTCGTTGGCGGTGAACAGCTTGGGGGCGTTGCGAGTGGGTGCGTTCGCAGCCGGAGCGTTGCCGGCCGGCGGCCCGGCGGTGGCGACGGTGGCGAGGCCGAACAGGGCGAGAAAAGCGAGGCGGCGGGGGGTCTTCATTTCTGGCTCCCGGTTGGGGGCGGGGTGTTGGAACACCACCCATACCGGGGTCCGGAAGCTTTGTGACGGGGCCGGGCTTGAAGAAACAAAAATTCCCCCATGCCCCCTACGTCGGAGGCATTCCTTCAACAAGAAATCCTACGTAGGCCGTTTGGACATTGATCTGCGATCCCGGTATTTCGAACCGGGAATGGGTCGGTTACGCCGAGCCTCCCTTCGGGGGTTCGATCTTTCTTGCATTCGCGCAACAAAAAACCGCGGCGGGTTCCCCCGCCACGGTTCACGATTGGACTCGTTCGATTTAGCGTCCAGCGTTGAGCGGGTACCAGTAGCCGTTGTTGAACTGGAAGTAGTTACCGCGGGAATCCATTTGAAAGACGTTGCCGGTGGTGTCCCGGTGGTATTGTCCCGCTTGCAGGGTGTGCGGCAGGATATAATTGGTACCGCTGTACGGATTCGAGTAAGTCGAGTTCCCCTTCAGCGTGTTCCCGAACTCGGCATTGTTGCGTTGGAACCCGTTCATCCATGCGGTTTGGGATTGGCCCCGGGCAGCTTGGGCTTGGCGGTAGGCGTTGAGAGAGTTTTGCTCGGCCGCTTGGTTGCGGGCTTCCGTGGCCCGGAAGTCCGCCATTCCCTCGGCCGAGCCGCCCCGGGTCGCGGCGTGCCAGTAGGCGAACTGTTGCGGGGTCGATCGCCCCCCTTGAGCGACGTGTTGTTTGTAAGCGGCTTGAAAGTTCGTGTCGTTCATCTTGGCCCGGAGCAGCGATTCCAACTGGTTGTTCATCTGTTGGTTCTGCGAGTTATTGAAGGAGTTATTCATGGCGTTGAAGTCCATCCGGGTGAAGTCCTGAGCACCCGATACCGACACCACCGCCAAAGAAACGACGCAAGCCGACAGGATTCGCGTGAACATGATTCGGTCCCCTCGAAGTTGTTTTCACCGGGCCGGCGGAAGTCACTCGGCCCACGTCACCAGTACTCGCGGGGGTGCAGTCCGTGACAACCCGCTTTCGAAAAATCTCGAAATGCCACAAACGGCTGTTTTCGGTGGCGTTTTGACGAGCCGGCCTGCATGAGCGGCGGAAGGTTTCGCAGGTGTTGCGCGAAATGGGACTCAGACGAGCTGCCCTTGGCTTGCCCAATCTTCCGGAAGGAAATCCTTCACGTACACCAGCAGCCCCAAGCTCGCGAGTTCTTCGGCAACGCGGGCGGGGCTGGGATCGGCCAAGCCGCAGGCCACTTCGTCCACCAGAGCTTCGGCGAAGCGCAGTCGGGCACGGCGGAGCATCTGCCGGCCGGCGTCGGCACGAATCGCTTTTCCGAGCTTCGCTCCCAACTTCGCTGCGAGGTCGTCGCTGTTCGCATCCGGGAACTCGGCGCGCAGTTTCAACAGCGTATAAGCCGGGTTCGTCGGCATTTTGCGCTCAAAATCGCGGAGCGCGTCCCAAGCGTGCTCGAGCACATTCCTCTGGAACTCGGCGTCCCACGCGGGATCGGCGGCCTCGCTGCCGGCGATGGCGTCGAGTTGGACATCGGCCGGGCGGCGGCGGTTGGCCTTGGCCCAATGGTTGCGGACCATGTTGCGTACGGCGGTCTTCAGCAGGTCGCGGAAACGGCCTCGGTTCGGATCGGCTCCGGCGAAGTCCCCTTTCATCAAGCGCATCACCACATCTTGGGCGAGTTCGTCGGCGTCGTCGCTCGCCTGCACGATGCCGCCGACGTATCGGCGTACCGATTTGGCGTAGCGCAGCACGAGAGCCTGCCGGGCCACGGTAGCGTTTTGTGGGGTCCCCGCGACGTGGGCCTGGTGGATCAAGCTCCAACGGGTCTGGATCGCTTCAAGGCGCGAGTGCAACAGCGATTCGGAGTGCGGCGTGGGGTTCATGCTATTTCCCGCCGTCGAGTTTTTGGCGGATCGCCCGCCAGTTGGTGTCTTGGAGGGTAAAGGTATCGTTCTTCGGGAACTCCTTCGCGAGCTTCCCGGAAAGGGCGAGCGCTTCGTCCAGCTTCTTTTTGGCCGCCGGGAGATCGACCAACCGTTCGAGGCCCGCATGATAGACGAGGTTGTTGGCGAGATTGTACTTTCGGTAGGGGTCGAGGGGGAATAGCAGGATCAGCTCGCGCTGGAGCGGCTCCGCCTCGGCGTAAAGCTTGGTGCTGCCCCAGAAATCGCCGAGTTTAGCTGCGGCGCCGGCAATCGCCTCCTTCGCGAGAGCCACCTCGCTCTTGAGGATCGGCTGATCCGGATTGGCGGCCAGTGCGGGCACCAACAACTTTTCGCACTCGGTGTAGAACTGGAAAGCCTCGGGCAATTTGCGGCGCATCTCGTGAGTGGCCCCGAGGAGGTAAAGCGACGTGTGTAGCAGGGTGAACGCGCTCGGATTGGCGGGTTGCGCCTTGTAAAACGCCCGCGCAGCGGCGGTGGCCTTCTCGTGCGCTTCGAGCATTGCCTGATATTGATCCGCATCCCCGACGAGGGCGGCCTCCGTCCAGTACCGGTTGACGGTGAAGTTGCCACTCGAAGGATCGTTCGGATAACGCTGGCAGAATTCATCGATTTCGCCGATGAGCTCCCGGCGCAGTTTGTCGAGGTCGGCGCTCGGCCCCCGGGCTGCGGAGGCGTTGATGCGCTCGAGGTCGAGCCGTATCCGGACGGATAGCAGCGGTCGATCGCCGGGAACCTCGGCGAGGCGCTGCCGGAGGTACGCATCGGCGCGGTCGAGCGTTTTCGCCGCGGTGTCCAGCTTCGAATAGCTCCGCTCCTGCGAGGCTTTATTGATGAGCGCCAGCACGTACTGGGACGAGAATTGCCGGTCGTTCGGGCGGAGTTCCGCGAGTTTCTGGTAGAGCGACACGGCGTCGCCGCTCGTGGCGAGCATCACGCTCTCCACGAGCGGGACGCCGAAGAGGCGGTTGGAGAATCGCTCCAAGATCCCGCGGAGCGCTTGCACGGCCAGCGCGTAGGATTTGTCCGACTCCTCCTTCGCCGCGAGCAGATCCGCGTTCGTCCCCTCCAGTTCCCGCTTGGCCTTCTCCAGATCGGCGTTGGAATCCTCCAGGCTCTTTTTGGCGGTGGCCAAGTCGCGGTTGATTTCCCGTTCCCGCTGAGCGCTGATCGTTTGCAAAATCGCGAAGCCGATCATCGCCAGCACCATCACAAACGTTAAGGCGACGAGCGCCGCCTGTGACTTGTTGCGCTTCGCCCACTTCGCGGTGTGCTCGACAAGTCCGACCGGCCGAGCGAGGATCGGCCGCCCTTCGCGGAAGCGGTGCAGATCCTCGGCCAGTTCGCGGGCCGTGGGGTAGCGGCGCTTCGGCGATTTCTCCAAGCATTTCAGGCAGATGGTTTCCAAATCGCGCGGCACTTTCGGCTGCAGTGTCCGCGGCGACACGGGATCCATCGCCAGTACCATCAGCAGCGTTTGAAGGGCATCCGGCGCTTGGAACGGCGGCCGGCCCGTCAGTGCTTCGTACAAAATCGCCCCGAGGGCATAGACGTCGGTCGTCGGGCCCAGTCCCGATACAACGCCCGATGCCTGCTCGGGAGACATGTAGGCTGGCGTGCCGACGATCTCTCCGGTGCGCGTTAGCCCGGCGCTTTCGTGTGGCGTCCCATCCGACGAGGCCATCTCCTTCGCCAATCCGAAGTCGGTGACTTTCAGTGTGCCGTCGGCGGCGAGGAGGATGTTTCCCGGTTTCAAGTCGCGGTGCAGGATGCCGTGGTCGTGGCTGTACTGGATCGCGTTGGAAATCGTTTCGACGATTCTCACCCCATCACGCGGATCCTGCGGGGCGCCGTTGAACTTCTGCGCGAGTGTACCGCCCTCCAGATACTCCTGCGCGAAGTAGGGACGCCCTTCGACGGTGCCCGTCTCGAAGAGCGGGCAGATGTTCGGGTGGTGCAGCCGTGCGACGGCGCGGGCCTCTTCCGCGAAACGGGCGAGGATGCGCTCCTCCGGCTCATGGGCTAGCACTTTGAGGGCGACGGTACGGCCGAGGGAAGTGTGCTTGGCCCGGTAGACCTTTCCCATGCCGCCCCGGCCGATGAGCAACAGATCCTCGTAGCCGGAGATCTTCGGGACTGCCAAATTCTCTGCCGGCGAAGGGGCCACCGCGGCGACGGTCGTGATGAGCGGATTAGGATTCATGGGCGCTAGGATAGCAGCCCCAGCAGGGTGTACCAAGTTCTTTGGTGGTGATGGCTGCTATCTATCTATTGGGGACATGTCCGTGGCGAGTTCTTCCACGAGATACTGGCGACTGCGGACGATCTGCTCCGCGGTCAACGACTTCGGCGTGGCTCACCGGGTATCCGGATCATTTTTAAGATATTCCGGAAGTTAACGCCAAGAGAAGAGTTCCGGCCTCGAGCGAGGGCGGAAAGAAGGCATCGAGAAAGGACTCGAAGGAAGGGCAACTCCGGCATCCTTTGCGATATGATCCGGAAGTAGCCCTCAGGCGGCGGACGCCAATAGCGCCTCGATGTCCTTCTCGATGGCCGCGGGTTTGGTCGCGGTGCCGATGCGCTTCGCCACGTTTCCGGAACGGTCCACCAAAAACTTCGCGAAGTTCCATTTGATCCAACCCGTGCCGAACGTCCCCGGCTTCGCATTCTTCAAATAGCCGTAGAGCGGGTGGGCATTCGATCCGTTCACGTCGATCTTGGCGAAGACGGGGAACGTCACCCCAAAGTTGACGGTGCAGAATTGCTGGATGCTAGCGTCGTCGCCCGATTCTTGCTTCATGAATTGATTGCACGGGAAGCCGAGTACGACCAAGCCGCGCTCGCGGTATTTCTTGTACAACGCTTCGAGCCCCGCGTATTGATCGGTAAAGCCACATTTGCTGGCGACGTTGACGATCAGCATTACCCGCCCGCGGTACTCCGCGAGCGTCGTTTCGGCGCCGTCGGCTTTACGGATGGGAATGGCGTACAGGTTTGAGTTCATGGCAGAAAACCTACGGTACTTTGCGAATTCGAAGTGAATCGTATGTTGCGACGCTGAACGCTCCGGGCAAATCCGGACCATATTGACCCACGACTCGCGACACTAGTTCGCACTTCTCGAGTTCCGTCAACCCTTCGAGACGAACAAGCAATACTCCGGCGTGCGGCAGTCGATGACGATAAACCAATTCACCGAAATCTTTGTCGGCGGTGATCAACACAATTTGTTCGGCTACGGCGAGCGACAGGACAACGGGATCCGCGATGCCAGGTGAAGATTCCGCAATTGCTCCAATGTCGTGACCGTCAAGCCGCAATCGCTCGACTGATCGAGACTTTTGTCGGCGAGGAGTTTCATGCTGACCGGCCGAGGGGCACCACGATTTCATTCCCAACCACCGCCGCCGCGTAACGGAGGGCGGAGAGAATCGCGTCCGAAGGAAGTTGGGGATGGGCCCGTGCGATCTGGTCGGCCGATTCACCTGCCGCCAATTTCGCGAGGATCAATTCCACGGTCAGTCGAGTGCCGGCAAACACGGGCTTGCCGAGCATTACCGCGGGATCGCAAATAATCGCCGTGGCCATCGGTCCTACTCCTTGTGCCGCTTCAAATATTTGCCGTCTTCTGTCTGGATGACGATCATTTCGCCTTCCGCGATAAACGACGGCACCATGACTTTCAGTCCGGTTTCGAGCGTCGCCGATTTCTGTTGCGCCGCGGCCGTGGCCCCCTTGATGCCCGGTTCGGTTTCGCTGACCCGCAGTGTCACCGTTTGCGGCAGATCCATCCCGAGCGCCCGGCCGTCGTAGAAGGTGATGGTCACCGAGTCATTTTCGCGCAGGTAGGGCATCTGGGCGCCGACCATTTGCTCATTGAGCGAGACCTGCTCGAACGTCTCCGAATCCATGAAGACGTATTCGTCGCCATCTTTGTACGAGTAGGTGCAGGGTCGCGTGTCGAGGTAGACCACGTCGACTTTGTCGTCCGGGTGGACGCGTTCATCGACAATTGTCCCGGTCTTCAGGTTCTTGAGTTTCAAATACAGGATCGCGCGCCAGTTTCCCGGCGTGTTCAGGTCGCGTTCGAGGCAGTACATGAGCTGGCCGTTCATGCTCAGCACCATGCCCCGCCGGATGTCGATCATCTTGGTCGATGCCATCGTTCGCCCCCCGAAAGGTCCAGATTCGATTCCATTGGTACTCGTCAATCTAGCGATCGCGCGCGGAAGGGAGAACCCCCATCGCCGAAGTCGCTCCGCATTACATGACCAGCATCGCGTCGCCGTAGCTGAAGAATCGATACTCCGCGCGCACCGCTTCCGCGTAGGCCGCCTTCAAGAGTTCACTACCGGAAAAGGCTTGCACGAGCAGGAGCAGCGTGGTCCGCGGCAGGTGAAAATTCGTAATTAAGCCGCCTACGGCGCGGAACTCGAACGGCGGGTGGATGAATAAATCGGTCGGTCCGCGGAAAGCATTTTGCGGCGAAACGCGCGCCGCCGATTCCAACGCCCGCACCGTCGTGGTGCCAACGGCGAACACGCGTCCGCCGCAATGGCGGATGGCTCCGATCGTTTCCGCCGGCACCTCGCACCACTCGGAATGGATGGCGTGTTGCGTGGGGTCGACCGCCTTCACGGGGGCGAAAGTGCCGAGACCGACGTGCAGTGTCACGTCGGCGATACCGACTTCTCGGAGGAGGAGTTCCCGCAGCAATTCGGGGGTGAAGTGCAAGCCCGCCGTCGGCGCCGCGACCGATCCGCTGGCCGCCGCATATACGGTCTGGTAACGCTCGGTGTCGGCACCGTCGGCGAGGCCTTTGCGGATGTAAGGCGGCAAGGGAATCGAACCGTGGATTGCCAAGAGTTCTTCGGCCGCACCCGGCACCAAGGGTCGGAGGAGCCAATGCCGATCATCGGTTCGCCCGACGAGTTCGAGCCGGAGTCGACCGCCGTCCGCGGTCAAGATTTCGCCGACGTCGGGGAAGCCGCGAGTCTGGGCAAGAACTTCCCAAACGCCGTCGCGCTCGGTTAAGTAGAGGCCCTCCCAGCGACCGCCGGTCTTTTCGCGCACGCCAATCAACCGCGCCGGGAGAACCTTGGTATTGTTCCGCACGAGAAGATCGCCCGCGTTCAAGTACTCTGGCAAATCCCGGAAAAACCGATGCTCGAGCCGGCCGCTTCGGCGGTGTACCACAAGCAGCCGGGCATCGGCCCGATTCGCCGCTGGGGTCTGCGCGATCAGGTGTTCGGGCAAGTCGTAGTCGAAGAAGAAATCAGCCATGCCCTCCGTTTTATTCACCGAGTGCGTCGGAACCAAACCGGACATCGCCCAGCTCCGGTGGTATCCTGAAATCATGTCCGACTGGGGCTTCCAAACTCCCGCGTTTCTATTGCTGCTGCCATCGGCGCTGGTCGTAGCGGTTTGGCATTTCCGCCGGCGCCGGCCCGCCCTGCGCTACTCCGATGTCTCGGCGCTGCGCGGGTTGCCCACCGGCCGGGCGAAATCGAGCCGGTGGGGCGGGGCGATTTTGCGGGGAGCGATCGTCGCCGGAGTTGTCTTTGCCTGCGCGAATCCACGCCGGCCCGACTTGCAAACGCGGCTGCCGGTGGAAGGGATTTCCCTCATATTTGTCCTCGACGTTTCGGGCAGCATGGCCACGGCCGATTTCGTCCCCGCGACCGACGCCGCGCCGACCACCCGTCTCGCGGCGGCCCAGCACGCCTTTCGACTCTTCGCCGTCGGCGGGGAATCCGCGGACGGGCAAACTTTCCGCGGCCGACCGAACGACCGGATTGCGCTGGTCACATTCGCGTCGATCCCGGCCACGGTTTGCCCACTCACGCTCAATCACACCGTGTTGATGAAAGTACTCGACGATCAAAAAACGCAGAGCGCCCTGACCGCCGGCACGAACATCGGCGACGCCTTGGGCGAAGCCCTCGTCCGTCTGGATTCCGGGCACCCGACCGGCAAAAAAGTGATCGTGCTCCTTTCCGACGGCGAGCATAATAAAGCCGGGGACCAGACCCTGAAACCGATCCAATCGGCGATGTTGGCCGAGAAGTTGCGTGTGCCGATCTACGCGATCGACTGCGGCGGCGATCCGCCGGGGAACGACCCCCAAGGAAGCCAACAACGAAACGATGGCCGGCAAGTGATGGAACGCGTGGCGGAGGCGACCGGAGGTCGCGCATTCGTGGCCAACAGTGGCACCGATCTGCGCGAGGTGTTCCAGATCATCGACAAGCTCGAACGCGACGAGGTCGAAAGCTTCCGCTACCAGCGGTATTTCGAGTATGGCCCATACTGCGGCATGGCCGCCGTCGCCGCGCTTACACTCCTCGTGATTCTCGAACGGACCGTGTGGCGGCGCTACCCCTGACTTCCGGATGCCCATGGATTTCGGCAGCGTACAATCCGGTTTCGGCGCGGCGTGGGCCGACCTCTGCGAATTCCTCGCGGCGCTTCGATGGGCGCGCCCCGGCCTGCTCTGGCTTTCGCTCGTCCCGATCGCGTTTGTGATTTTGGAATGGTGGGCGCGTGCGCGGAATCGGGTCATCGCGGCGCGGCTCGGGCGCAGCGGCGCCGCCCGCAATTTGGCCGTCCGCAGCCCCCGGCGGATCGCCTTACGCCGGCTCGCCTTCGGCCTCGCTTGGAGTTCGTTCGTTCTCGCGCTTGCCGGGCCGCGTTGGGGCCCGGCCGACGACGGCGGTGTCGCGGTCGGCCGGGATGTCGTCATCGTGATCGATCTCAGCCGGAGCATGTTGGCAACCGATTTGGCGACACCGCAGACCCGCTGGCAGGCGGCCTGCGATTCCGCCCGCGACTTGGTCGACACCGCCTCGCGGCTGGGCGGCCATCGCATCGGCATCGTGGTGTTCGCCGCGCGCCCGAAGGTCCTCGTCCCACTGACGACCGACTACGACCACTTGAACCTGATGCTCGATGAAATCGACGCCGCGGTTCAACCGGTCGAGATCCGACCCGCCGACGAATTCTCGAAGTCGGGCACGCGGATCGGCGCCGCGCTCGCGCTCGCGGTGCAAACGCACGATGATCGCTTCCCCGGCAAGCAAGACATCATCTTGCTGAGCGACGGCGACGACCCGGCCGACGACCGCGAATGGGCCGAGGGGATCGCGGTCGGGCGCGCGGTCGGCATTCCGATCCACGTCGTCGGCATCGGCGATACTATCGAATCCCCAGTGACGCTGCGGCGACGCGGCGGGGGCGAGGGGGAGTTGATCGCGACGAAGTTGGTCGAAGCACCGCTGCGCACCATCGCCCGCGATTCGCGCGGACGGTATATCCCGGCGGGTCGCGAGAAGCCGCGTCTGGGCGAGTTCTTCGCGGCGGAATTGGAGAAGCAGCCGAGCCGGGAACTGACCGACGATGCGGCGACCGCGCTCCGCGATCATTCGACCGGCTTCTGGCTATTCGGGCTGGTGACATTGCTCCTCGCTTGGATTCGGAGGGCGTGACGATGAACTATCTCCGGTACTCACCACTGCTGTTGATCGCGGGCATCGCCGCGCAGCCCCCCGTTTCGAGTACCGCGGACGCTCCGCTGCGCGCGGCTCAAGAGGCGTGGCGGCGCGGCGACGATGCCGCCGCCAAACAACTGTACGCAGCCGCCGAAGAGCGCATCCGCGACCCCGGTTGGATCGCGTTCAACCTCGGGGCCATCCATTTCCGGAACAAAGAATACCGCGAGGCGGACCTGCAATTCCAACGCGCCCTCGACGACCGCGAGGCGCCCGCGGATCGCCGAGCGAAATCGTTCTACAACCGCGGCTCTTGCCTCATTCACCTGGGCGGATTGAAAGCCTACCGCGCGGCCATCGAAAACTTCGAAAGATGCTTGAATCTATCGAAGGGCGATGCCGAACTAACGGGCGACGCCGAACACAACTTGGAACTCGCGAAGTTGCTTTGGTTGGAAGCCCGCGCGAAATCGAAAGACCAGCCGTTGCCGAATGAACGGCTACCCGAAGACCCGCCGGAAGCGCCGCCGAAGCCAGAGAAACCGGACCGAACCGATCGGAATTCCCAAGATCCTTCGGGTACGAACTCCGGCGACCCGAAGCCCGGCGACATCGACCCCGTCACAGGCTTACCGAAAGCCGACGGCGCGACCGGCACGAAAAAGACCGTCGGCGGCAAAGGGAATCTGCCGGTGAGCGGCGAATGGAACGGTTGGCGGCCGGAGAACGAGGCGGAGGCGCGCGAGTACTTGAAGCGGCTCGCCGTGCGGCTGGCCAAAGACCGCCGCGAACTGATCGACCAAACCGCACCGCCGGAGCAACCCCATGTCAAGGATTGGTAAGGGGTACGCGTGCATGTGGCTCGCCTTCGCCGCGACGGCCCGCGCGCAACCGCCCGCGTCGGTCGAGCGACTCTCCCCAGTCGAAAGGCAGCAGTCCGACTTTTACGCGGCCATCGGCTCGGGGGTCACGGCGGCCTGGACAGTAGAACCCGCGCGCGTCGAACTCGGCGCTGACATCGAGTTGACACTGAAGGTGGCGAACGCCGACAACCCGGCTGAACTGCTGCGCCCGAACCTCGCCGACCGACCGGAGTGGAAGGCGATCTTCGGTGGCTTCCGGGATTCGCCCGGTTCCAGCCCCGGCGAATTTCGCTACCGGTTGAAGCCGCGAAACGCCGGTGCGTTCGTACTGCCGATCCCGAAATACCGCTTCTACAACCCGCGATTGCCCGAGGGTCGCCGCTTCCAAACCGCCTTCGCGGCCGCGCCGAACATCACCGTCATTCCCATTGTCATCGCCTCCGCACCGAGCGCTCAGATCCCGCTCGATGCGCCGGATCGATTCTTCGACGATCCGCCGTCGTCCTCCGGTGCACCCGCGTCACCGCCGGCCTGGTATTGGTGGGCCCTGCTCGCGAGCGGCGCATCGGTTCCGTCTGCCGGCATCGTCTTCTGGCGATGGCGCAACCCGGACGCGGCGAAGCTCGCTCGGATTCGCCGCGCGCGCTCAGTCCGGATTGCGCTCGATGCCCTGCGAAAGGCGGAGCGCGGGCCGGACCCTACGGCTAGCGTCACGAAAATCGCATTGCGGTACTTGGTCGAACGCCACCGGATGCCCGCATCGGCCCACACCCCGCGGGAAGTTTCGGACGCCCTGCGAAGCGAGGGATGGCCGCCCGAGAAACTCGGCGAAGTCGAAGCGATCTTGGCCCGCTGCGACGCAGTCCGCTTCGGCGCAGCGACTGACAGCGGCCTGTCACTGGTAGAGTCGACCCGCCGGTGGATCGAGCGCTGGGAAGGGGCGGCCACATGAACGCCCTCTTCATCACGCTCGTGCTGATCGCCGGGAAACCGGCCGAGGCGACCGAAGCCGAACTCGCCGACACGGCGCGCCGGGAGTATCTCCTCGGCGTCGAAGCGCGCGGCGATGCTCGCGTCGCCCGCCCGCATTTCGCTGCCGCCGCCGTTGCCTACCGTCTGTTCTGGGAGCGCGGTTCGCGCACCCCGGAGTTGGCCGAGTCGTGGGGGCGCGCCGAGTTTTTGGCCGGGGATTCTCCGCGGGCCATCGCGGCGGCCCACGCCGGCCTGCGGCTCGCCCCGCAACGCGCCGGATTGCAGCGCGACCTCGAAACCTACCGCGATGCGGTGATCGCAGTGCCCGAAGCAAAGCCGGACGAACGGCTCCGCCCGCCGCGGCTCTCCGGCGTGCGCGCCCGCGTGAGCGAGTGGGATCTTTTCGGCGCGGCAATTGTGGCGGTGTCCATCCTCAGTATCGGTGTGATGCGGCGATTCACGGTCGGCGGCGCCTGGGCATTCCCCACCGCCGCCGTCGGTGTTGCCGGCCTCATTGTCGTCGGCGGACTGACGTGGGAGCGGGCGGGGGAAGCGGCTGAAGAGCGATCTGCCCCGGTGTGGGTACTGCGCTCCGACGAAGTGTTGCGGAAGGGGAACGGCGAGAGCCACGCCGCCCGAGTCGACGCGCCCTTGCCGCGCGGCGCCGAAGTCCGGGAGATCGCGCGCCGCGGCGGCTGGCTCCAAGTCCGACTTGCCGGCGGAGCCATCGGCTGGTTGCCCGAACGGGCCTTGCAGCCCATTCCGTAATGTGAGGTCCAACGACACTCGGTGTTTTGCCATGTCGGCAATTTTTTATCCTCTTACCGCAATTCCGAGTTGACAACACTGTGAAAGTGTTCATAAATATACTGAAACAAATTTGCACTTTCGGAGAATCACCATTGCCGCCGTCCACACCCTGCTCCCATAACCGGAATCGCCCCAATCCCGAGAATCGTTTCCTTCGTATCCGACTCACTTTCGCGCAGGGTGGAACTCTGCGAAGTACAATGGTGTCTGAGGTGTAAGCGTAGCCATACGGCGATTCGGAGGCGGAATCATGCAGCGCTCGGTATTCGCGACGTGTCCGGGTTGCCAAGAGGTGCTCCGCATCCCCGCTACGTGGGCCGACAAGGCCGTGAAGTGCAAGAAATGCGGGTCGGTCGTCCGTTCGACCGGAAAGGTCGTCGCGGCGGGGCCGGCGGCGGCGAACGCTTTCGCCTTCGACGAACCCGAGCCGGAACTCGTCGCACCGGCCCCATTCGTTCCCGCGGCCGAAACGCCGCCGACCATCTCCGCCCCCCCCGTTTACGGCCCGCCGCCGATGCAACCGCAGGCGGTTGTTCCCGGCGGCTACCAGTATGGCCCACCACCTGGCTACTCGTATCCGCCCGCCCAACCGGGTTACACCCCGGCGCCCTACAGCTACGGGCCACCGCTCGGATACCCCGGCACCCCGCCGGGCTATCCGTATGCCCCGCCGCCAGGGTATCCCGGCGCCCCGCCGGCCGGTTACGCGCCCAATCCCTACGGTTACCCGCCTCAGCCACAGCCCCAAGCCTTCGCACCACCGGCGCCCGAGGTGTTCGCCGAACAGCCGAAGCTGAGCCCCAAGCGGCGTTACAAGAAGAGCAACAACACACTGAAACTCATCGTGATGGCGGCCTTTTTCTTGATCATCGCCGGCGGCGTCGCAGCGGCCGTGATGTTCCAAGACAATGTGAAATCCTTGGTCGGTATCAAATCGAAGCCAAAGTCGACCGATCCCGAAACGCCGGGTGCGGCACCCGGGGCGACCGCCGCGACGAAGCCCGGTTCCGGAGCCGTGGCTAATGCCTCCGCCGCGTTCCCCCGGCGGATGCTCTTCATCGGCATCACTAAGTACCTCTATTGCAACACCCTCCACGGCGGCGTCAACGGCGGGCCGACCGGCAACGGCCGCTCCGAGTTCGCCGAAGCCGCGAAACAACTCGCCTTCCAATTCCGTGTACCGACCGACAAAGACAACAACCAACTGTTCTTGCTGACTGACGCCGAAGGCAAGCTCGCCTCGAACGCGGCCCAACGACCGATGCTCAAAGACGTCGTCCTCGACACCGTCAAGCGTTTCGCCGACAGCAGCCGGGGGCAGGATCGCGTCGTCTTTTATTTCGGCGGGCACGCCACCATGAAAGACGGCAAAGCGTACCTAGTCCCGGTCGAAGGGGATTTGAACGAAGTGGAATCGCTATTGCCGCTAAGCGATTTCTTCGCCGCCGTGAAAGATTGCCCGGCCCAGCAGAAGGTCGTCCTGTTCGATGTCTGCCGGGCGAACACCGACGGCAACGTCGTCCGCCCCGGCAGCGAGGCGATGGCCGAGGAACTCGAAAAAGCCCTGTTGACGCCGACGGACGGTGCGAACATTCAAGTCATCACCGCCTGCAGCGCGGGGCAAAATGCGGCGGAATTGCAAACGTCGGACGGCGAACACTTCGCCGGCAGCGCCTTCTTGAACGCCTTACGCGTCGCGGCTAAGCAGTCGAAGGCCGGGAACAAATCGATGAAGCCCGAAGATCCGCTGCCCGTGAAGACGTGGGTCGAAGTCACGAAGCCGATCCTCGCGGACTACGTCGGAGTGAAGATGCAAGCACCGGTGCCCAAACTCGGCGGCGGCGAGCTCGCCGGCGCCGTGGGCTATAACGGCGACGAAGCCGCGGCCAAGCGGTTCGATTTCCCGGCCGCGCCGGAAATGGTCGAAGCGAGCAAACTCAAAGACGTCTTCGCCCTGCTCGACTTGAAGCCGGTCCACGTGAAGAGCGATTCGGCCGGCGGGGAAGATTCCATCGAAATGACCTTCCCCTTTCAATCCGCGGCGCTCGAGGCGTACAAACTGGAGCTAATCGGCAAGGAGATGGAAGATGCGACTAAAGACGCCGACAAGTTTCCGTTGCGCACCAAGACGGTTCTGGCGCTGAACACCATCCGCGACAATTGGGGCGGCCGGGACGGCAAGGGCAAGTTCAACGGGATCCGCAACAGCTTCGCCGGCGAGACCAGCAACAACGTGAAGGATGAGATCAAGAAAGAACAAATCCCGTTGGCAACCTTGACCCCCGATCTCGAAGACCTCGTCCGAGAATTGGAAGCGCTGACGGCCGAGGCCGAGAAAGAAGAATCGAAGGCGTGGAAAGCGAGTTTCTACTACGCACTCGCGCAGGCGAAATCCAGACTGGCGTACCTGCACGAAGCGAATCTCGCCCTCGGCAAAGTCTTGACGGACAGCCTCCCGGAGCAGCTCGACAAGTCGTTGGGATTGCAGCTCGTTTCGGTGGAGAAGATGCAAAGCAAGAAGGAGTTTCGCAAATTTTCGGACGAGGCCAAAGTCCTTTACGACGCGCTCGCTACCGAACACAAGGGCACGCCTTGGGAAGTGCTCGCCAAGCGTGCCCGAGTCGAATCCTTGGGATTGGAGTGGAAGGCATACATGAAGCCGAAGGAGACCGGCGACGACGACAAGATGGAAATGAAGAAGGACAAGTGATTCCCGAGAACCACCCGATGATTCAGGGTCGAACGAACAGAGACGTTCTCCGCGCGGCTAGGAGCAGTATCGCAATTCTTGGGCGAGCACAGCCGGTGTTGTTCGTTCCGAAGCGATTTTGCTTTCCGACGATTCTTCTGCTTTCCGATGGGGAGCGCCATTGCGGTCGCAGCCAAAGAGCTGGACGAAAGCCGGAAGAATGAACTCAACCCGCCGGCTCATGCGCCGGCGGTCACAGATTCGGGGCCTTCAGTTTGATCGGCTTGTCGAAGTTACTTTAACCCGCCCCCTTCATCTTGCGGGCGTAGACTTTGCCCCCCGCACGCGGCGAGAAAACGTCGGACTTCTTGCCGACGAAACAGAAGTTCGCGTACCTTCGTTTCACTTCGGTAGCGGCACCTGTTCCTTACCCATGAGATAGGCCACTAAGTCGCGAACCTCGTCCGGTTTCAGCGCGTCGAAGAGCCCTTCGGGCATCACCGAGTTCTGCGTCGGCTTGCGTTTCTCGATGTCCGGCACCGGGATCACGAGTTCCTCGTTTACCGTCCGCACCGTAACAGCCTGGGGAGAGTCTTTCTTGACGATGCCCGTGACGACGCGGCCGTCGAGCAGTTGGAACTCGTGCATCTTGTACTCGTTGGCGACGACCGCACTCGGATCGACAACGTTTTCCAAAATGTAATCGAGGTTGCTCCGCTGCGCCCCGGTGAGTTCCGGACCGACCGTTTGCCCTTCGCCGTAAAGCTTATGGCAGGTGGCGCAATTGCGCGTGAAGATCACCCGGCCGTTGGTAGGGTTACTGGCTTTCAGTGAATCGGGTGTTAGCAGTTCCTTGTACTTCTTGATCTGCACGATGCGGGTCGCGCTCGCCGGTTTCACTTCACCCCAGACGGAGGCCAGCTTGGCCGATACCTCCTTGTTTTTGAGCGCCGTGATCTGCCGGGCGGTGAAGGCAGTGATGTCGGCCTTGGGGATCGATCCTTTTTCGACGGCGCTCAACAGTGCCGTGGCGTAAGGCGCGCGCGAAGCCAGCGTCTGCACGGCGTCGGCTTTCTCTTCGGCCGTGAGCTTGGGGTAGAGGGCGAGGATGGCGTCGGCGGTCTTGTCGTCCGAATAAGCCGCGAGGGCGCGGATCGCGGCACCGCGGACCTTCTCGTCATCGATCGCTTTCAAAAGAGTCGCGGCGAGGCCTTCCGTTTTGGTCCCGGCGAGTGTGCGGATGGCGGAGTTGCGAATCTCGGCCGGCGAACCTTTTTGAAGGATGCGTTCTTTCATTTCGGCGATCTTGGTGGCATCGCCAAATTTCACACTCAGTTCATCGGCGAGTGCGATCACTTCCGGGGTGCAGTCGACTTGAAATGAGAGTTCGCTCCATCCC
>Ga0105047_10007604_pt1 | contig 18237 bp, 16 predicted proteins | sample MAT04_FD_78384 | JGI IMG/M metagenome (GOLD analysis project Ga0105047, IMG submission 78384) | Freshwater microbial communities from Lake Fryxell liftoff mats and glacier meltwater in Antarctica - MAT-04 (megahit assembly) | ecosystem: Environmental > Aquatic > Freshwater > Ice > Liftoff... | reverse complement strand
CAAACCAGAAAAAGAAAATGCCAAAAGCCAGCCAGGCCAGCAGACCATAACCGAGGGTCACCAGCCAGCCTTGCGGTTCGTCGTAGCGGCGATGCAGCGAGATCAATTTTAGATAAACATCGTTGGAAATCAACTCATTTCGTTGCACAATCGTCTCCCCTTTTCGTACGGAAACGCCGGTGCTCCTCACGGCGGCGAGTTTCTTACGGAGGTTGGCTGCGGTGAGCGAATCACTGAACCGCAGATTGGGAATCAACACTTTTTCCAGCATGGGCAGCATGAGTTCGGGCTGCCGAAGCGGGGCGTAGGGGAGCGTATCGGTCAGGAAATTCATCGCCGAAGCCACCGTGCGCAGGCTGCGCACCGGCACCCGGCGTTCAGTATTGCCCACCACCACAAAAATGAAGCCCGGCGTCGCTTGGAAAGCCTCTTCATTGGGATCAACGATGCCCTGCGTATAAAGCAAGTCCAGCATTTGTTGCCCAAAATTCAGATAAATGCCTGCATTGGCCCGCAGCTCATCATATTGTGCATCGTGCCGCCCGATGCTGACCTGATCGTCCAGCAGCCGGGCGAATTGCCGTTTTTGTTGCCGGGCCACGTCCGTATTAAGCAGAAAATAAGGGCCGTGTTCCGCATTCACCTGCTCCACCGCCGGGCGCACCTGCTCTTCCGGGTACAGTACTTCAAAATCAAAGGGCGCTTTCAAAGCCCGGTAATTCCAGGGCTGGCCCACCTGAAACGAATAGGGGAAAGCCGATTGGCGCGGCATCCCCAAGGCCGCCAAAATGGCAAAAGGCAGCGCCAGCAACCACGCGGGTGCCGGTAAGTTTTTGGCGAAGCCAAGCGGGAATGGTACAAAGCGGAGGGCCAACTTATTGATTTTCAAAATAATAGTATTGCTAAAATTTACCCCCTCGTTTTCCAGATGACTTCCTCCGCGCCCAGATCGTGGGCCAGTTGACGCGCCAGTAAAAAGAAGTAATCAGACAGCCGGTTGAGGTATTGCAACACGATAGGCTCCACCATCTCCGTTTCGTGCAGGGCCACCACGAGGCGTTCGGCGCGGCGGCACACGGTGCGACACACGTGGCAGGCCGACACCGCCGGATGACCACCGGGCAGGATGAAATTCCGTAAAGGCGGCAGGGCGGCATCCATTGTATCCATCGCCATTTCCAGGCTTTCCAGGTCTTGGGGTAAAAGATCGGGCGTGGGCAGTTGGTTTTGCGGATCGGAAGCCAGGTGTGCGCCCACGGTAAACAGCCGGTGCTGGATTTGCGCCAGCATCTCCCGGAGGGTTGGCGGCTCCACCAAATCGCGCAGCCAACCGAGATAAGCGTTCAGTTCGTCCACCGTACCATACGTATCCACGCGCAGGTGGCTTTTGAGCACCCGTCGCCCGCCAAAGAGTGCGGTCTCTCCCCGATCGCCGGTTTTGGTATAAATTTTCATTGCAGGCAAATTTTTGTACAAAGGTGGGCATTCTGCGCCAAATATCTGGCGGTTTCCTGGGCCACCACATTTTTTGTTGCCGAAATTCTGCTACTTTTGCGCCACTTTACCCGCCATAGCTGTTTTCCGGCGCAGGCGGGTCGCTCACTGACCAGTAAAAAAGAACCCCCATCTCTAAGCCATTTTACGACCACCACTGATTATCATTCACTCAAATATTCTATTTGCATGGGACGTGCGTTTGAATTCCGCAAAGAACGAAAAATGAAACGCTGGGCCGGCATGGCCAAGACTTTTACCCGTATTGGTCGCGAGATCGCGCTGGCGGTGAAGGCCGGCGGTCCGAATGCGGAGTACAACTCCCGGCTACGCATGGCCATCCAGAACGCCAAGGCGGCCAATATGCCGAAGACCAACGTGGAGAGTGCCATTAAAAAAGCGCAAAGCAAGGAGGCCGAAAACTTCCAGGAGGTCGTGTACGAAGGGTACGCTGCCCACGGAGTGGCCGTGTTGGTAGAGACCGCAACCGACAATCCGACCCGCACGGTGGCCAATGTACGCATGTATTTCGACCGCTGCAGTGGGGCGCTGGGCACTGCCAATAGTGTGAGTTTTATGTTCCATCACAAAGCGGTATTCAAAGTCAAAGCGGAGGGCCGCGACTGGGATGAACTGGAAATGGAACTGATTGACGCTGGCCTCGATGAAATGCGGCGCGAGGAAGAAGAGGTGGTCCTTTACACGGATTTTGCCAATTTCGGTACCATGCAAAAAGCCCTGGAAGACCGCAAGATAGAGCCGGAAAGTGCGCAACTGGAATGGATACCGACCCTGAGCAAAAAACTCAGCGACACCGAAGTAGATCAGGTGATTAAACTCATTGATCGCCTGGAAGATGATGACGACGTGCTGAACGTGTTCCACACGATGGATATGTCGGAGTAAGAATGGAGGATTTGAAGATTTTAGGATTTGAGGATTTGACCGAAATATCAACCCGTGGAAATGCCCAAAAATTATACAGAGCCATCTCGAATTTTCGGGTTGGCTCTGGTTGTTTTATTGCTTCTTTTAAAAAGTTAGCCTCCGTGTAACATGGAAAATTTAGCAAGGATACTTTCAGAGATAGATGCGCTCAAAGCGCAATTGGATGTCTTACGAAAAGACCTGGATAACGCTGCTATTACTCAAGCATTAAAAGTGGAATTTCTATATGAAAGCAACCGGATAGAGGGCAATACCCTGACCCTGCGGGAAACGCAATTGGTTATTAATGAAGGCATCACCATCAGTGGCAAGAGTATGCGCGAACATCTGGAGGCGATCAACCACAAAGAAGCCATCCTATTGGTAGAAGATATAGTGCAGCAGCGCACCGAATTTTCAGCGTATGTTTTAAAGCAAATTCATGCCCTTGTTTTGCATAGTATTGACCGGGATAATGCCGGACAGTATCGGAAAGTGCCCGTGATGATCGCCGGGAGCAAACACCTGCCGCCGCAACCATACCTGTTGCAACCTTTGATGGAAGACTATTTTATCTTTTATCACACCCATAAAGATAAACTCCATACGGTCGTATTGGCTGCCGAAATGCACGAAAGATTAGTCACGATTCATCCTTTTATAGATGGGAATGGTCGTACTTCGCGTTTAATTATGAATCTGATCTTACTGCAAAAAGGTTATCCTCTGGCGATTATTACCGGTGATTATGAAAGCCGTATGGCGTATTATGATGCTTTGGAAAAGGTGCAGAGCGAACCGGATAAAGCAAGTTTTATTGGCTTAATTGCAGAGATAGTCAGAGAAGGTCTAATGAGATATATAAAAGTATTGGGTAATAAGCAAAACGCATGATAAATGAGTGCGCAAAATTAAACGTAACTAAGTTTTGAATCAACCCCTTTTGGCGGTCACTTTTCCGGCAGGACGAGGCGGGGGATGGATAATGGTTGGCTTATTGGCCGCTTCGATAGATATACCAATCCATGCCAAGGCAAAAATGCCAAGAACAAATTTGAGGTGATTGCTCATGGTGAAGATTGTTTTCGGCGAGGAATAAAGCAGTGCTATTGAGGTTAATGTTGGTTTTGTGTTGAGGGCGATAAGCCAAAGGTAAACAAGTAATACAAAGAAACAAGCAGCCACTCTTAAATCATTTTTTTGCTTATCGTATTGCTGGCTAATCGCTTGTAGCAGGAGCGTGGGGAATCGAACCCCAACGATTCGGTTTTGGAGACCGAACGGCACAGCCTACGCTTGCTTCTGATTGGTTATTGGTTTATTGGTTTATTGGTTAATTGGTTAATTTCACGCTGGTGGGGACAGCAGGAGTCGAACCTGCATCGCGTGGCTCTTCAAACCACCGCTCTACCATTGGAGTTACATCCCCTTTACCCGCCGTAGCCTCTGGCGAAGGCGGGTTTTACTTACAATTTCTTCTAAATCCCTTCTTTCAGCGGCCCAAGCAGGATTCGAACCTGCAAACTAGTTCGCCGACGAAAAAAATCACTTCTAAAAACAGCAGGGGGGAGTTCTTCATTGGCCGGGAAGAGGAATGTGCCAGCAAATGTAGGTCTCAACCGGCTAACCGCCTACCAATCCGCCAGTTTTTTGCAACACTCCCCAACACAGCAGCCATCCCGACACAATCGGAATGGCTGCCAAAAAGGGTAGTCCCAAAAATTTTACTTTGTTTTCACAATCTGCTCATTTACGATATAGCCATTTGGCAAACGCAGTACTACGCTATAAAGGCCAGTGGCCAGTGTGCTCATGTCAATAGCATGCTGATAGGCACCGTCTACAGAAATTTGTTGTTGATAGACCAACGCACCGTTTTCGCTGTAAGCTTCTACCACTAAATCCATGGTATAGTCGGCATTGCCTTTAATAGTCAGGAAATCAGTGGTTGGATTCGGCGACATTTCATAGTAGAACTTATCCGATTTTTCAATGCTGCGGATTGGACTAAAAGTAGATTTGCCATCCAGATCAAATTGCTGCAAACGATAGTACAGGGTGCCAGCCGGTACGCTGCGATCAACGAAATCATACTGGTTAATACTTTTATTATTGGTTTGTACCTGTCCAATTTTCGAAAAAGTCCGGCCATCAAAGCTGCGTTGCACCTCGAAATGACTGGTAGCCACTTCATTAGCCGTCTGCCAGTTCAGTACGACATCGCCTTTTTCTTTGGTGGCCTCAAATTGAAGCATTTCGAGGGGTAGTGGTGGCGGAGAAATGGTCCAGGTCCGGCTAAATACATAACCCGTACCCGGCAGATAAGACCGCGACAAAGTAGTTCCATCGGTTACAAAAAGCGTCAGCGTATTAGCGCCTGCGTTCAATTGGCCGGGGGTAATATTGATGTTGACCCCGGCACCTCCACCAGTCAGCGTGCCCGCACCCAGGGAGGTGCCGTTGAGTTTCCATTCCGTAGTCAGGGTGTTTGGCATCGGCAGGGTCAGGGTCGCCGAGAAATTGGTGGTTGCGCTCACCGTCAACATAGAAGCAGCGGGCAGGTAATTAAAAATCGGCGTGACGAGCGAATAAATCTTGTTGACAAATGATTCCTGGCAAACGCGACAAAAGGGTACGCCGAGGAACTGCATCTTACAGTTCTGGTGCGGTCGGTACGCTCCATCAACGCCCAGCGCATAAATGCCGACCCCACTAACCCCAATCCAGTTTTTCCACCGGTTAGTGAGGGGATTATTATCGGTAGTCCGGTTGGCCCTCTCTCCCTGGCAGCAAATGGTGTATTCGTCGGCCAGATTGGCAAACGAATGCCCTATTTCGTGAATAGCGACTTCATTGGACGATGGATCGTTGGTCGAGGTAGCATGCTGACCACCGGAGCCGCCATAGAAGGCGGAATTGACCAGTATAAATGCCTGATTGTAAGTGGGATAATTAGACGCTAAAACACCCGAAATGGCTGCACCATTCTGCGGTACCACCAGGCGGTGGATACCGGCGAAATCGAAAGTAGTATTGAAATAGGTGTTCGCCACCAAAACGGGCTGTGGAGGGCTGGTACCTTCATCACTGGCATTACCCGGGTGGTCGGCTCCCGCATCTACCGAAGGTACCTGAATGGCGTAAAAATTGAAGAAATTCTGGTACTGTTGGTAAGGCGTCTGGGTAAGAAAATTGTTTTTAATGGCCGTCACCTGGGTGATATAGGTCGGCAATTGAGCGTTTTGGTAGCCATCGCTGAGAAAAACGTACTTGACGCGTTTGGTTGGATCACCATTGTCCAGAATAGTGGTGACGGGGAAAACCTGGGCACTGGCTATTACCGTCATAGTGAGCCAGACCATTAGTACAAGAAGACGTTTCATTGTTCCAATTTTAAAGTTTTAAAAAAATGATTTTGGTGCGCTGTTGTGAAGCAGCTATTTGTTCAATTTGCAGACTTGAAAAACGGGAATCATACTGCACCCGGATAAAGCAGTCAGCCTCCTCTTTTTTTACCTCTACGGTGAGTAACTTACCCTGGTCATCGGTCGTTTCGTAATGCTCGTTGAGCGGATCAGGCACAGCGACTTGTTCGATCACTTGATTATTTTTATCCAAAAAACTGACCAACCATTCTCCTTCGTTGGGTTGCATACCGCGAATGTCCCGATTCAGCAGTCCCGCCACTTGTTTTTTGCTTTGCACTTCGGCACCATAAGCAGTCTCTTTTTTCCAGACTTTTACTTGTAAAAACAAGATTTCCGGCCCTCCTTCTGCGGCAGGGGCTGCGGTTAATTCAGCCGCCGGGGCAGGCGTCATGGAATGCTTCATCTGACAAGAAAAAAACATGGAGAGAATAAGGGTAGAAAAGAGGAATTTCTTCATTTTTTTTGTTTTTGCAATGACTGCCGGGCTAAATGTAAGACTAAACGTTGTTATTAAACCTAACATTCCACTACAAATTCTGCGGCGCGGGAGCCATTTTGTTCCACGACGGCCTGTTCCGGCCAAGGCAGCATTTCTGTACAATACAGGTCACCCGCTTCGCTACGCAACATTTTCGCCAGCAAAAGCAAATTGGCCGGACTGTCCCGATCAAAGTACTGGGGCTTTTGCGCGGAAAAACACGCGAAAAAATGCTGTGGCAAACCATTCTGTATCAATGCCTGACGCATTATTTTTAAGCGTTCGGTTACCGCCGGGACGGTTAACCATTCCTGCCAAACGCTTGGTGCAATGCGCCAGGCAGCACGTGACAGCACCAAAGACTGGTACGCCTGACGGGGACGGTACTGCCAACCAGCATGCATTACTTGCCACGCAGATTGGGCAGGCCACAAGCCTTCGAGCGATACAAACGGGACCCCCAACTGCCACAGCACCTGCATGACGGGTGGGCGGGCGGTGGGTGCCTCCAAACCCATATCCAGCATCCAGCACCTCTTGCCGGTGTTTCGGTCCAGCAGGCGCGGGCCATCTACGGTTTGTTGCACCACAAGATCGGCCAGCAAAATGGTCGGACTGCCCGGTTTGCCCGGCACCCGCCCGTCCGGGATGGCCAGCGTAGCCGTGGCCAATGGCGGCTGAAAATTAGCATTCGACCAATCCTGCCAGGGGTAGGCGAACGCGTTGGCGGGAAACCAGGCCTGCATTTGCTCTCGCGCCTCCGCCGGAAAGAGATGCAGCCAACGCGCCAGTAATTTGCCGCCGCCGGGAAAAAGCCCGTTGACTACGGCCCGGTATTGGCCGGTTTCGTCCCGGAATATTTGGAGCAATGCGCCGATTTTTCCCTGCCAGGGCGAGGTTTCCGCAGGGGGCAACTGCTCCCAGGTGGCTTTTTCTTCCAGAAATTTTCGGGAAAATGCTAAAAAAGACTGCGACTCACCCACGGCCATTGCGGAGGCCGAAAATGCATACAGCGCCGACCGAAAAACCGGCAAGTGCTGCGGGCCACTTTGTTGCCAGCATTCCGCCAACTGCTGCGTCAGTTGCCGGATGGCCTCGGCGGGTACTTGTACTGTGGCACGCTGTTCTACATCTTCAAAGAAGATCTGCTCCGCTTTCATGGTGGGCATGGCCAGACCAAATTCTTCCAAAAAAGCCTGCACCTGGTGCCAGGTTTCCCGTTGCGTCGCCATCGCTGCGGCTACCGATTGGAAGGGCAGCGTACGCGCTGCCGTGCGTAACCATTGGAGCAGGGCCGCCGTTTTGGTGATTCTGGGGGTGGTGGGCAGGTAACCAAGATAATTATACAGCCCGCTACACCAGCCCGCATGCATCCCCTTTTCGGGCCATTGCCAGGCTAATAAACCCAGCGCAATTAACTCAAAGACAAAGGTTTGTAATGCTGCTTCGTCGCTTTCTACGCTAGTTTGTAATTCGGCGATCAAAGTGGGCCAGGCAATATGCCGCTCGTGGGCGAGGCATATTTCGACGACGGCCTCCACGATGGGATGGAAGGCCAACTGCTGGAAACTTTCGTGTTCTCCATCGAAATACAACCATTGTAGCGCGGAATGAGCAGTTTGTTCCAAGGCCGGATTGAGCGCAAGCGTAAGCGACTGGTAAAAAGCCGGATCGCCCACTAACACGTCATACAGTGCGGGCAGCAGCGCGACATTGGGGGTCACGATGGCTTTGGGAGCCTGCAAAAAATCGGGTTCGTCCGGGTCCATGGCCACCACATCGGGTTCCCAACGCCAAAGCGAGACGCTGGTGAAGCGGCTAAATGGCGAAGTTTTGTGGGCCGCCCGATTCCAGTATTGCAGCACCGCCAGGGCCGTCTGACGATCTTTGGCGGTCCATTGTGCGGGGGATCTGGCACAAAAAGCCGGTAGCCGCTCTAATAAATCATGGCTGGCAAAGAGCAATGCCTGGCGAAAGGCGGGCTGCTCGGCTGCCTGCTGAATGCTGCGCCAGTTGAGGAGCAGTGTTGTTTCTACTGATCGTGCTAACTGATTCTCTTGGTGTATTTTTCTCCAAAAATGCAGACTATCAAGCAGTTGTATTATTTCAGGCTGGTTTTTCCAGTCGAATAATAACTGCTCGAAAGCAGAACCGGGCACTTTTTGTTGTTGAAAAAAACGCTTGCGGGCATTGTACACCGCCGTGCGCAGCGGCGAATCGGGTAGGGTAGGGAGGGCGGCATCGAAGGCTTGCTGTAATTGTTCCACTGCGGTCCGTTCCAGGGCTTTTTGTGGCTCTTCATCCGGCCAGGAGCCAGCCAGCGAGAGGGGCGACAGACCAGCAGTACGGACCAGAATAAAGGGAAAAATGGGCTGATTCATATTAGTAAGGGATGATGTCAAAATAAGGGTACAGATTATATCGGCGTAGTATAGTGACCACATGTAGCGTCAATGGGAACGCGAATGACGCGGATTTTTCCCAGCGTAGCGTCGGTCATGCGCACCAGAAAGCGGTTTTTATCCGCGCAAATCCGCGTCATCTGTGTGGTCCGCGTTCCAATTGTTATCACGTTTGATTCCCCTTAAAATCTGTACCCTTATTTTGGCTTCATCCCTAAGGTGCTGAAAATCAACAAGAAAACCTCCCGATCAAATCCCCTTCCCTTTTTGGGGGAAGGATTAGGGATGGAGTTGGTTCTCTTGCATATAAGTCGCTGCCGCATCCAGTTCCTCATAAAAATCTTCCCCGTATTTACGAATCAGCGCGTTTTTAACAAATTGATAAACCGGCACTTGTAGTTTATCGCCCAGCGTGCAAGCCGCCGAACAAATATCCCATTGGTCATAATTCAGGGCTTCAAAACCGATCTCTTCATTGCGCTCCACACGGATAGGGTACAAGTGGCAGGAGATCGGTTTCAGGAAATCTGTCACGCCCGCCTGATGCGCCTGTTCGATGCCGCATTTGGCAATCCCCAACGCATCATAACCCATGTAAGCGCAGGGGCCATTGTCAATCAGTGGCGTACCCCAACCCTCGGTGTTCTCGAACCACACTGCCGTGCCTTGCGCCTCCACTGCGGCAATGCCCGCCGGACTCATGAAGGGCTTGACCCGGGCATAAATTTCCTGCAAAATCGGTAATTCGCTCATTTCCAGTGGGGCACCGGCATCGCCCTCCCAGCAACAAGCACCCTTGCAGGCACTGAGGTTGCAGACAAATCGCTGCTCGATGACATCATCACTGACTAATTTATCCTGGACAAGTATCATTTTGAAGTACGTTCATCGTTCATCGTTAATTTATCCACCAGTTCCTGCATCCGTTTGCGTTCTTCGCGCTTGTGTACCACGGTGGGCGGCGCGGCCCGTTCAAGACAATCGGCCAGCGCACAACGCTCGCAGGTAACATTCACGGCGCGCTGCACGATGGCCGGATCATTCCAGAAACGAATCGTCTGCCGGGTATGGGCATCCAGCAGGACGCCCAGGGTGACGCTCACGTTGCGGCCCACGGTCGGGTAGCCGCGTTTGGCTACCGCGATGCACAGGTATTCTTCGTCGCTGTTCAAAAAACGTTCCCGCTGAACGCCCGTCAGCATCAGCGGTGCATCAGGCGTCTGTTGTTGCTGATCTTGCAGGTCGCGGAGCAGGGTCAGCGATAACCAGCGGCGGCAATAGTGTTCATTCAAACCCGACGCATGGGGCTGGTGGCGACGATTGAGGTGCAATTCCTTATCTATATCAAAACCGTCGCGGTCAAGATCGTGGATGAAACGCAGGAAAAATACCTTATCCAGACCGAATTCTTTGGTCAGCAAATTAAAACGCTGAAACAACACTTCCGGGCTGGCCTGATACTTCGTCATCAGGTCGAGCAGAAATTGGCCGTCCCAGGTGGATTGACTAAAAAACGCCTGAATATCGCGCACAAACGCCTGCCGATTGATCAAAATAGCCACGGCAAAATAAGCGGCTTTGTAATTATTGAGGGTTTGTTCGAAAGAATTGATGCGCAGAAAACTGGAAGTCAGCGGTCGTTCTTTCAAATCCAACACATTGAATCCCAGTTCTTTGGCCAATTGGAAGGTGCGTTGGCGTTCGTTCAGTCGGCCATTCAGCAGCAAGCGTTTTTTGCGGGGCTGATACACCGAACGCAAACTTTGCAGTTCGGGATGCGGGTCCAGGCCATGTTCGTCAATTTGATAACCAAACTGCGTTTCCAGCAACGCTGTCAACAGATTGGTAGGCACACCGCCGTTGGCGGGTAAGCCGAATTGCTGCACAAAAGCATCGGCAGCGACCTCAATTTCTTCAAAATAATTGGTGCGCAATTCCTGATAGGCGCGTAAGGCGGCGAAGAAAAAATTCTCGTCGCGCAACGAGTAGTTGCGGGCTATTTCGAGCAAAGCGGAGATAAACGCATTCACCCGGTCGGGGGCGCGGGCGATGATTTCGACCACCTGTTGCAATTCTATGCCGAAAAGGTCGAGCGGTAATTCATTCAGAAAATTGCTTTGCAGCAGATCGCCGAGCGGTGCAAACTGTTTGGTCAGTTCCGGCGAAGTCAGGAAAGCGGGCGTTAATCCGAGGGCCAACGCCAGTCGCTCCTGATTGGAGGGCTGCGGATATTTTTTGCCTTTCTCTATTTCGTTCAAATACGACACCGAAATACCGGTTTGGCGGCTCAATTCTTCAAAATTCCAGCCACGTTCCTGCCGGAATTGGCGGACTTTTAATCCAAAAATAATACGTTGGTAAACGGTGGTGGCCATACTTTGAGCACAAAAGTAGTAATAAGGTGACAGGGGAATGGGTTTGGCAGGGGGTTAGCGCGGTTTTTTTGTCAAAAAAACCGCGCTAACCCCCTACCAAACCCATTTACATACAAAACCGGGTATGCACCGGGCGGTCATACTGGCATTTTCTTCGATAATTCATTACATACCGATGTTTTTGGCCAAAACCGCTACTTTTGGCACTTATCGTACCGGCGGGTTCAGCCGCCGCTTTTTTTAAACTTTTCGGCGGCTGAACCCGCCGGTACAACTCAACGAAAAATGCGTCAGCAAATCGTCGCCGGAAACTGGAAAATGAACAAGACCCTCGAGGAAGGGTTGGAATTAACCAAATCCATTCTCGAAAAGACCGAAAAACCCAAGGGGCTGGTCGTGGTGGCCCCGCCCCACACCCACCTGCGCGAAGTGGGCAAAATGCTGAAAGTGCGCAAGTATTTTCACTTGGCGGCGCAAAACTGCCACCATGAAGAGCAGGGCGCTTACACCGGCGAAGTATCGGCGGCTATGGTGGCTTCTACCGGCGCGGAATTTGTCATCATTGGTCACTCCGAACGGCGGCTGTATTTCAAGGAAAAAAATGAAATGCTGGCCAAAAAGGTCAATTTATCGTTGGCCAAGGGCCTGCGTCCGATCTTCTGTTGCGGCGAACCACTGCATATCCGCGAGGTGGATACCCACGTGGGCTATGTGGCCAAGCAGTTGAAAGCCAGCCTGTTCCATTTGCGTGAAGCAGATTTTCGGAAGGTCGTTATTGCCTACGAACCCATTTGGGCCATCGGCACGGGCCGCACGGCCAGCAGCGACCAGGCGCAGGAAATGCACCACGCTATCCGGGTATTAATTGCTAAAAAATACGGAAAAGGCGTAGCGGAAGATACTTCCATCCTGTATGGCGGCTCCTGCAATGCCCAGAATGCACCGGATATTTTTCGCCAGCCCGATGTGGATGGCGGCCTCATTGGTGGTGCTTCGCTCAAAGCGGATGATTTTGCAGCGATCATCGCTGCGTTGAAGTAACAGCCAAAAAAGGCGAGAGCAATAAGCACGGGCAAAATACATCGAAACCAGTAAAATGATTTGAGTGCTTTGCCTGGTGCTTATTGCCCAGGGCCGCTTGTCCTGAATCAACTACGCCGCATGAATTTCGGAGGTGGTTTCCAAAAATTGGCTGGCAGGACGGGTGGTTACACCGCGACTACAAGTCTTCATCTTCTTCATCGTCCACCACCAGGTCATCCTCCTCCTCGTCGTCTTCCCAGGCGGCTTCGTCGTCCAGGTCGCTGTCTTCTTCCAGGTCAAAATCTTCTTCGTCAATGCCTTCCAGTTCCTCGTCGCCGAAGAGGTCATCCTCTTCTTCGTCGGAACCCAGTTCATCCTCCTCGTCGTCGAATGCATTTACAAAGATTGGTCCCGGAGGGGCTGTTTCTTCCGGGGAGAAGGACAAGGCTGATTCGCCTGCGTAATTTGAAAGATTGATTGCCATAATTTGAGCAGGGTTTAAAAATTGAGAGATAGAGTTGTGTGCGGCAAAAATAGGATTCTTTATCTTATCAAAACCTTTCCCCTGAAATCGTATTTTTTGAAAGAACCTAATTTCTTGATTCAACCGGATAAAAACGAGCCACATAGCCAGTTACCTTTGCCTTCCAAAAATTTCAGACAATTTGACCCTGCACGAAAGACTTGATCTATTGGCCGAACTTGGCCACTATTTGCGCACCGATGGCGATGCCGATCTGGAAGCCACCATTCAGTTGGCCTACGACGAAAACAAATGGTTTACGCCGGAAAACACCCGTACTGCGCTGCAATCCGTCGCCAATGCCTTTCTGGACCGGGAAAAACTGACGGACTGGGCGGCCCGCTATGCCATCGGCCAGCAGCCACACCCGGAAAAAACCGTGGGCCTCATCATGGCCGGCAATATTCCACTGGTGGGTTTTCATGATTGGCTCTGCGTATTGGTCGCCGGGCACCGCGCCAAAATAAAGTTGTCCGACAAGGACAAACGGCTGTTGCCATTTTTAATCAAAAAAATGGGCGAATGGGCGCACGAAAGTTGGGAATATACCGAATTTCTCACCGAAAATGATCGTTTAAAGGACTTTGATGCCGTCATTGCCACGGGCAGCAACAATTCTGCCCGTTATTTTGAGCAGTATTTTAGCCAATATCCACACCTGATCCGGCGCAATCGCAATGGTATTGCCGTGTTGAATGGCCTGGAATCCATCGCTGATCTGTCTGCGCTGGGCCGCGATATTTTTACTTATTTCGGGCTGGGTTGCCGCAACGTGAGCAAAATCTATGTGCCGCACGGCTATCATTTCGATACGCTTTTGGAAGTGCTGCACGAGTATCGTGAAATCGTACACCACAATAAATACAAAAACAACTTCGACTATAACCTGACGCTGTTGTTGCTCAACCAGACGCCTTACCTGAATAACGGCTGTTTGTTGCTCAAGGAAGACCCGTCTTTGCAGGCGCGTATTGCTGTGGTTCACTACGAATATTACGACGATTTACCGGACCTGGATACTTTGCTGGCCACGAAAAGCGCAGAAATTCAGTGCATCGTCAGTAATGTACACCTGCTCCAAACGCCGGTACTGCCGTTCGGCAAAACCCAGGCACCGGGCCTGATGGACTACCCGGACGGGGTGGACGTAATGGAATTTCTTGGAGGCTGTTTTTAAACCCCTCATTGGGCGTAAAGCCCCGCCTTTTGCCACTATATTTTGCTTTATTTTTAGCGAATAGTCCCGGCTATGCACTAAAAATAAACCTTCATCTATTGCCAAAATTCCCGCCTTTCCGCTCCGTTCCGGGTTTAAAAAACAGCCTCTTACAAAATTCTGATGAAGCGATTGAATACCCATTCGCGGTGGGCGATTTGCAGCCAGTTATCCTGTTCGCCAAAAACCTGCACCCGGTCGCCGAGCCGGAGTTGGTGGCTCACCCCGTACGTTGTGTCAGGGCCGAGCCGAACGTTCAGATCCGGGGTGCCGCTCACTTCGCCCGTTCGTACGATGAGCGGCTGCGTCACATTTTTGAGGATCCAGCGCTTATCGCCCAGCATATACCAGTCGCCTTTTTCCCCTACGACGGGCGTCCAGATGCCATTGGGCAGCGCGTCAATCACCGGTACCGTCACCGCCGGGCTTTCGCGCACGTCACCCTTGACACGGGAGATAATGCGGACCCATTTGGTCGTAAAAATCGTCTTCACGTAGTTGGCGCTCACCCAGCGACCCGCCCCAATACGCAGCCAGCCATCCCTTTTTTCAAAAATATTCACCGTTGTATTTAGCGGGAGTTTGGCCACCGCATTGTAACTCGTGCCGGGCCCGGTACGCACATTGAGGTCTTTGGGGGTAGTTCGTCCCTGTTCCAGTTGCGGGGCCGGATCATCGCGCATCGCGGTGGTCACGTCGGTTTTGAATTTTCCCCAAGTGGCCGGAGTGAGCAGCATATTCGGGCAGTCCTTGCCAGTAATGTCAAAATGGCGGTACAGGTCATTGGTGGTAAAACCGTGTTTGCGTAGCAAATGCGCAGCCAACTCCACCGAATTGCGATAAGTTTTGTTCCAGTCGCCATCGGAATTGACGCACATCTCAAAGCCGATAACGAAATAATTGGGTGTCAGGCTGGGACTCCCGGCCCGCATCCGTTCGCCATCCGGCTTATAGACGTTTGCACCCACGTGGTAACCCACTTCATTGTCCGGTATAGCCTGGATAATCTCCTGGTCGTCCACTATATAGTGCGCCGAAGCATAGCGATCCGTATTATTGTTGAAATAGTTGCGGTTCGCCTGGGCATCCGCTCCTTTGTTTTTGTTGGCCGTCCAGTGGGCAATCACCCCACGCAGTTCGCGGAGGGAGTAATAACTACGGTTACGCAGCGCCGGACGATTCTTATCTTTGGTCAACAGGTCAGCTTTGATGGTTAGCATAAAGGCGAAGATTGAATAAATGGTGGATGATGTGCGGGTGGATACAGGTTGCAAATATGGGTGTTAATTTTGCGCCGAAAGTATATCGCCTTTCGCTGCCAAAAATTTTATGGGACAAAAATATTTTCGGTACCGAAAATCAGGGTAGTTCATCTATCAACCAACTTTTTATGCGCTTTGATCTCCTCTCCGTGGTACCCGAATTATTGGAAAGCCCACTGAACCATTCCATTATGCAGCGGGCCAAAGATAAGGGGTTGCTGGAAGTGCATTTGCATAATCTGCGCGACTACGCCGCAGGGAAACACCGGCAAGTGGATGACTACCAATTCGGCGGCGGCGCGGGCATGGTCATGAAACCGGAGCCTATTGCCGCCTGCATCGGGCAGTTGCAGGCCGAGCGGCACTACGACGAAATCATCTATACCTCTCCCGATGGCATCCGGCTGGATCAGGCCTTGTGCAACCGGCTCAGTATGCACCAAAACCTGCTGGTGCTCTGCGGCCACTATAAAGGGGTGGACGAGCGCATTCGCGAAAAATACGTCACCCTGGAAATCAGCATTGGCGACTACGTCTTATCCGGCGGCGAACTGGCGGCGGCGGTGCTAGTGGACTCCATTGGGCGCTTATTGCCCGGCGTACTAAACGACGAAACCTCCGCACTGTTCGATAGTTTTCAGGATGATTTGCTGGCACCGCCCGTCTATACCCGCCCGGCGGAATGGGACGGCAGGGTCGTGCCGGAAGTGCTGCTCTCCGGGCATGAACGCAATATTGACGACTGGCGGCATGAGCAAAGTCTGGAACGCACGCGGCTGCGAAGACCGGATATTTTTGAGAAGTACGTGCATGGAACTATGGGGTAAATAGTCCAGGAAATTTTAAAAACTAACACCATGATAATCAACGGTCAACATACCATACCTGCCACGATCCAGACCATCTGGAACAAAACCCGATCCGCATGATTACGGTCAGCGAGGCGGAACGGATCATCCTGGCGCATACCAAAGATTATGGCGTGGAGACGGTAGCGTTTCTGGACGCTCCGGGCCGGGTGCTGGCCGAAAATATCGTCGCCGACCGTGACCTGCCGCCCTACGACCGGGTGACGATGGATGGCATCGCGATTCGTCACGCTGACTATATGGCGGGTGCCCGTACCTTCCAGATCGTCGCTACCCAGGCCGCCGGTGATGTCCCCATTGCTATTCCGCACTCTGCGTTCCCCCTTCCGCAGGCGATAGAGGTCATGACCGGGGCCGCCCGTTCTTCCACGGTTGATACCATCATCCCTTACGAAAATCTGCGTATTACCGATGGCGTGGCCCATATCCAGCAGGAACCTGTGCGGCTACGGCAAAACCTTCATTTTCAAGGCAGTGACCGGCGGCAAGGCACTACCGTTCTGGCTGCCGGGCAAATCATTGGCCCGGCACAAATCAACATGGCTGCCGCCGTCGGCAAATCTGCGGTGCTGGTCAAAAAACTGCCCCGGGTGGTCATTCTGTCCTCCGGCGACGAACTGGTAGATGTCGCTGATACGCCCTTGCCTTACCAGATCCGACGCTCGAACAACTATGCCACCTACGCTATGCTGCGCCAATATGGTCTGGAGGCGGTTATGTTGCATTTGCCAGATAGTCTGGAAATTTCGCAGCGGGAAGTGGCCCGTTGTCAGTTGGAATTCGATGTGATTCTGTTGAGTGGCGGCGTATCAATGGGTAAGTTCGACTATATTCCGCAAGCCCTGGCAGCGGCAGGCGTACAGATGCACTTTCACAAAGTCCGGCAGCGGCCGGGCAAGCCGTTTTGGTTCGGTACCTTCGGCGAGCGGGGCGTGGTATTTGCCTTGCCCGGCAATCCGGTTTCGACATTTATGTGCCTGCATCGTTATGTGCTGCCCTGGCTGCAAGCGTCGCTGGGCTTTCCGCCCGCCATGCCAAGTTATGCTATTTTGGAAAAAACCATCCGTTTTGAGGCACCTTTACTGTATTTTGTGCAGGTAAAATTAAAACAGGATGAAGCAGCGCGCATTTGGGCCGAGCCGTTGGAAGGGCATGGGTCGGGTGATTTTGCCAACTTACTGGATACGGATGCTTTTCTGGAATTACCGCTGGAGCGGACGGAATTTTTGGTGGGGGAGGTGTTTCGGGTGGTGCGGTTTAAGAGCGGCTAGATTAAAGGGGGTGCATTGCAAATCTTCGTTTTATGGAACCAACTTGTCGAAAGTTCTAAACTTTCGACAAGTTTGCCGCGAAAATTTGCAATGCACCCTTTTGACCTTGATATTTTTCTTTGAAGTAATAAAATGAAAATATAAATGCGAAAACCTATTGTAATCGGCAATAAAAATTTTCAGTATAAGAAAGATGCTTTAAATTATTATAAAGCAATCTTAAATTCATATCAATTTGGCCAATCGCTGAATGATAAAGATTATAATGATTTGTTTGATTTGATAAAGTACGATTGAAAATAACTTTACAGTGTTTATTGACAAAGATTTAGCAGAGAAATTCATAAATTACCATAAGGCAAAAGCAAATTTAAGGATTGTCAAGAAAGAATGTAATTCAAGTCGAACCGGAATGGCGCGACTCAAACGGAGCTCCAAAGATTTGACAATAAAATAAGCCTTACTCGGGGGTTATGCTAAGCACAAATATAACACGGTAGGGTAGGGGCAAGGCTTCCTTTATATGAGCAGTTAAACCGATAAATCGGTTCGCTGGAAAAGGTTAGTCATTTAGCCCACGACTAAAATCGTGGGTTGAATATCGGGATGCTGAATCTTTACCCATTCTTAATTTTTTTAACCATCCGCTAGTAATGTACACAACAGCAGTGGTCGCCCAAAAACGCCGTTTCCTGCAAATCCACTCGGACGACAACGTGTTGGTTGCCCTTTCCGACTTGTCTGCGGGCGAGCGCATAGACTTTAAGGACTACGCTTTCGATCTGCCACAGTCTGTAACGGCCAAACACAAATTTACCCTGACCGACCTTGCGCCCGGCGACCCGGTCAGGATGTACGGCGTGCTGGTGGGCCGTGCTACCCAGGCGGTGCCATTGGGCGGGCGGCTGCACACCGACAATTTGCGCAACGACCATACTGCACCCGCCCTTTCCGGCCAACGCCGCGCCT
>Ga0105047_10007603_pt1 | contig 18238 bp, 4 predicted proteins | sample MAT04_FD_78384 | JGI IMG/M metagenome (GOLD analysis project Ga0105047, IMG submission 78384) | Freshwater microbial communities from Lake Fryxell liftoff mats and glacier meltwater in Antarctica - MAT-04 (megahit assembly) | ecosystem: Environmental > Aquatic > Freshwater > Ice > Liftoff... | reverse complement strand
GCATCAGGCCGAGTTGCACGGCGGCTTCAGGGTCGAGCGGATCGGGGACGACTTTCACCTGATCGGCCGGGAGGATGAAGCCTTGTGTGCCGGTGTCGATGGCCAGCAGCGACTTCAACTCGGCGTTCAACTTGGCGATCCCGGAGCGCAACCGGGTGCGGTCGGCTTCGAGCTCGATCCGCTGCTTCTTCAGCTCGAACCCGTCGGCGGACTGCTTGAAGCCCTTCTCGATCAACTTATCGCGGAGCTTCATCAGTTGGTCGAGTTCGACGATCGACGAATTCAACACGTCCGACTTGAGTTCGAGTTCGAGCAGTTTGTAGTACAGCGCGAGGGCGGAACCCGCCGTGCGGTTGCGGGCTTCTTGGGCGATGTATTGCCCCGCGATCATCCGGACGCGGTCGATGGCGGCGCAAGCGCCATGGCTGCGGCTCGTGGTCGGTGCGGAGCCGGCGTCGATGAGGTTGCCCAAGGCGCTGTTGTCGCAGGCGAGTTGCCGGCATTCCTCGGCCGTCAGGCGGTAATAGCCGACGGCGGGAAGCGGACTGGCCGAGCCGAGACTCGGGAGATCGGTAGTCGCAGAAACGTCGGGCGCGGGAATTTGGCGGTCGGACACGGGCAAGGCCGCCGGTTCTGGCACCGGCCGAGTCATGGCCATCGGGGTACGACAGCCCACCGTCAGCGAACTGATTCCGACGATCACACCGATGAGCCACACGGCACGCATCCCGCATCCCCGGAAGAATCCGTCTCCGTGGAATCATCGGCACTTCCCAGGGCGAACTTCGCCGCAAATGCTCGAAATGAATTCAAGTTCACCGGCGGACGAGCCACAGTCCGGACGCCGTGCCGAGGGGCCGCTGGAATTGCAGGAACCATTCCGTTAGCAGCACGGTGTCTTTGCTCGGCTTGCCCACTTTCCCGGCTCCGGTTACATCGGCGAGATTGCTCGGCGTCGCCATCGGCACGAAGAATTCGCGGTCGTTGGGGCTGCGCTCTTGGCCCTGCGGATAGGTGTTCGGCACGCTCGGCGGCGAGGCGGCGAATACCGTACTGATGATGGCGATGGAGCCGACGGAGAGGGCGAAGCGGAACATGGGCGCATCCTGCGGGCATCCCGATCGGCGCGCACGACTACCGAGCGGCCCGAATGAGGTGGCGGACAATAGCGACCGAGCAGGGGGACGCAAGTGAAGTTCGGCGGTAGATTGTGCCGCCGGGCGTCCCTAGCTTCCGCAGAGTCTCGCCGGGATTCGGTTTACGCCGACGCCACTCTGAACTAGATTAGTGGCGTCCGATTCCGTCCGATTCCGCCTTCGACCGCGAGGCCGCCGCGATGCAACTGCCCGACGAAGCCATCGAGTACACGTTCCAGCGTCTACTGGCGCCGCTCCCGGACGCGTGGACACCCTTGGCGGAATTGCAGGCCCAGCATTTCTTGTCGCCGGAGCGCGTCGAACAAATGCGGACGCTGTTGAATGCGGTGCGGGGGCAAGTCGCGGCCGAGCGGGAACTGCAAAATCCCCCGGCGAAACTGCAACCGTTGCAAGCCGGGTTCATCGACCTGCCGCAGAAGACCCTCGACGCCTACCGGCGTAAGGGGGACGCCAGCGAACTCGGCCGCACCCTCCGCGTCGCCACGCGGTTGAAGGAAAACACCGACCGCGTCGTCATCCTCGGCATCGGCGGCAGCTACCTCGGCGCCAAGGCGCTGTTCGACAGCCTTTGCCACGCCTGCCACAACGAACTCCCCGCCAAGCTGCGCATGGGCAAGCCGCGGATCTATTTCGACGGCAACCACCTCGACAACGACGCTCAGCAGGAATTGCTCGAACTGCTCGAAAACACTTGCGTCGAACCGGAGGAAGCGGGGGAGCGCTGGGGGATCGTCGTCGTCAGCAAGTCGGGCGGGACGATGGAAACCGCCGCGGCGTACCGGACTTTCCGCACCGAAATGCAAAAGTTCTACGGGCCGAAGTCGGATTGGATGAAGAAGTTGATCGTCCCGGTGACCGGCCCGAAGGGCAAACTCCGCGACTTGGCCAAGGCTGAGGGAATCGCCGACGAAGACGTGCTGACCATCCCGGACGACGTCGGCGGTCGATACAGCGTCTTCACCCCGGTGGGTTTGCTCCCCGCGGCGGTCATGGGCCTGGATGTCCGCGCCCTGCTGCTCGGCGCCGCGGCGATGACCAAACGGTTCCTCGAGGAACCGTTCGACCGGAACCCGGTGCTTCAGTTCGCCGCGATCAACCACCTCATGAACGAGGAAGCCGGCAAGAAGACTCGCGTCATGGCGATTTGGAACAAGAAGCTGGAATCGATCGGCTTCTGGTACGACCAGCTCCTCAGCGAATCGCTCGGCAAGATGAACCGCGGCGCCACGCCGATCACGAGCGTGTACAGCCGCGATCTGCACAGCCGCGGCCAGCAGCACCAAGAGGGCACGCGAGACAAGGTCATCAACAACCTGATCGTCCGCACGGCGAAGCACTCCCCGGTGATGATCGGCATGGCCGACCGCAACGAAGACGACCTCAACCAATTCAGCCGGCGGAGCATCCCGGACGTGCTGGAAGCCGCGATCAAAGGGACAAACCAAGCCTACCAAGAAGCCGCCCGCCCGAGCGCGGACCTGTTGCTGCCGAGCGTGAGCGAACACACCGTCGGCCAACTGATGCAGATGCTCATGCTGGCAACGGTGGTGGAGGGTCGCCTGAGCAACATCAACCCCTACGGCCAGCCGGGGGTGGAGGCTTACAAGAAGAATATGATGGCGAATCTGAAAGCGGTGCCGAATCTACCCAAGGGCGAAGTGGCGGATGCGGTGAAGGGGAAGTGAGGATTTTGTTACACCGGGGGTGAGGTCTGCCCGGCGAAATTGAAACGTCATTCAAATACCAACTCCAAACCTCACCCCTTTCTCCGAAGCGGAAAAGGGGGACAAAGAATCCCGACGAGGTCTTATGTCGCTCGACACCCGCTCGACCTCGGTCCGGGCCGCGATCGTCGTCGTCACCTGCTTCGCAGCGGTCTTCATGTACATCGACCGCGCCTGCCTCGCGCAGATGAAAGGCGACGTCCAAGCCGACCTCAAGCTCGAAGACTGGCAGATGGACTGGATCTTCAGCGCCTTCTTCTGGTCGTACGCTCTCTCGCAAGTCCCCTCCGGGTTCTTGGGCCCGGCCCTCGGGCTCCGGCGCACCCTGACCATCCTACTTTTCAGTTGGTCGATCTGCACGGCCGTGTGCGGGCTCACCACCGGTTTCCTCGGCCTCTTCGCGGCCCGCCTCGCCGTCGGCGTGTCCGAAGCCGGGGCCTACCCGACCGCGGCGGCATTGGTGAAGGGTTGGTTCCCGCTGTCCGCGCGCGGCCGGGCGAATAGCTTCGTCGCCCTCGGTGGCCGGCTCGGCTGGGCCGTGTCGTACCTGCTGACGCCCTACCTGATTCTGCTGAGCTTCGATTGGCGCGGCGTCCTCATGCTCTACGGCCTCGCCGGTGTCGTCTGGTCCGCCGTCTTCTGGTGGATCGCCCGCGACACCCCTCGACAACACCCGTGGTGCAATGCCGCCGAGGTCGCCTACGCCGGCCCGCCGATTCCACCAGTGCCTCCGGGACGCGGACTGGCCGATGCGATGGAAGCGGCCGCGGCCTTGGCCGCGAGCCGGAATATCTGGCTCTTCGGTTTGACGCAATTCGGCGTCAACATCGGCTGGGTCGTGCTGCTCACGAAGATGCCCGCGATGCTCGTCGAACGCTTCCACGCCAGTCCGGAAGAGAAAGGTTGGATCTCGGCGGTACCCGCGGTCGCCAGTATCGGCGGCATGTTCTTGGGCGGCTTCATCGGCGATTACTGCATCCGCCGGCTCGGCCTGCGCCGCGGGCGAGCTTGGCCAATCGGTTCGATGCTCTTCGTGGCCAGCTTGGCTTACCTCGCTTGCACGCTTTTCGATAACCCCTGGTCGGTCGCCGCCGCGCTCGCCGTCATGGCCGTCGCCAGCGACATCGCCATCCCGTCCATTTGGGCCTTCGCCCAGGACGTCGGCGGCCGCTACACCGGCGCGACCATCGGCGCCGGGAACATGCTCGGTAACCTCGGCGGCGCCGTCTCGCCGATTCTGCTCGGTCTCATTCAACGCGAATACGGCTGGGATTCGATGTTCGTGAGCTGCGCCGCCTGCTTCGCCTTGGCCGGAATCGCCGCGTTGAACCTCGACGCGACGAAACCGGTGATGCGCGAAGATCGCCGGAATACCGTGTGATTAGCCGACGTACACGCCCTTGCTGTTGCCCTGCCAGTTGGCGGCGAACTCGTCGATGATTTGCCCCGTCGCCGAGTTGTAGAACCGCACCACCGCCCGTTGGCCCAAGCCGCCGACGGCGACGATTTCGTCCGCCCCGTTGCCATCCAGATCGATCGACGCCACTTGGATGCCACTCAACAGACTCGCGTCGAAGGCGAAGAAGCTCGCGGTCTGCACGTACTGATTCGTCCGCAGCGCGGCCCCGCTGTAGACGACGATATGCGCCGGCGTCCCCGGCCCCGACCCGGCGATGATATCCGCGAAGCCGTCGCCGTCGGTATCGCCGACCGCGATCGACACCGAGCCTTGGTAGCCCGGCGCGAACGCGTAGAAGTCGCCGACGAGAGAGGCCGAACCACCGGTGCGGATCGACCGACCATCGCGCACCGTGATGTGCGAGCCGCCCGCGCCCGCGGCGATGACCAAGTCCGGCGTGCCATCGCCGTTGATGTCCCCCGCCGCCACTTGCGTGCCGCCGAGGAAGGCTTGTTCGAAGGCGAAGAACGACGCCATTTCGATGTTCGGATTCGCCCCCGACACGACGCGGACGTGCGGGCCGCCGCTGGCTCCGGCGCTCACCACGATGTCTTGGCGACCGTCGCGGTCGAAGTCGGCGAGCCCCACGAAGACCCCGCCGCGGAAGCCCGGATCGAACGCGAAGAACGACTGCACCATCTGCCCGGTGTTGCCGTCGTACACCACGACGCGCGGCCCGGCCCCCGGCCCCGCCGCCGCGACGATGTCTTGGACGCCATCGCCCGTGACGTCGCCGAGGGCGATGCGCGTGCCGCCCGCGAAGCCGTTGAACGGATCGAGCCGGTAGCGTTCGCCGCCGGTGGTGATGTCGAAGACGCGGATGTACTGTTCGTCCGCCGTGGCGAAGAACTCGCTCGGCCGCGCCGGGTTCACGCTCCCGAGGCGCCCGTAATTCGGGGAGGTCGGCAACCCGGTGACGACGTTCACCGCCGTCGTACTGCTGAGGAATTCGACCTTACTGGCGATCGCCGGCGCGACCGGCGAACTCGCTCCCGGCGGCGGTGGCATCACGGGATCTTGGAAGCCGGGGATGATGACTTCGCCGAAGAGGTACGCCGTGGCATTCTGGTTCGCCCGCAGAACGATCATTTGGATGATGTCGGGCGGCGCGAGCGCCCCGCCGTTGGTTCCGGCGAGGTTGCCGCTCTGCACATAGCCTGCGGGTTGCGTTTCCGTCAGCGTGTACGTGCCCGGCCGCAGCAGTGTGAAGCTGTAGAAGCCGTTGGCGTCGGTCCGCGTCGTGCGGGTCACCGCTACGCCGCGATCGGTCGTCCCCGTGAGGGTGATGAGCACACCGGGGATGCCCGGCTCGAATGGATCTTGCGTCCGGGTGCGGTTGATGTCGTGGTACACGGTGCCGGAGATCGAAGAAGGTTGGAACTCGCCGAAGGTGTAGGCCGTGAGGTTTGCCCCCGGCGCCAGGGGGATCGCGCGGATGACATCGACATCCGGCGTCGGTACGGTGCCGCCGCCGGTACCCGCGCGGTCTTGGCCGTCTTGGAAATTCGCCGGTTGCGTCTCCGTGAGCGTGTACGTGCCAGCCGGTAAGTTCTGGAAGATGTAGCTGCCGGTGTTCGTCGTCGTAGTGGTGGCCGTGATCGGGTTGCCGTTGTTGTCGGTGCCCGTCAGCACGACGGTCACACCGGGGATGCCGAGTTCGAAGCCCTGCTGAATGCCGTCGTTGGTCTCGTCGTCGAAGACGATCCCCGCGATACTGCCGCCGACCTCGGCGAAGTTGTACCCCGTCAGAATCGCGCCGCCTGCGATGGGCACCGCGGTGAACAGGTCGTTCGCCACCGTACCACCGGCGCTGCCGATGGTGTCGATGCCATCGCCCCAAAGCGTCGGCTGCGTCTCTTGCACCGAGTACGTCCCGGCCGGGAGCAGCGTGAATTGGTACAGCCCGATGGCATTCGTCGTCGCGGTTTGCGTCACGGTGTTACCGTTGACATCGGTCCCCGTCAGCACGACGGTGGTATTCGGTATCGCCGATTCGCCCGTTTGCCGAATGCCGTCGTTGTTGAAATCGACGAACACGGTGCCCGAGAGGCTTCCGAAGGTTTCCCCGAAGTTCTGCTCCGTCAAGCCCGCCAGCGGCAGCGTCACCGGGATGATCGTCGCCGGTGTCAACGGGCTGTCACCGTAGGCGATCGGCTGCGTCTCGACGATGCGGTAGTCCCCGGCGGGCAGGTTCTCGAATCGGTAGAAGCCGGTGGCGTCGGTGGTCGTCGTGACGGTCGTGTTGTCGCCGGTCGTGGTCAGGTCGAAGTCCAAACCGGGGCCGATGAGCGACACGGTGACGCCCGCAACCGGCGGATCGCCGGCGCGGTTGCCATCGCGGCCGTCGTCGCGGAAGACGAACCCCGAGAGTTCTGCGCCGCGTTCGCCGAAGTTGTAGCCGGTGCCGGCTTGGTTCGGGCCGACGGGAATCGCGGCGAGGGTGTCGTTCGCCGGCACCGTGCCGCCGAGGGAACCCGGGGAGTCGATGCCGTCGTTGTAGCGGGCCGGTTGCGTTTCGGTGACGCGGTACGTCCCCGGCACGAGCAAGCCGAAGCTATAGTCGCCGTTGGCGTCGGTGATGGCGGTCAGCGAGACCGCGTTGCCGAGGGCATCGGTTCCCGTCAGCGTGAGGAGCACGCCGGGAATTCTCGCTTCGACGAGGTCGATGATGCCGTCGTTGTCATCGTCGCTGTAGACTGTCCCGGCGAGTGAACTTGTACCGCGATAGCCGTAGTCCTGATCGAGTTGGGCTTCGTTCGCATCGAGCACGAACGCCGAAGTGCTGTCGAGCGCGCCGTCCGGATCGCTGACCTGCACGACGCCGGTGATCGGCAGCGTCACGGTCGTGCGGTAGTCGTCGCCCGGGCCGAAGACCGGCAGCCCTTGGAACAAATACGCTCCGTTGATGTCGGTCGTCGCCGTGAAAGTCACGTCGTCGGCGGTGCCGAGGTTGCCGTCGCGCCCGGCCCATTGCAGTTGCACCACGGCGCCCGGGATGGGCGCTTCCCCATTGTTACGGGTGCCGTCGGCGTCGCGGTCGAGCCAGACGAGATCGCCGACGGAGGCCGTGCCCCGGTAACCGAAATCGACGTTGGTCGCCGCTTCCCCATCGGCGAGCGTCCGGTCGGCGCCGTTGGCCGTGCCGAGGCCGTCGAGGTCAAAGGTTGGGTTCACGTTGCCCGGCAGCGTCGAGGTCACGACGGTCGCGCGGTAGTTCCCGCCCGGCAATCCGGTGAAGTTGTACTCGCCGTTTGCACCGGTGGTGGTCGTCGCGGTAATGTCGTCGCCGTCGCCGAAGAGGCCGTTCTGCCCGGCGAACAGCAGCGATACCCCGACGCCCGCCAAGCCGGGTTCCGTGGCCGTGGAACCTTGGACGCCGTCACCGTCGGCGTCGAGCCAAACGCGGTCGCCAAGGCTGCCATTCCCGCGATAGCCGAAGTCTTGGGCGAGGTTCGTCGTGTTTGCCGGTGTCAACGTCACGAGCGATTCATTCGCCGTGCCGCCGTCCGGGTCGACGGTGTTTGTCAGTGTCGCGGGTAGGGTCGCCGTGACCACGCGGACGGTGTACGCGATGTTCGCACCGTTGACGTCGGTCGTCGGCAGGTTGCCGAAGAAGTAGTTTCCATCGGCGTCGGTCGTCGTCGTGAACGTGTTCGGCGATCCGTTGGCATCGACGTCGCCTAGCAGCAGAACCGTGACGTTCGCGATCCCTTCGCCCGCCGTGGGCAGGCCGTCGTTGTCGAGATCGAGGAACACGGTATCGCCGATGGTACCGACGCCGCGGTAGCCGAAATCTTGCGCGAGGTTCGAGGGCGATGCAGGTGTTAGCGTGACGAGCGAAGCATTGTCAAAGCCACCGTCGGGATCGACGGTGTTGGTCACGGCGGCCGGCAAGGTCGCCGCAATCACCCGCACCGTGTACACGATGTTCACGCCGAACGGATCCGTCGTCGGCAGGTTCGTGAAGAAATACTGCCCGCTGGCGTTCGTGGTCGTCGTGAAGGTCGGCGTCGATCCATCGCCATCGACATCGCCGCTGAGCGTGACGGTGACGCCGGCCAAGCCTTCGCCCGCTTGCAGCGTGCCGTTGCCGTTCTGATCGAGGAAGACCGTATCGCCGATGGTGCCGGTGCCGAAGTAGCCGAAGTCCTGCAATTGGTTGCTCGGCGCCGCCGTCGTCAGGCTCACGGCCGAGGTGCTATCGCCGGTGCCGACGGTGTCCGGGTCGACGGTGTTGGTCGTCCCCGGCGGTACAGTCGCCGTGTCCACGGTGATCGTGTATGTCAGGCCGGCGGCCGTCGTGCGGAGGTTCGTGAACTGGTAGAAGCCGTCGCCGGAGGTCGTGGTCGTCAGCGTTTCCGCCGTGCCGTCGCCGTTGAGATCGCCGGTGAGCCGGACGATGGCGCCGTTGATTCCTTCGGTCGCATCGAAGGTGCCATCGTTGTCTTGATCGAAGAAGACGCGGTCGCCGAGGGAGCCGATGCCGCGGACGCCGAAATCGCGGGCGAGGTCATTCACGCCGGAGGTCGTCGTCGAATCTTGGCTCGTCGGCGTCGTGGTTTGCGTCGCCCCTTCCGGCAACGTGGCCGTGTCGAGGATCACGCGATACAGGCCCGGGATGCGCCCGGTGAACGCGTAGTTTCCGTTGGCGTCTGTGGTCGCGGTAGCGATGGCGGTGGCCAACTCGCCCGCTTGGAAGATGCCGTCCGGCCCGGCGGAATAGAGCCGCACCACGGCGTTCGGAATTCCCACTTCCCCACCATTCTGAGTGCCGTCGGCATTGGTGTCGTAGAAAACCGTGTCGCCGATGGTGATCGGCCGGATCAGGCCTTGGTCGATGGTGTTATCGACTTGATTCGGCACCAACACGACCCCGGCCGTGACCCCCGTGGCGATGCTACCGTCGCTGTCGTTGGCGTCCGTAGCGACCCCGGAATCTTGCACCGTACGGGCGAACCCCGTCGGCGTGACGAAGGTCACGATGTAGCCGCTCGCATCGGACGGCCGCAGGCCGGTGAAGGCGTAAATCCCGGTTCCGACCGCGGTGGTCGTCGTGAGGTTGACGGTCTGCCCGCTGTCATCGGTGCCCATCAGCGTGACGACGACGTTGCCGAGGCCCGGTTCAATACCGTCCTGCCGGCCGTTGCCATTCGTGTCTTCCCACACGAAGTTGCCGAGCGCGGCCGCTTGAACTTCACCGAAGTTGTAATTGATCCCGGCTTTGTCCTGTTCCAAACCGATGGTGATGGCGCTGATCGCATCCACATCGCGCGGCGATCGGCTCGCCGTCGCCCCGGTACCGGTGCCGCCGAAGGCCGTACCGGGCGAAGACGTGCCCGGCGTATCGCGGCCGTCGAGGAAGCCGACCGGTTGATTCGACTGCGTCACGGTGTACGTCCCCGGCCGGAGACCCGTGAAGTTGTACGTACCGGTGGTCGTCGTCTGCGTGGCGGTCACGGCGTTGCCGAGGTGGTCGGTGCCGCTCAGCAGCAGTGTGACGGAACTCGTGATGAGCGCTTCGCCGCCGTCGAGGACGCCATCGTTGTCGGCGTCGTTCCAAATGTTCCCGCCGATGCTGTTGGTGTGCACCGTGACGACTTGCGTGTCCGACGCTTGCGGGACGGCCCGCTGTTCGGGATTGCTGCCGGGGAAAGTGTCGCCATCTACGGTCGCGGTGTTGGTGACACTACCGCCCGGCGCTGCGGCCCCGGCCACCGGTGGCCCGACGAGAACCGCTTGGTATTGGATGGTGATGGTGTCGCCGAGGCGGAGTTCGTTCGCGGCGATCCGCAAACTCGGGCCGTTGGTGACGATGCTGCCGCCGGCGTACCCCGGCTGCGAGGTGATCGCCGCGCTGTTCACCACCATGGCCAGGCCGGTCGGGATGGCATCGCGGATGTCGAGGTCGAAGGCGGCGGTCGTCGAGCTGGCCGTGTGCGCGATGACGAGTTGGAACGTGATCGGATCGCCGGCGTCGCGGGTCGTATCCCCGCCGACGATGGTTTTGTCGATCTGCAAGCGCGGTTCCACTGCCGTGACGCGCACGTTCGGGGTCGTGAATGCTCCGACGCCGTCGCCGGGGATGTCGAAAGTGGCATTGTTGTCGAAGTTCGTCGGCGTCGCGCCGATGCCCGTGGTGCCGGGGACGTTCATCACGATCGCGTTCACCAAGACCAGGAACGAATTGTTGTTCGTCGCGTTGTCGCCGGTCGTCGAAATCGCGGTGAAGGTGAAGGTCGGATCGACGCCTTCGGAGAACGGCCCACCCGATTCCGTCGGGGTGCTGACGGTGCCGGCAAAGTCGGCGGCGAGCAATCCACCGCTGCCGGCGGCCGTCGTCACGAACGTGAAGCCGGTGTAACGGAGACCCGCGGGTAGGTTGTCGCGGACGGTCATCCCGGTCGGAGCCGTCCCTTCGGGCAGCGTCACGCGGAGAGCGTAGGTGACGGTCTCGCCGATGCCGACGCTGCTGCCGGGCGTGCCGCTGAGATCGGTGGCGAAGAGCGACTTGGCGAACGTGGCTACGGGCACCGAGAAGCTGGCCGGGTCGCTCGTGGTGTAGTCGTTGACGCCGCCGGAGCTGTCGCGCTCGCCGGTACCCGTTCCCGACGCGCCGGGCGTGGTGGCGCCGGTTCCGGGCAAGCTCGTCCAAGTCGCCGTGGCCGTGTTCAGCGTCGCGGCGTTGTTCTGATTCGGCGTGACGGTGCTGAGCACGACGGCTTGGAATTGGATGACGATGGTCTCGCCGTTGTCGAAGCCGTCCAATGCAGTGCCATCGAAGGTCGCGCTCAGGACATTCCCGGTGAAGCTCGCCGTCGTCAACGTCGGACCGCTGATTTGGGTCAAGCTGTTAGCGACATACGTAACCCCGGCGGGCAGCGTATCCGCGAGAATGATATCGAACGCGTCGGCCGTGCCGGTGTTGTTGAGGACCAATTGGAAAGTGAGCACGTCCCCGGCGTCCGCGACGACCGTTTCGGTGAAGGCGCCGCCCGCGTTGTTGGTTTCGTTCCGCAGCGTCTTGGCCAATGTGACTGTCGGTTCGACGACCGTGATCGCCACGGTGTTGGACGCGGCGGCCGGGGTGTCGCCCGCTCCGCCGACGCCGTCGCCATTGTCTTGGATCACCGGGATCGCGTCGGCCGTGCCGTTCCCGTCGTTGTCGATGAAAAGATTGAAACTGTTGTCGATGCCGACGGCATTCTGGTTCGCGGCGATGTTCTCGACGACGGCGTTGAACTCGACGACGACGAATTCGCCGTCGGTGTCGTTATCGGTGTTCGACAAATTGCCGAAGCGGAAGAAGACGTCGTCACCTGAGGCGTAGATCCCCGCTTCGCCGGTGCCGGCACCCGCAGACCCGGGTGAGATGTTGTCATCGTTGAAGGTGCCGGTCAGCGCCGCCGAAGCCAGCGCGGCCAGCGACGCGCCGTTCCCGGCGACGCCGGTGGTGCCGAGCCCGGTGATATTGGCGATGCTGCCCGAAGCGATGTCGGTGCCGCCGGTGCTGACGAACCCGAAGCGGGCCGTACCGTCGTTGAGGAAGCGCAGGCCGGTGGGCAGGTTGTCGCGGATCTGGAAGTTCGGCGTCGCTCCTTCGCCGATGCTGGCATAGAGGCGATAACGCACCACTTCGCCGATGGCGACGTTGACGCCGTTCGTCACGCCCGGCGCGGCGATGGTGGCGCCGGTGCTCGGTTCGCTCGTTGAGATGATCGTCTTGCGCACCAGCGGCGGCGAGTCGATGTTCGCCGTACTCGTGACGCGGTAATCGTTGAGCAAGCCGCCGTTGAGGATGCCATTGGAGCCGTCGCGTTCCACCGAGGCGGTATTGTAGCCGCTGCGCGGATTGGTCGTCGGCACGCCGTCGAGGCTCGTCCAGCGCGCGTCTACAGTGTTCGGCACCACGACCCCGGCGGCACCGGTGAAGACGCCGCTAAGGGTGATCGTGATCGACGTGTTCCGCTGCATGTCGATGTTGAACCCGGCCGCGAGTTGCAGGGTGTTCCCGCTGATGACGAACGCGTCCGCCAACAAGCCACCCGTGACGGTGATGATCCCGCCGCCGGCACCGGTGATACTCGCGATTTGCAGTTGCCCCGCTCCCGGTTGAAATAGCGTCGTCGGGGGGAGCGGATCGTTCACGGTGACGTCGTAGGCGGTCGTATCGGACGCCGCGTTGCCATTGGTCAGGCGGATGCGGTATTCGAGGACGTCGTTATTATCGCCGCCGGTGCTGGTGCCGAAACTGCCGCCCTGTGTGGCGTTGCGGACTTCCTTGAGCGCGCCGAGCGTCGGCTCGACGATGGTCGCGTTCGCCGCCGATGCGGTACGGTTTTGGGTGCGCGTCGGCGCGGTTTGGCTCGTGGCCCACTGGAACTGGGCCGAGTTGTTCCGGGTCTGCGCCGCTTGGTTCGCCGCCGTGTTCAACACGACGACGCGGTAGGTGAGGGTGATCGTCTCGGCTACGGCGTTATCGGTGTTCGAGTTCACGATGGTGCCGAAGTCGAACGTGATGACCGACCCGGAACCGGTGATAGAGGAGTTCGCCGGGGTCGCACTCACCGTCGGCAAGCCGTTGGCGAACGAGAGAGCGCCGGATGCGGACACCGCGGTGACATCGACGAACGCCAGACCCGCATCGAGGGTATCCACGAGGCGGGCTTGGTACGCGGTCGCCTCGGGGAGCGTCGTCGTCACGGTGTACGTGAGGAACTCGCCGATGGTCGCTTGGGTCGGGCCATCGTTGCCGGGGGCGGTGAATTCCGTGGAGTCGAGCGTCTTCGTGATGCCGACGTTCGTGACGGTGACGGTCGCGGGATCGCTCGGGTCGGGTGCGCCGCCGAGGTTCGTGAGGTCGCCGCCGCCTTGGCTCGTACCGTAGTTCCGCACGATGGCCGTATTCACGATCGGTTGATTCGGGTAAGCCGTGTTGTTGATGACGGCGTCGTACGTGAAGACGAGCGTGTTCCCGCCGTTGGTCACGGCGCCCCCACTCGACGCGCCTCGGCTGAGGGCGCCGGTGTGGTCGTCGATCGTCGCGGCGGTCGTGTTCCGCGAAGAATAATTGTCCGGCGCCGTGAGCCGGTAGGTGCGCGTCGCGGGGTTGTAGCTGTAGTAAAAGGTGCTCTCGGTGATCGCGGCCGCATCGGCGGCATAAACCGTCGATGCCAGCGGCGCGGTGAAGCGCAGATCGGCGTTTGCCAATCCGCCGAGCACGGCGACTGTATGGCCGTCGCTCGCGGGGTTGCCGTTGAGGTTGGTCGCCAGTTGCAGCGTCAGCGTTTCGGCGGCAACGCCCGTGATCGCGGTGACGACGTAGACGCCGTTCTGCGCCACGGTCGCCTGATTCTTCAGGAGAACAAGGTCGCCGACGGCGAGGGGAATCGTGTCCACGGTTCGCGTCGCGCCGGTGATGACGCCCAAGTTGAAGGTCCCGCCGACGTCGGCCGTACTCGCCACCCGGACGATCTGATTCACCAATCGGGCGTCGGTCAGTTGCGTGCCGTCGCCGCGCCGCAGCACGGCCCCGGAGGCGCTGAGGAACGCCGCCGCCGTCGTCGGGGCGTTGTACTCCGGTGGGATGGTGTCTTCGATCACGAGGTCGTACGCGTCCCCGCGGCCGGTATTCTGCGCGACGATGGCGAAGCGGACTTCTTCCCCCGCATCGCGGTTGGTCGCGTTGGGCAGCCCGATGGCGTCCGCTTCCGCGGCGGTGTCGATGGTGCCGGTGATCGTGGAGGCGGTGTCCGGGGCGCTGAAGACGATGCCACCGAGCGTCGAACCCGTCGAGTTGACCCCGACGACGCCTTTGTCAATCGTCACGTTCGGCCGGACGAGTTCGAACTGCCGGATCGCTTCGAGCGTCTGCCCGCCATTGTTCGTGGAGCTTTCCGTCACGCGGAATTGGTTCGTCAGGTTCAAGTCGGCGACGAACGGGAAATCGGCAACCGGGAGCGTGATGAGGATATCGACGGTCGTCGATAGGCGGTTACCGACATCTTGGAACGAACCGAAGTTCAGGTTGATCGAGTTGGTCGCGGCGTCCGTGGTGATGAACGAGGCGAAGGCGATCTGCCCGACCGCTCCGACGCCATTGAAGAGGTTGAAGGACTTGTTCGTCTGGATGAATGCGTCGCCGCTGTGGACGGTGCCGCTGGTCACGCGGACCAAGATGCCGGTGCCCGCTTCGTTGATGGAATCGAAGTCGGCGGCGCGGTTCCAGATGCCGGCCGACGCCACGACGTAGACGCCGTTCTGCGACGGCGTCGCTTGGTTCTTCACCAAGATGCGGTCGCCGACGGCGAGCGCGACGCCATCGACCGTCGCGGGGGCGCCGGTGAATTGGCCGTTCGTCGCCGGGCCGCCCGTAGCGTTGTAGGTCGCGCCGAGATCAGCCGTCGTCGCCACGCGCACGGGTGTCAACAGTTGGCCGGGGAAGGTTTCGAAATACCCGGCGGTGCCACCGGCGTCTTCGCTCGGCCCGAAGGCGATTTCGTACGGGGCGAACGTCGGCGTGCCGGTGGTGTTGAACGTGAAGTTGCCCGCGGCGGGGATCGGGAAGACCGGCAACGGTGGGAAGTCGGTGAAGTTCAAATCCTCGAAGCTCGAAATCGGCAGGGTGTACCGCAGGCGGTAGGTCACGCGGTCGCCGACCTGCACGGCCGTCGGACTGCCGAGGTTCGCCGTGTTCCCGTTCACCGCGTAGAGATCTTTCGATTGCGTGCCGCGCGGGATGACGACGCTCGCCCCGGTGTCGTCGGTGCCCACGGTGCCGAGCGATGTCGGCGTGCCGTCGGCGAGGTCGGTCGTCGATAAATGATTTCCCTGAATCAACGGCACCGCATTCCGCAGGATGTCCCCTTGGTTCACGAGGCGGTTGCCCGACGGGAAGTCGTCGCTGAACGATTCCTTCACTTCGACCCAGAATGTGATGCGGCCCGTGGCGCCGCCGAACGGGGCCGTCGCCGTGTTCTGCGGATTCCCACCACCGTTCGCGATCTCGCCGCCGACGAGCAACCCCGGCAGGCCGCGCGCGATCAGCTCTTGCGAGATTTCAAACCGGAGGGCGGTCGTGCCGTCGATGGTGCCGACGCCATTGTTCTGGAACGGCCCGCCGCTCGGGGCGCCGACGTATGTGCTCGGATCGGAGTTTGCCGAGCCGAGGATGCTGTAATTGCGGGTGAAGCCGATGGTGTTCGCGCCGGTGAAAACATCGTCGCTGGTGCCCGCGCGGGCGCCGCCGCCGGTGAACGTCCACGGATTGTTCACCGTGAGCGTCGGCGTGAACCCGTTGGCCAAGTAGAGCCGTTGACCGTCGCCGAGAATGTCGTTGAGGAACAGGTTGTCAACGGCGTAGTAGTCCGAAACTTGGAAGTCGATGTCGTAGCGCAGAAGCGTCTGGCCGGGGATGATCGCCCCGCCGGTGGGTACGTTCGCCGTCGTGACCGGCGTCACGCTTTTTTGCACCGCGACCGAATGCTCTTGCAAAGTGTGGGCGTCCGGCGCGAGCGTCCGGCTCACGGCTTGATTCTGCGGATCGCGGCTATCGAGCGGATTCCAATTCCCGCCGGCGCTGCCGGTGTTGTTCTCAAAAATGCTGTCGGTACCCCCGATGGGGTTCGGCAGCGGGGGCGTCGGCTGCGGCAGAATCTCGGCGCCGGTGCTGCGATCGCGGGGCACAAAGAACTCGAAGTTCAGCGTCGCATCGACCCCGGCGAGACCGGTCACGCTGCCGAAGTCGGCGGCGATAATGCCGCCCGGCGTCGCCGTGGTCGCGGTCGTCGCCCCGGCGTTGATGTTCGTCGCGATCCCGACGCCGTGGACGGTCTGCACGACGTTGGCCGCGCCCGTCCACTGCATCGTGTTCGAGAGCAAGTCGCGGATTTGCAGCGCCGTGATCGTCTGCCCGGTGGCGATGTCCACATCGAGGCGGTAGCGTTGTCTGAAGTTCGGCCCGGTCGCGGTCTCGTCTTCCGGCCCGAGGTAGACCTTGGTCAGCGTGAACAAATTCGGCGTGATGTTGGTGGTCGAAGCGCTACCCGCGATCGGCGTGCCACCGGTGGCGCTGGTTCCATCGCGGAACACCGGCCGCAACGAGATCGGCAGGGCGACGTTCTGATCCGCCAAGTTGCTGCTGGCGAAGTTGAGGTTCAAACTCGTCGTTTGCGTCGGCGTGAAACTGCCGAAGGGCAGGCGGAAGACGTAGACCGTGTCGCCGACGCCGAGGCCCACCGGCACCGCGATATTCGTCTCGCCAGTGAAGGCGTTGTTGTATGTCGCCCCCGTGATGACGATGCTGCCGACCGGCGTCAGTACGCCCGAGACGCCGCTGATGGTCGGCGCGCCGACGATGCCGTCATCGATTTGGGCGCCCGCGCCGTCGGCCCCGGTGGTATCGACGATCACATCGAGGAACGGCGAGAAACCGGTTTGGTCGCCGGTGTTCGTGTAGGTGAAGCCGATGCTGGTCGCTTCGCCGATCAGTGGCGTCAGCGTCCCGGCAACGGGCAAACCGCCGATCAGCGGAATCGGCGCCGGGTTGAGGCGGTCTTCCAACCGCTCGACGTTCCACACACGCCGGATGGTGCCCGGTCGCGCCTGGAGAGGTGAGAGAAACTTGCGGGCCAGCAGGCGTCGAAGAGTGCTCATGAATGGCATTTCGTCCGGAGAAGAAAAATCGAGATCGATGTACGGAACGGTGATAAGGTGTTAACTTTTAGAACAACAATTCGCACGGCGCATCGATATTCGGGTTTCTCAGGCGAAAAGATGTGAAAGTGGGAGATTTGCGCAGCGGGCGCGAAATGGCGCTGAACGAGGTAGAAAGCTATTTTCTGCTCACCCTACCCGCAACTGCTCGGCGACCCGCTTGGCGTAGGCCGGCATCGACAGCAATCGCTCCAATTCCGCCTTCGCCCGAGCGCCGGTGGCGGCGGCTTCGGCCCGGTGCTCGTAAACGTACCGCATCAGTTCCGCGGCGTGGTCGAGATCCGGCTCCGCCCACACGGCACCCTTCGGATAGGGCGGGTGATCGACCTCCGACGCCCGGCGTTCGTACCGCACGAGGTAGCTCGTCTCCGCCGTCATAAAGTCGAGGTTGCCCGAGTAGCCCGTCGCAATCACCGGCTTGCCCATCAGCATCGTCTCGGCCATACCCAAGCCGAGACCTTCGGAGCGGTGCAGGGACACATAGCAGTCGCAGGTGTTCATCAGCGCCAGCAAGTCCCCGCGCGGCAGCACCTCGTTCCGCAGTTGCACCCCGGCCGCGACGCAATGCGCCGTCAGCTTCTCGAACTCCTCGGGCAGCTTCGAACCGCGCGATACTTTGATGATCAGATCGACCGGCTCGGACGGTGAGAAGGCCCGGCGGAAGGCGTCGATCAACCCGTACGGATTCTTGCGGCCGGTCGTGCTGAACATGTCAAACGTGAACAGGAAGACGAACCGATCCGGCGCCAGTCCGAAGAACTCGCGCGGCCTCGGGGTGAACTCCGGCAGCTCGACCCCGGGGAGCATCGTGATCACCGGCACCGCCACGTATTTGCGGAAGGTGTCGGCGATGAACTGCGTCGGCGCCCAGACTTCGTTCGGCCAGCGCATCATTTCGACCAATTCCGGCGGCACGACTTCCTGCTCCCAGTACCAGATCGCGATACGCTTGACACCGGGGCGGACGTGCAGCCCGACGATCTTGTACAAGTCGGTGTGCGAGCTGTTCAGCCCCGCGACGAAGATGGTCGTATCATACCGCTCTGGGTCGTGGCAGCGCTCGTCGGGTCGGCGTGTCACGCGCGGCAACGCCGGGAGGTCGCGCTGCGTCGTCGGGATGCCCGCCAGCTTCAGCGCCTTCACCAAACCGAGTGCGACCTCCTGCAATCCGCTGACGAAATCGAAGT
>Ga0105047_10007602_pt1 | contig 18238 bp, 8 predicted proteins | sample MAT04_FD_78384 | JGI IMG/M metagenome (GOLD analysis project Ga0105047, IMG submission 78384) | Freshwater microbial communities from Lake Fryxell liftoff mats and glacier meltwater in Antarctica - MAT-04 (megahit assembly) | ecosystem: Environmental > Aquatic > Freshwater > Ice > Liftoff... | reverse complement strand
GTGGTTGATCTCGCTCAGGGCGGCGTAGAGCGTGGTCGTCTTGCCGCTACCGGTCGGGCCGGTGACCAGCACCATGCCGTAGGGTTCGCTGGACAGGCGGCGGATGCGCTCCATGATGTCGGCATCGAAACCCATGGCGTCGAGGCGCAAGCCCTGCAGATGATCGGTCAGCGCCTGCTTGTCGAGCACGCGCAGTACGGCATCCTCGCCCCAGATGCTGGGCATGATGGACACCCGGATATCGATTTCGCGCCCCTGCCAACTGACCTTGAAGCGTCCGTCCTGGGGTACACGACGTTCGGAGATATCAAGCTCGGAAAGCACCTTGACCCGGGAGATCATCTGCTCGGCGATGTCGCAGCCATCGATCGAACCGGCGTAGTTGAGAACACCGTCAATACGGTACTTGATTGCCAGGCCGCGATTATTGGCCTCGATGTGGATGTCGCTGGCGCCGGCTTTCAGACCGTCATGCAGGGTAGAGCGCAGCAGACGGACAACCGCGCTGCCATCTTCCGAAATGCGCTGCAGCGACAGATCCTCGGCCACGGAACCGATGGCCATCTGCCCGCTTTCGTTGCCCAGGCTGCCATCCAGCGCCCGTACGCGCGACTCCTCACGTGTCAGATAAGCGCTCAGTACCGACGCCGGAGCCAGTCGCCAGTGCAGTGTCCTGCCCAGTGGCACCAGACCCTCCAGCCAATCGTGCAGGAGCGGGTCAAAGGGATTGGGCGTCGCTATCAAATAAGCGTCACCGGCCTCCAGCACCAGCGCCTGGCGCCGGATGAATTCAGCGAATGGAACCAGCGTCAGGGCCAGCGAATGCTCGGAAAGCTCGGCCAGGGTGATCGCGGAAAGGCCGAAGACCGCGGCTGTCAGATCGCTCGCGGCCTCGTCGCTCATTTTGAAATCGCTTTGCAGGCCGGCCATTACTGCCGGCAATCCACCACCCGCTGCAGCCAGGCGATGTGTTTCGGCAAGCAGAGCCTCCCGGTCACGATGGTCGATCAGAATGTGTTCTTCCACGGGAGAATTCATGGCGTCTCCTACTGAAAATTGCCGGCCAGGTCGAAGATCGGCATGTACAGCAGCAGCACGATGCCGCCGATGATGCCGCCGATGAAGGTCATCAGCAACGGTTCAAAAAGGCGGGTGAAGGTATCGACAAGCAGGTTGATTTCCTCATCGTAAAAGGTGGCGACTGCTTCCATCATGTCGCCGAGCTGGCCGCTGCGTTCGCCGACGGCGATCATGCGCAGGGCAACCGGAGTCGTCAGTCCGCCGCCCTCGGCGGCTTTCGAAAAGGGTTGGCCCTGCTCGATATCGGCCACCGCCTGATGCAAACCAACGCGCAACGCGGCGGGCAGAATGTCGGCGACCATGCCGAGCGTGGATCTGAGCGGGATACCGGAGCGCAGCAGCATGCCGGTCGTACGATAGAAACGGGCCAGATAAACAAGACGGATACGTTCGCCCAGCGCCGGGATTCGCCAGGCAGTCCTGGCACACGCAGCGCGGATGGCAGGCAACGACAACAGCCCGACCAGGCCGGCCACGGCGAGCACGCTGCCGACTCCCAGACTGGCGGCGTGGTTGTTGATAAATCCGCCCCAGGCAAACAGCAGGCTGGACAAGCCCTCCGGGTCGCGTCCGCTGTCGGCAAAGATAAGGCTGAAGCGCGGCACGACGTAGCCGAGCAGAAAAAGGGTGACCAGGCCGCCCAACGACATCAGCAGCACCGGGTAGATGGCAGCACTGACGATCTTTTTTTTCAAATCGGCCGGCTTCTCGTGGAAGACGATGTAGCGCTGCAACGCTTCCGGCATGTCGCCGGTCCGTTCGCTGGCCTTGACCGTTGCGATGTAAAGAGCGGGAAAGGCCTCAGGATGTCGCTGCATCGCCGTCGATAGCGACTGGCCCTCGCGCAGAAGCGAGAGCAGGCTGTTCAGAACATCCGAAGTGACTGACCCCTTATCCTGGGTGGCCAGCGTTTCCAGCCCTTCGACCACGGTTAGCCCGGCCTTGAGCAATGCCAGCATCTGGCGGGTAAATAGCGGCAACGGGAATTTGCCACCCCGACGCCGGGCCTTGTCCTGGCCGAGCGGACGGAGCGAGACGATGACACCGCGGTGCAGGGCCGGAGCCAAAGCCGCCTGATCTGCCGATTCGGCGCTCACCAGCAGCCTGGAAACGCCGTGGCCGGGGAACACGGCCATCACTTCATAATCCATCTTCGCTCCGAAACTCACCAGTTGGTGATATCGGCGTTCTCGCCATCACCTCCGGGCTTGCCGTCCTTGCCGAAAGAGAAGAGATCGAAATCGCCGTGCTCGCCGGGCTGTCGGTACTGATAGGCAGTACCCCACGGATCGTTTGGAACATTCTTCTTGAGATACGGGCCCTGCCAGCGGCTTTCACTTGCCGGACGCTGATTCAGCGCAACCAGACCCTGCTCGGTGGTCGGATAACGGCCGACATCCAGCCGATACTGGTCAAGTGCCTTCTCCAGCGCGTCGATCTGCGCCCGTGTTGTCTTGATTTCCGATTTCCCGATCTGCGAGAAATATTTCGGCCCGACATAGCCGGCCAGCAGACCGATGATGACCATGACCACGAGTAACTCAAGCAGGGTAAAGCCTTTTTGGCGCAACAGCAGGACGCCGGGGAAACGTGAAAGGTTAGCAAGCATGAGATCGCCGAAAATCGTTGTGGGTACAGGCCATAGTAGGCAAGCAGCGTTACAAAAACGTGACGGAGGAGTGCCCTTGGGGTGCCGGGGTCCAGAAGGCCTTTAGCCGTCACCCCGGCGAAGGCGCCCCGCAGGAAGTGCCCTTGGGGTGCCGGGGTCCAGGTGATAATCCACCGGTTGCACTGGATACCGGCCTTCGCCGGTATGACGACAGACACAGCACTCTGCACTTCCTTCGGTCGCCTTCGCCGGGATGACGCTAACTTTCTACTTCTTCAGGCCTGATCAATAGGGCGATATCTCAAGATCAGGATCGCGGGTCATCGAGTTTTTCGCGCAGATCTTCAACGGCATTTTCGATCTCGACCCGTTTCAATCCGGTAAACGGTTCGCGCTGAAGCGTACTGTCAAGGCAGGACTTCTTTTCATAAAGCGCCAGGACCGTAGCGCTGACCTTGCGCAATTCCTTGTCACGTTCGACGCAGGCGGCAAATTGCTGTTTTTCACCGGCAAGCTGCTGTTTTTCTCCGGCGAGAGCCGTTTGCAGGCGTTTCCCCTCGGTTTCCGCCAGACCGAGCTGTTCTTTGGTTCGAGCGACTTCGGCGACCGTTGCAGCCAGCTTTGCTTCGCTTTCCGCCAGTTTTGCCTGGAGAGACTCGCGCGCCGATCGCAGGGTATTCAGATTCCGCTTCAGTTCGGTGGAACGAAGTGCTTCGATTTCGACCTTTTTCTTTTCCTCTTCAAGTTCGCTGGCAACGGCCGCTTTTTCCTCTTCGAGCTTGCGCTGAACTTGTTGCATGCGGCGAATCTGCGCCTTGTTCGGGTCGGCTTTCTCCTTCTTGTCGGCCGCAAACGCCGGCGAAACGGCGAAGATTGCGGCCAGCAGCAAGGCAGCGACCGAGGGCTTAGAAGCGCACATTGACATCCGCCTGAATGACATCCACCGCATAGCGCTGTGAAGGAACGAGCGAGAAGGAGTCGATGGACTGGGCCGACAGCCAGCGCAGGTTCAACGAGGCATTCGGGTCAAGGCCGTAGCTCAACCCCAGCACATAGCCTTTGAGATTCGTCCCGCCCAGGCCGAAATCGGAGTCCGTGAACGCATCGAGTGTGGCATCGGAACCCAGGTAGCGGTACGCGAAGGAGGCTTGCCAGTCATTCCGTTTTTCAAGTTTCGGCATGCCAACGACGAGTTTGTAAAGATAGCCGTAGTCTTTTCCATCGATCAGGTTGAGTCCGGTACGACGCTGGATTTCGCTACGATCGAACGCCGTGTTCTTGACGTAATCCGCCGTCAGGACGACATGCACCGGATCAAAGTGAGCCAGATCAAGTGAGGCGGTCAGGTTGATCGGACGGAATTTTGAAGCAAGTCCCCAATGCTGCGATGGCGAGCCATCCGTGCGATTGAAGTCGGTCAGGAACAGCGTGTTGCCCTTCTGCCGCAGATTGCTGCTGTACTCATACTGACCAAAACTGGGAACCGGACCCAGGCCGGGGTCTCCATCCGGGAGGCCTTCCAGTCTGGAGTAGTCGTACCAAGCGGCGCCAAAGTTCAGGCGGGTGTTTTGCGCCAATTCCCACCTGGCACCGGCTTGGGCTCCTTTAAGCCAACGGCCAGTGGTTTTTGGCTGGTTCTCTTCCTTGAGAGGGAAAGCGCCAACAGTCAGGAAGGGCCTGAAGCTGCCGTCACCGAGGGCCGGTTTGAACGTGGCTGCGAAGCCCTCGAAGTTGAGGTCTTCATCCCAGACGAGGTCCGTAGAAAACCAGGGATTCGGAATGCGTCCGCCGGAAACCGAGAACCATTCAAGCGGATCGTACTTGACGTAAGCGCGGTCGACCATCAATGCATACTTGTTGAAGTCCTGCCCAAGAGTCTGGTTGGTCGATACCCGGTCGGCCGAGTTGCCAGTCGATAGGCGGATACCCGCACTCCAGTCGTCCGAAACCTTGGCCAGCATGCCCAGGCGGGCGCGCAGGCGAAAACGTTCCCGGTCGTCAGTGGTCGTGGTATTTGGCCCGGTCAGAGTGCTTGTCGTCAGGAAACCGGCCGCGCGAGTCGTGCCAAAACCCGATGCGGTGATGTAGTCGAGAGGCGGCGCATTATTCTTGTCGTATTGATCGGTCTGATAGCGTACCCGCACGTCGCCTTCCCACTTGATGCGGTCCAGCCACGACGGCACCGCATTGGGTTCGGCCCAGCGTTCGGCCTTGGCCTGGGCCAGCACCTCCTGGCGGAGCTGATCACGGATCTCATTTTTTACCGTCTCCGGCACGTACTGCACGCGTACCGGCGCCCCCGCCTTGGGTTTCTCTTTTGCCGCCGCTTTGGCGGCCTTGGCCTGGGCAGTCTTGACCATCGCATCCGCTTTATCGCGGCTGAATATCCCCTGTTCGACCAGCGCGTCGATCAGGTTCAATGTCGTTTCGCGCAGCGTTTCCAGCGACTCGCGATCATCAGCCTGGGCCGGCTGCCCCGCAACAAGGGCCATGACAGCCAGCCCGCTCATGATTCGGTAGGTGTTTTTTGAATTGGATTTCATTGCTTTCTCTCGTTTATTCTTCATCTCTTTGTCAAGCAGCACCGCGGTTCGTGATACGAATCTTGAGCGGTTGCACGAGGTTTTCCGGCGGGCCTTCACGCATCGGAGGACTCTGCTGCAAGGATTCCTGCAGCAACTCATCCAGTTTTTCACTACCCGTACTCGCGGCAAGTTCAGCCCGCTCGATTGTGCCATCGCGTTTCAACCAGATTTTCACGGTGACCCGATAGTCCGATTCGCGCAGTTTCCGGTTGCGGCTCAACTGATCCTGGAGATGCCGTTGCAGTCGACCGGAATACATGCTCTGGGCAGCGCCGACGCTGCCGGTCCCACCAACCGCCCCGCCCGCATATTCGCGACCGACCGTGCCGGAACCGAAGGGACTGCTGCCCTCGCCGGCGGCACCTTCCATCTTGAGGGGCTCGTTCTGGGCCGGCTGCGGCTGTTCATTCTGGACGGCTTTCATCTGCTGCTTGTCGTCCTTGGGTGGTTCCGGCCTCTTTTCTTCCTTGGGCGGCGGTGGCGGTGGGGGTGGCTTGTCCGGCAGCAAGGTAACGGTCGATGGCTTGCGCGGCTTGCCGGACTTGCCGCCCGTCAGGCTCTTGATGCCCGTGGCGATCAGTCCGATCAGCAGCAGGCCAATCAAGGAAATGACGAGTACTTTCAGCCAGCGGCGGAGCGACGGTTTACGCGGTTCCATGAGCGTCAGTTACCGATTTTCGCGGTGATCAGTCCGACCGAACCAATCCCCATGGCGCCGGTGAGATCAAGGACCTCGACCACGCGCGCGTAATTGACCGCCGGATCGCCCTTGAGCACGACCGAAGCTTTCGGATCGCGCGCCATCGTGGCCTTGAGCTGGACTTCAAGCTCGCGCACCGACACTCCGACACCATTCAGGTGCAGGGAACCGTCGGAGCGGATCTGGATGATCTTGATCTCGTGCTTCTCGGTACTTGGCTTGTTCGAGGGCTTCGGCAGGTTGATCGAGAGGCCCTGCACCGATGCCGTAGTCATAAGGATGAAAATGACCAGCAACACGTAGGCGAGATCCAGCATCGGCGTGACGTTGATGCTGTCGTAAGGCTTGCTCTCCGCTTGTACGTGCATGGCCTACCTCGCTGCCCGGGTGGTCGCCAGGCCGAGATCGGTAATGCCGTTGCGCTTCAGCAACTCCATCACCTCCATCACTTTGGCATACTGGACGCGGGCATCGCCCTTGATGACGATCGACAGCGCCGGATTGACTGCCTGATACTGCGCCAGGCGCTGATCCAGTTGCTCCATCGTGACCGGGTAGGCATCGAGAAAGACATCGCCATTCTGGACGACGGTCACTGCCTTGGTTCCGCGCTTGGCCAGACTGGCGGTAGTCGAGGTTTTCGGCAAATCAACCCTGACCCCCTGTACCGAAGCGGTCGTCATGATGATGAAGATGACCAGCAACACATAGGCAAGGTCAAGCATCGGCGTGACGTTGATCTCGTCGTAGGGCTGGTTTTCTTCCTGAACCTGCATGCGGCGTGTCTCCGCTTCAGACGGAGTAAAGTTCGGCGGATTTGGTCAGGAACTCGTCGGCAAAGACCTGCGTATCAGCCGAGACGTTCTTGATCTGGATCGCCAGCCAGTTGTAGCCGAACAGCGCCGGAATCGCCACCGCCAGACCTGCGACGGTCGCCACCAGCGCCGCGGCAATGCCCGGAGCAATCGAGTTCACGTTGACGTCGCCGGCGGCGGCAATCGCCGCGAAGGTGATCATGACGCCGACCACGGTACCCAGCAGACCGAGGAAGGGGCCGCCGGAAATGGCAATGGTAAGCAGTACGATCTGGCTGTTGAGGCGCTGATTCTCGCGCACCATCGCCGCGTCCATGGCCGCCCGGATTGAGTTAAGCGCGGCGGCTGACAGGCTGATTTCCTTGCCGCTCTCGGTCTGGCTCTCAAAACGGTGGCGCATTTCCTGTATGCCGATCTTGTACAGACGGAAAATCGACGAATGGCGCATCGCAGCGTCAGCGCCGATGGCCTTGGTATCCAGTGACTCTGGCCGCAGTAACTGGCGCGGATTGTCGCGAAACTGGCTGATGAAAGCTTCGTTGGCCTTGCTGGTACGGCCGAGAAACAGCGTCTTGCCGATCATCACGGCGACGCTGATAACGGCCATCACGGCCAGGATGCCGATGACAATCCAGCCATCGACCGTCAGCGCGCCGAGCAGTATCCCGATGTAGGAAGCGCTTTCGCCAGCGCTCTCCTCGGCCATGAACATCAGGCTGTCCGGCTGCTGGCTGCCATGCAGTGCCTTGATGTAATTGGCCGAACGCGCCGTAGCGGCGAGCGTTACTTCATCGAGTTCGCCGCGGAGACCAGTACCGATCTGCAGGTCGCCGCCCATGTCGGCCATCGCGACATCGGCACTGCCGGCTTCCGCACCATCCAGATAGAACGAAAGCTTGCCACCGAGGACGGTCAGCGCGACGTGTTGCCAGCTATCGGCCAGCAGCGTCGCTTTCGAGGCAAATTCCTTGCCGTTGACCAGGGCTGCCAGCTTGCCACCCTTGATCACCAGCGCCAGTTCCTTGTTTCCTTCGGTCTGCCGGAACAGGGTGCCAGACGCATTGCCGGGCGGTTTGATCCAGGCCGTGAAGGTCAGGCCGTTGGCGGCAACCAGTTTCAGCGACGGCGCGGCCGGGATGCGCAGCGCAGTGTTGCCGTCCAGGCTGGCGGCATCGCCCAGCGGTCCGGCCACGGTTTTCACCGAGATCTCACTGGGATGGTTGCCGTTACCCGTTGCATCGCGCAGCGGGCCGCTATCCGAAAAATGCAATACCAGGTTCTGGGCTGCATCGTAGCTTGCCTTGGCATCACCGCTGGCGGGCGCTTTTTCGTTGCCCCACATCAGCATGAACGCATCGCTCTTCGCCGACGGAGTCAGCTTGGGCTGCTGTACCCAGACAATCGCCAGTTCGTTCGCGGCATCATACTTTTCGATATGGAAACGCAAGGGCGTTTTGCCATCGCCGGTGGTTACGCGCAGATCGCTGCCATCGGGCTTGGCGTCGGCAAACGAATAATTGCCCGAGTGCAGACGCAGGGCGAGCGGTACTTGCGTTGCCCCCTGCTTGAGTTCCACGCCTTCGGCCGTGGTGTCAATCAAGGTTTTCTGTTGGTGCTTCCAGTCGTCCGGATTAAAGCCATCCGCTGCGTGCGCTGTCAGGGCAAGCAGGCTTGCCGTTACAAGCATCCAGTGTGCAATCTTTCTCATCGTATCCAGGTTCTTGTCAAGTTGATCGATTATCGATTTCTTGTGTTACAGCCGTGCTAAATCCATCAGGTTTTCAGACGGCGTCACACTTTTCTTTCTTGGGGTCACATTTCTTCTTCGAGTCCGAATCCGTTCCGGTTTCCACGCCTTCAAGAACCTCTACGGAAAGAATGCCGAGCGTTTTTGCATCACTCTTGCCGGCCGCCGTGGCTACGTCGTCCATTACCCTGTTTTCATTATTGGTTGGTGAGGCCGGGGTCGCTACGGGCGCCGCCGCAGCGACTGGTGCCGGAGCCCCGGCAACGCTGCCGCCGGCCTGGATGTTGCTGGCGTTGAGGATGGTGCGTGCGCCCAGGGTGATGTTGCCGGTACTGCGCAGGCCGGCATCACCGGCATCGATGGCACCTTGTGGCGCGAACAGATCCATGTCACTGACCCGCGTGTCGTCGCGCGAAGCCAGCACGCCGATGCCCGAGCCGGAAACCGAGTTGGACGTATCGAGGACGATCTGTCCGTTGCGGATGACCAATGCGGGCGGCGGTGTCGAGCTGACGGTCTTGGCGCCGCTACCGGCGTCGATGCTGCCGGTATCGGCCCAGACCAGAATATTGCCGCCGTCTAAAGTGAACACCCGCGACTGGTTGACCAGGAAATTGTTTGCCGTGTAAGCGCGGATGTCGCCGTCGCGCAGTGTGAATAGACCTTGCGCCGACGGCTTCTTCTTGATCGTCGGTTCGGCCACCCCGACCACGATGCTGCCGCCGGGGGCCAGCAGATCGATGCCCCCGCCCTGCTCGGTCTTGATCTGGCTGGCGAACAGGTTGATATCCCCGCCTTTGATGTTTTTCTGCGGGAAAAGGGCGTGGATCATGGCACGACCCTTCTCGTAGCTGGTCTCGCCGCCGCCTGCTTCGGCTTCGCGACCTGCATCACGAAGCTGGGTATAAAAGCGATCACGCAGTTCAGAATCGCCTATCTCCGTGCCAACCTTGAAATAGCTGCGTAGCGCATCGTAGTCGGGTGTTGCTCCGGCCAGGGCAAAGATGCTGGCGCCGTTTTCCGGCAGATAGGGGTTGTCCAGGTTGCCGCGCGTGACGATGCCCCGGCTGTCGCCGAGATCGATGCTGCCGCCGGCGGCAACTTCAAGACGCCCGGGCCCGCTGACAGTGAGACCCAGGCTGGGGAACAGACCGCCATTAACGTTGTATCTGATATTGTCACCGGCAGTAACCGTGCTGATGTCATTACTGTTGTTATGCTGGGCGACTATGCTCAGATCGGTAATGCTGCCGCCGGCTTCGATACGCGCTGCTTCGTTGAAATCGGCGAAATTGGATTCTCCGCCCTGGCCCGTGATGTTTCCCGCAAGCGCAATGACACGGCTCGGTTCGCTGTCGCTGCTGTGCCAGCCTGTAGCCGAATGCTTTTCGATGGCGGTGCCTTCGTTCAGCAGCGAGAGCAGTTTGAAATTCCCGCCCGGCAGAGGGTTACGTACGCTGGGCAGGGCGGCGACCGGAACGTCGAGTTGCCGTACGGCGGTGTTGCCGAAATGGATCGAGCCGGCGGCCAGCAGATCGATCTGGCCGCTTTCACCCGGAGCCTGGGCGACAGTACCGCTGATATCGCCGTTCAGCGCTGCCACCTTGAAGCGGGATGGAGCCAGAAGGAGCGTTTCCTTGTCGTCACCGGCAAAGAAATTCTCGCTGGCGTTGAGCGCCACGTTGCCATTCACTGCCACAAGGCCGAACGAGGTCGTCGAACTGTAGGTACCGAAGCGCACGGCATTGGTGTAGCTGGCATTGTTCAGGGTGACGGGGTTCTGTCCCTGGTTAACGACAAAGCGGCTGCTTGCCCACAGCGGATTGAAGACGCTGCCGAGCGCTGCATCGCTGGCAGTGACCACGCGTGCGGTGGTGTTGCCCAGAGCAATCCCGACATCCGATGTCAGCGAGGCGGCGTCGATCCGCAAGAAGCCTGTTTCGGCATAGAACAGGCCGCCATTGACCGTCCCGCCGGCACGCACGCTAAGGTCTCCGCCGCCCTGTACAACCGCGAGGTCGGGCTGGCGTTTGCCGTCAACGGTCGGCACGCGGCCATTGGTCGGGATGAAGGCAGTAAAGTTCTTGACATCGGTGCCGGCACTGAGCGTTATGTCACCGCCGCCAAACGCGGCCACACCCTGTTGAAAGGACGCGATGCGCGGCCACCACTGCAGATCCTTGTCCGCGTTACCGTTGCGGAACAGCCACTGGTTGATGTTGCGCGGTACGGGCGCCGTTTCATTCGCGGGCGTCGTGCCGGTGTTGACCATCACGATGCGTTCACCCGCTGCCAGTGTGAGGTCTCCGCCGCCGTCCGGGAAGGCCGAATAGATGCTGTTCTGCGCCGTGCCGCTGGTGATCGGCAAAAATCCCGCCGGATGGGTAGCGGCGGCGACGCCGGCGGTGAATACTGCGGCGCGGTCGAGCAGTTTGATGTCCCGGCGTGCGGCAAGGTCGATGCTGCCGGTACCGGTACGCACCAGCTTGTTGCTCGCCAGCACGATGCTGCCATTGGTCGCCGTCGCCTTGGTCGCCAACGGCGAGGCGGCAGCGGTATCGGCACCGGCCACCAGGCGGTAGGACCAGGACTGGCCGCTACTGGCCAGCTTGGCATCGCGTGACACGGCTGTATTGCTGCCATTCACGACAAAACCGTCACTGAGAGTGCCGTTGACGTTCAGGTTGCCCTGCGCTCGAACGGTCAGTACGCCGGCCTCGCCGGCAAAGCGCAGGCTGCTGAAGTCGAGGTCGGCGGCGCTGGCGCCAATGTTGAAATCGGCTATCGAACTGCTGGCGATGTCGACGCCGGCGCGCACGTGGTACAGCGCCGAACCGAAGCCGAGGTGCGTGCGCAGCGTGTTCATGTTGGCCGCCGAGAAGGTCGTGTTGAGCGCCGTCTTGATCGATGTCAGGCCGAGCGTTGCGCCGCTGGTGTTGCCCGCAATCAATGAGCTACCGCTGTATTTGCTGACAATTTCTGCGCCAACATCGCTGGCGCCGGAGATGCCGCCAGCCAACTGGATATTGAGATCGGTCTTGTTGGCGATCGACGCCGACTGTCCGGCACGGAAGCTGACCTTGCCGCCTGTGGCCAGGCTGCCCTCGGCGACGCCGACGTCGATGCGGCTGTCGGTCTGGGTAATGACCTTGCCGGTACCGTCGGCGGCAAGCACGACTGTACCGCCCTGGCCACGGGTTCCGGAATTCGAGGTGTTGTCGATTTTTTCCGTCGCCCTGGCCAGCAACTGACCCGCCAGATCGACGTCACCGTTGCGTGAATAGAGCTGGACCTTCCCGCCTTTGGCCCCGGAGGCGTCGATCATGCCGGTGGCGCCCACCGCTATGCCTCCATTATCGGCAGTAATCAAAACATCGGCGGTCTTGATGGTCTGCGACAGGTTCAGGTTGCCAGTGCGTTGCCGCACATCCCAGGCTTCAGTGAAATGCGTCAGGGAACTGCCATCGGCAAGCGTTTGTTTGACCGCTGCAGCCAGCGTGTCGAGGCTCACTGATTTGGCGTCGACAGTCAGTTGGCCCTGACGTGCACTCCTGTCGGCCGTGTTGGCCGTAGCGCGTAACGAAGCCGCCGCGGTCGACACGGTGCCTTGCTGCGCTTCCAGCTTCAGCCGGCCGGCGTCGCCGCCTTCCTGCGCCGCGGCAACCGAAACGACCGCGCCACTTTGCACGTCGACATTACCCTTGGCGGCGCGCAGCACGATCTGGCCGCCCGGAGCGTAGGCGGCCGTATCGGCGAAGGCCACCCTGACGCCTTCTGCCGCGACCACGGCGCCGCTGCCCAGCGTCACATGGTTGGTGCCGTTGCCGCTGCCGTCGACATCGGTGCCGGTGGCCGCGAGAGTCAGTTTTCCGGCCGCGCTTTCGATTCTGCCCGTGACATTGATCGACTTTGCCCGCAATTCCAGGGCGCCGCCGAGGCCCGTACTGGCGCCGGCACTGCCGGTGCCCGGCGCAACCGTCGTATCGCCGCTCGCCGTCAGCAGATGATCGGCAGTATCGACGGTGACAACGCGTGCGGCCTTGATGGACAGAGCCGCCGCCGCATCGCCGCCACCGACGTTGTCGATCGCGGTCACGCCGCGACCCTCGAAGCGCAAGTCGCCCGCCGCGACAAGTTCGACTGCGGCGGTCGGTGAATTCGGCCCCCGGGCGGCGTTGTTGGCAAATCCCCGCATGGCAAAGCGTGCCGTTTCGGCGGTGCGATCCGCCGCCGAAGCGTTGCCGCCGAAGCGGATGTTGTTCGCCAAGACCTGCAGGGCGCCGCTGCCCAGGCTTGCGCCGGCGGTGAAGCTGGCCGAGCCGGGACTCTGGTTTTCGAACAGAACGGTCTGCGCTGCGATCTGTGCCGTTTGCGAGGCGGTGCCGTGTCCCGCAATGCCCGCGGCATTGATCACCAGTTCCTTGAGGGCGACGGTACCTAGCGACGCGTTGCCGTAAAGGTCGAGAGTGGTGTAGCTGGTCAGGCGCAATTGGTCAGCGAGGGCAAAGCGGGCGAGGGTGGTGTTGTCCAGGGTCAGCCCGTCGACCGGCGTTGTTCCGTCGCCGACGATGTTGATGCGGCCGGCACCGATGGTGAGATAGCCACCTTGGCGGGTGATGCCATCGGCCTGCAGGGTGCCGAGCGCCACCGTGCCGGCCAGCGTATTGCCGAGGGTGGCGTCGAACACCAGCGACTGGCCGACAACAGCAGCGCCTGCAGCCAGTTCGAGATCACCCTGCGACCGGCTCAGCGTGCCTTTGCGCGTCACCGTGGCCTGGCTGCCTCCGGCGGCACGCAGGAAGGCGCCGTCACCGGTCAGCTCTACGCTGCGCGCTGCCGTGTCGCCACTGGCTTCGATGCGGCTGCCGGCAGTCACCGTCAGGTGTTCCGTCGCGGTCAGCATGATCTCTGGCCCGCTCAGCGCCTGCGGCGCCTGGGCGACTCCGTTGTTGCGGACCTGCACCTCGCTGGCAATGGTTTCGATGCGCGTGGTAGCGCCGTCAGTGCTGCGGGCGCCGCCGAGCAGCAGGCTCGATGCGCCGAGGGCATTGAGTTTGTTCTGGTCGAGCAGTGACCACGACGCATCGGGCGCGCTGCCGGCATCCGCAATCAGCAGTTTGGGCGCGGCAAGGTCGAGTTCGAGTCCGCGCCCGGCGCGCTTGCGGCCGTCGGCGGCGGCGATCTCGGCCTGACGCATGGCGACGATGGTCGGGTCGAAGACCAGGCTGTTGCGACCGATGACGGACAACTGTCCGGCGTCGCCGGACAGCTTGGCGCCGACGGCGTCGTAGAAAAATTCACTGGCGGTGGTGCTTATGTATTTGGCGCGCTTTGCCGTCACATTGCTGCCGGCCAGTTCCAGGGTCAAGGGGCGCTGTGCATAGGCGGTGGTACTGCCGTCGGCGTTGACCGCGAGGCGTGTACCGGCGACCAGCCAGGACCCGTCGGCCTGCGGCTTGGCACTACCCAGCACCGCGTCACTGGGCGTCTTGACGGTGACCAGCCAGGCGCCAGGCAGCATGGCATAGCGAGCCGGCAGCAGAACGTAGCTGCCGGAGACGCCGCTCGGGTTGGAACTCAGGTCGATGCGGTCGCCGGCCTTGAGCGAGGGTACCGGAGAATAGCCGGAGCCGTTTGCACTGACGTTGTAGTACTTCTGCAGTTGGCTATCGGTCGCCGAAAAACCGTTCCAGTTCGGAACGATGGCGAACACGTTGGGCGTCCCTTGCAGAATATCGCTCTTGCCCCTCGGCCCGGCCGAGAATTCGGAAGCTACTGCTTCGCCTCCACCGGAAAGATCCAGCTTGGCACCCGCAGCAACCGTACTGTTGGCGGCATCGATGCGAATGGACTTGGCCGGTGCTTCGGTGATGTCATAAGTTGACGTGGATATTTTGGTGACACCCAGGGTCCCGGTGCCCCACCGCGATGAATCATATTTCCATTTGGTACCGGATTCGATGGTATAGCCGAGCAGCAGGTCACGATCCGCTGCAACCGAGGTCAGACTGCCGGAGCCCAGCGTCACCGAACCGCCGGGAGAGGTGAAGACGATTTCGCCGAGCGGCGCCGTCACCGTGCCCTGATGGTCAATGGTGGCGGCTGCAAATTCGATACGACCGGCTGGCGACAGAGACACATCGGCCGAGGCGCCGGCGGGGCGTGTAAGCAAAATTTCCCCTGCCGGGTCGGACAGCAAATCTATGCGGAAATCACTGTAGGTGGCTGGACTCAGGCGAGCAGCAGATAGTTCGAGACGGCCCGTGGCACTCATCTGCCCGTTGTAGAGTCGGCCGCCGGTGCGTTGCGCAACCACGTTGTCGATGCTGTCAAAGTGGAGCTCACCGCTGCTGATGAAGCGGCTGCTGCCGAAACCGTTCCAGTTGAAAGTGCCGACCAGGCCGATATCGAGTGCTTCGATCGTGGCCTGGGCTAAACCCGTAGTGGCCGGAACTGCCGCACCGGCGACGGAGAAGTTTCCGATCTCGGCGGCGGCGGCTTTCAATGACAGCCGGCTGGCGTCGCTGGTGGCAGCAAAGCTTGCAGCATCGAGGCGCAACTGGTTATTCACCGTGGCCTCGATGTTGCCCGAGAAACGCATCGCATCCTGGCTGGCAAGGTACCAGGAACCGAAACCGGCCGATTGCAATGGCGCCAGATCAAGCGCGGCCTTGCCGTCAAATTGTGCCGGGTCGAGCCTGGCCGTGCCGGCAAGATATGACGACGTATCGACGCTTGCCGGCCACAACTCGGCGTGGGATGCGTTCGACTGATAGAGGGTCAGGCTGCGTGCCCCAAGCAATGCCGCCTTGCCTTCCGTCGTCAGGCCCGGTGGCAATGAATCGAGAAAATCCCAGGGGTTGGATTTCAGTTCGGCGTCGGCAAAGCGTAGCGAGAAGACGCCGCCCAGGGCGTTGCGACCGCCTGTGGCCAGGTATCCGCCGTCAAGGAACATTCCTTCACGTGCAGAAAGGCTGACGCGGCCGCCGGAACTGCCCAGGGTTTGCGCCGGGTAGCCGACACCACCGTTGGCGTTGGCAGTCGCGGTGTTTAGCGTGGCAGTGGCACCACTGACGTCAAGCAACGAGCCGCGGCGCGTGATCAGGTAGCCCATGCCGGCATCGATACTGACTTTACCGCCATCGAGCACCGTGCCCTTGTAACGGTTCTGGCTGCGCAGCAGATCTGCCGATACACCCGCTTCGAGCGCTTTACGCGTGGCTGCGTCGAGGATCGTCGTGCCGCCGGCCAGCAGCCGGCTGTCGGGGCCGAGATAAATCGACTCCGAGGCCTTGTCCGCCGAGTATTCGATCAGATCCTTGTTGTACGGTTTATCCGAACGGTTGGCGGGTCGGCTCAGGCTGATTGTTCCGGCCGGAGCCTGCAACGTACCAAGCACCGTGAGTTGCGCCTGCGCTTCAAGGCTGATGCTGCCTTGCGGCGATACTTCGATGGACGCCTGGTCGCCGATCGTCAGATCACCGTAGTTGAGGCTGCGGGTGGCCAGTGCAACACTGGTCGGCGCGTTGCGCAGGTCGGAGTGAAGAGACACCGCTGGAGCGAAGCTGGCGAGCGTGGTCCCGGTCGCCCGGTTGAGATAGTCGGAGGCCTTAAGCAGCGACCAGTTTAGGGGTGTCGGTGCGATACGCGTGCCGTCGGTGACGGTCACACCGTCGCGGCCGACGAAACTGAAGTTGAAGAACCCGCCACGGTTGAAGAACCCGGCGTCGAGAGCGATGCCGACCTGATCGGCGGCCAGTCGCGCGTTACGGCTCCAGTTGCGGCTGTCCTGAGCGAAGGGTGTGCCAAAGCGCACGGCCGACGTATTGACCGTCAGCGTGCCGCCCTTGCCGAGCGCGTAAGCCGAGAGCGTGCCGTCCATGAACAGGCTGGCGTCACGGCGGTCTCCATCCTCGGTGAAGTTGAAAGCGGAGCCATTGACGCCGCCGGTGCTCAGAGTGATTGAACCGGCATTGCCGGCTTCCAGCTTGCCTTTGCTGTCGACTCGGCCACCGCCGGAGACGTCGACGACACTGCCGGCGCGCAGGTCGATGTCATAGGCCGAGCTTAGTGTTATCTTGCCACCCTGAATCGCTTTCGTCGTGGTTGAGGCCGTGCCGTCCAGATAATCATTAATCCAGCGACCTGCCGTGGATAAGATAGAACCGCTGTCGACGACCAGGGTTGAATGCCGGGCATCCGTGAATAGCGGGAAGTTTTCGCCTTTCGCGCTCATGTCGGTCGTTGCCAAACTGATGCCGCCGCCGGGTGCCGAAATATCACCAGCTACGTAGATTTGCCTCCCGGCCATTTTGAAATCGCCACCGGGTGCGAGGTTCAGCGCCACATCGGCACCGACGTCGATGCGCCCGTCGCTCTTGATATCGAAGCGTGAAAAACCCGAGTCGACGAGCGCGGTCGAAAGCTCCAGGCGCGGCCCGGCTGGACTGTCGGCAGCAAGGCCGTCTGCGCCATGCGCTGCCCCCTTGACGAAGGCGATCTGGGCCTGGGTAAAGCTATCGGCGTAGTGCTGTCCGGCATCCTTGACGATCAACTGTCCGCCCAGAGGAATCGCATACCGGTTGGCGGCAGGGTCGCCGATCACGCGCTGGCGGGCGCCGGGCGTGGTCTTCGCCGTCAGCTTGCCGTCTACAGCCAGATTGTGGCCGATCAGTTCCACCGTTCCCGCACTCTTGCCCTCGCTATAGGCGGCAACATTGCGTTTAGTTGTTATGAGCTTCGAATAAGTGGCGGTAGCCGGAGCATCGTTGACACGATAAATCATTCCCGCAGAGGTTATAGCGCGCGACTCGGAAACCTGGGCAGATGCGAAGTCCACGCGACCGCCGGAAACATCAAGTTCAGCACCTTGCTTGACGATGACGCTGCCGGCGCTGGCGAGGGAAATGGTACCGCCGGCGGCGGCCTTTTCCATCACCGTCTGACCGACTCTGCTGGTCCAGCCACTGAGATCGGCGATGGCGACCGGATCGCGGATGTCGACCCACGCCGTTTCGCCGCGCAGCTTGCCGGTGCGCTGTACCGGATTGTTGGCGAACTCGTCGCCGCGCAGTTCAACCGCAATAAAGAGATCAGCGACCGATTTCTGTGCCGTCACGCCGGAGGTGTCGAGCCGCGCACCGTCACCGACAAAAATGCCGACGCCGGCCGGTGGTGCGGCCGTCTGGCTGACGCTGACCGGGTCGCCGGCAAAAGCCGAGGTGAGCGAGAAGGCTTCGCTGGCGTTGAACTGGATACGGCCGCCCCTGGCTTCGACAATGGCGCCCGGCGTCGTGCCGGCAGCGGATGGCTCGTTACCGGCTACCACGATTTTTTTTGCAGCGGCCTCGATGGACGAAGAAACGAAAGTCTGGTCGGCGTTCAGGGTCTTGCCGTCGCTGCCGTCGAGCAACACCTGCGATCTGCTGCCGGCAGTCAGCGTCAGTGTGCCTCCGACTCTGCCGGTTGTGAATTCGGGCTGGTTGGCCTTGTCGTTGATATCGTAGGTATCGCCGCTGACATATGGCGCGATGCCGTTGCTGTCGAGCAGGCGCTGCCCTTTGACGGCGACCGGTTCGCCCGCGCCGCTGAGGGCGACCTGGTCGCGCGCCAGCAGGCGGATCGAGCCGTTGGCGGTGGCCGAGGTAGTGGCGCTCAGGGTGCCGGCCTGGGTGATTTCATTCCCCACCAGGGTGATGTTGC
>Ga0105047_10007601_pt1 | contig 18238 bp, 18 predicted proteins | sample MAT04_FD_78384 | JGI IMG/M metagenome (GOLD analysis project Ga0105047, IMG submission 78384) | Freshwater microbial communities from Lake Fryxell liftoff mats and glacier meltwater in Antarctica - MAT-04 (megahit assembly) | ecosystem: Environmental > Aquatic > Freshwater > Ice > Liftoff... | reverse complement strand
GAAGCCTGTCCATAAGCGCTTTTGCCTTAATTTTTGGCTTTTTAGCTATCCAAAACTCTCCGGCTGTCCTCTCCGGTCTTTTGGGCTACCTACTTTTGCTCTTTCCCCAATTTGTCAAGATTCCACTTAGCGGAAACTAAAGCTTAATAGTGTTTCTTTTTCCCATTACAAAGGCTGGCTATGAAATTAGAGCATCGGAAATCGAGTTTTTCTCATTCGTTTACCCAGCATTAAATATTGGCATATCAATCTTCGAAATACTTATTTACCAACGTCAGGATGGCTTGCGCCACCTCTTTCCGTGTTCCCGGGTTAGTAATTTTCGCCAAAGCTAAAGCAACTTCCACCGCTTCTGGAGGCAACTTTTCGGTATCTGCACCGCGCACATCAAACGCTTTTAGCATTGGCCATCCTGCCAATTCCAGGAACTCATTCGAATTAACCCCAAAATGATCTGCCAATAGAATGCAGTTCACCATGGCCGGCCGCTGACCAGCCAGGATGCGGCGGATCGCCTGGTGATCCAGTCCGGCATCCATCCCAGCTTCGCGATAGCTCTCATTGTGCTTTTCCATTAATCCCCTGAGCCGTGCGATCATCGGTTCAGGGTTGTAATCATTTCCTTTGGCCTCTCGTTGGGCTTTGGCAATTGGCTTTTCCATAATGTGATTCCTCGAATGGCAGAAGTTACGCTATAAACATATAGAGGTTGGTGGTTCGAACCCGATAATCCTATTATAGCATTCGGAGGTCAAATGGAAAAAACAAAGCTCAGAGCAGTGGGGTACCGCCGGGTATCCATGCGCGAACAGGTCGATGGGCACAGCCTGGATGCACAAGAAAAGAATATTCGTGATTACGTCGCGGCACAGGGATGGGAATTGATCGAAATCTACACGGATGCGGGTATCTCTGCCAAGAAAGACAGTCATCGGCCCGATCTGGAGAGGTTGTTGGCAGCGGCCGAAGCGGGTAAGTTAGATGTCATTGTGGTGGATAAAATCGACCGTTTCTACCGTCACCTGGCCGGGTTACTCTCTGCTTTGGATCACTTGCATAGCATAAATATTTCTTTCGCCTCCGTTCAGGAACGCCTGGACTTCACTTCCCCCTGGGGGAAGTTGATGCTGACTGTGCTTGGAATCCTGGCCGAAATCTATTTGGATAACCTGCGTCAAGAAACTCTGAAAGGAAAACAGCAAAGGGCACGTAAAGGATTGTGGAATGGACTGCCTCCGTATGGTTACTGCAAGGGACTATGCGCCGATTGCGAAGATCCGAATGGGAAGGGGTATTGTCCTGATGTTGGTTCCCCAAATAAAACAGATGGCAAACGCCTGATTTTGCACCCAATCGATAGCGAAGTGGTGAAGGTGGTGTTTTCCTGGTACCTCAACGGAAATGAGTCGGATGGAAATATAGCTGAGAAACTGAATCATTATGAAATGACGTTGCCAGGCGGGTTTACCGGACAACCACGTCAGAAGGGACATCCTGGCAAATCGGAGCCAGGTCCATTTACCCGCGATGTGGTGCGAGATATGTTAAAACGTGTCTTTTACACGGGGAAGCTGCCTTATGTCGGCTCCAAGGCACTTGGCGACCGTAAGACCAAACGCAGCGAACTCGGCCAAGCAGTTTTATATGATGGGTTGCACCCTGCTGTCATCAGTGAAGCTGATTACCAGCATGTTCAGGAACTGCGTGAAACATTGGGAAACAACTGCCGAATGAAGGCAGGTGTCGTCACGAGACTCTATCCGCTGAGCGGTATCCTTTACTGTGGATATTGTGGGAAATCAATGCGCGGCGTGACGAGCAACGGAAAACGGGCTTACCGCGATTCTTCACAGATCGAACGTCGCCTGGATTGTCAGCAGCCTTTGGTACACGCTGATCATGTGGAGCAGCAATTAAGGGATGCCCTTCAAGGGATACTCAATTACTGGCAAGAAAACGCTGGATTCGACAACTCCTCCCAACTCAGCCAGGAAGCTGAGAATCGTTATGGTCGAGCTAAAGAACTCTACGTGATGGGGGAGGTTTCACGAGAGGCATTTCAGACTGAAAAAGATCGGTATGAAGAAATCAAAAACAACTTGCAATTCACCAATCCCAATGCTATAATAACATTGCTTAATTCTATCCGGCAAGGTTTGGAGAACTGGGACTGCACTTTACCAACCGACAGAAAAAAGCTGCTCCGGACGGCAATCCGTGCAGCTTTTCTCCGAGGCAACGTAATCGTGGCTGTGCAACCGACTGATACGTTTATTCCTCTGGTCCAACCAAAATACTGTAACTGCGGGGAGGGCGGGATTCGAACCCGCGGCTGAGTTACCCCAGCACTCACTTAGCAGGCGAGCCCAATCGTCCACTCTGGCACCTCCCCGAGGTGCTTTAGGGCGACTTGGATTTTACCATATCCGCGGTAATGGCGCAACGATTGGACGAATTTTGCCTCCCGCGGCCTATCGGCTAAAATAGGCCTGCATCGGGGTAAAGTAGTAATCGCGCCAACCCTGTTCATACCCGGTGCCATCCACGGGCAGGTTGGAATGGCGCAGCGTGATGCGCGTGCCGCCATCCGCCGCCTCCAGCAGCACCTCCAACCGCGAATCGGGGGCCGACTCCTCAAATTCGCTGCTGCGCCAGGTGGGTGCCGCGAATATACCCGTCCCAGGCCGAAAAAGCGCCACCCAACACCGCGCTCACCTCGGCCGGGCTGCCGGTCATCTGGCTATGCCCGCCGGAATCCATCCAGGCCGCGTACACTGCCTCCGGCGGCGCGGGTAGCGCTTCGGAAATTTCAAACGCAATTGGCATTTTCAGTCTCCATTCAGATCAAAACATAGAACCGCTATCTTTTACAAACTCTATCGAGTTATGTTATATTATATCTGCTCGATTGGAAACGGGTTCAAATTTGCAGATTGGCTCTCCCCATGCGGGCGGGCCGGAAATGGAAGATACGATGGATCAAGCTACCTGGTCTGGTGTAGACAGCTACTTTACGGAGCGTCTCATCCCAGCCGACCCCACCCTGGAGGCTGTGCTGCGCGCAAGCACTGCTGCCGGTTTACCGCAAATCAACGTGGCTCCCAACCAGGGCAAGCTCTTGCAACTGCTGGCTCAAATGCAGGGAGCTCGTTCGATTCTCGAAATTGGCACGTTGGGCGGTTACAGCACCATCTGGCTGGCGCGCGCGCTGCCCCAAGATGGCCACATGCTCACCCTGGAGGCCAACCCTGAACACGCCGCCGTGGCCAAAGCCAATCTCACGCGCGCCGGGCTGGCCCAGATGGTGCAGGTGCGCCTGGGAAAAGCCGCCGAAACCCTGGCGCAATTGGTGCAGGAGGGCGCTGCGCCTTTTGATTTTATTTTTATCGACGCCGATAAACAAACCACTCCAGATTACCTGGAATGGTCGCTTAAGCTTTCGCATCCGGGCACGGTGATCGTGTGTGACAATGTGGTTCGCAATGGGGCCGTCGCAGATCCAACCAGCACCAACCGCGATATTATCGGGATCCGCCGCTTCTTCGACCTCATGTCCGAAAATCCGCGCCTTTCCGCGACGGCGGTTCAAACGGTCGGTTCCAAGGGGTATGACGGTTTTTCGTTGGCCATCGTTAAATTCTGAGCGGCAAACCCTCCGCAAACAGAAAGAGCAAAAGCACGTGTGCTTTTGCTCTTTCTGTTGCACCAACCGGTTCAGCGGAGGGTGAGGGAATCGAACCCCCGGTGGGTTTCCCCACACTTGTTTTCAAGACAAGCGCCATAGGCCGCTCGGCCAACCCTCCTCACGCAACAATCAGCGCGCACTGATTTTAACACGAATCGAAGAAATGCGTCAGACCCAACCCCGCGCGGCCGCTGACGTTTGACGCCGGCCTCATTTCAGAGTATAGTCAAATCATATCCTCTGCGCGAGTGGTGCTCATGCCCAATTTTCTCTCCACGTCCGAAATTCACCCCCTCTTGCTGCGCGCCATCCACCTGGTGCCCGCGCACAGAGCCGGTTATGCCGACGTGCGCGCAATGGGCACCCGCACCCGCCAGTTGCTGGTAAAAAACGGGGTGGTCACCCCCCAATCCGGTGGAGCGCTTCCGCTTTACCAGTTAACCGCTCGTGCGCCCGGCCGCGGCCGGGCCCGGAACAGGAAAAAATGATACAAAACATTGCTCGCGAATATATCTTGCTGGCCTTTGCCATCGACCAGCACATGCCCGGTTACATTGACAATTATTTTGGACCCGAGGATGTCAAAACAGAAGCCACCACCCGCGGTAAGGTGCCGCTGCCCATCCTGGTCAAAGAGGCCGAGCGCCTGATCCAGGCGATCCCCGAATCTGTTTACGAAACTCAGCGCGCCGAATTTCTCACCACTCAACTGGCCGCCATGCAAACCACCCTCGGGCTGCTGCAGGGCCAGAAGCTGCCGCTGGCGCGCGAGGTGGAACTGCTTTACGGGCTGGCCCCCGCCTGGATGGAGGAAGAACACTTCACAGCAGCCCACCGCCAGCTCGAGGCCCTGCTGCCCGCCGGGGGCAGCCTGCGCGAACGCATGAGCGCCTACAAACAGGCCAGCCAGGTGAGTGTGGCGGCGGCCGTGCCGCTCCTCGATGAAATTCGGCTGCGCTTGCGCACATTGGTACACCAGCGCTTCTCGTTGCCCCACGAGGAAGATTTCGAGATCGTCATGGTGAACGACAAACCCTGGAGCGGCTATAACTGGTTCCTGGGCGCGGCGCATTCGCGCGTAGAAATCAACACCGATCTGCCGCTGCGCGCCACCAGCTTTTTAGGCCTGATCGCCCACGAAGGCTACCCCGGCCACCACACCGAACTGGTGTTCAAAGAGATGCGTCTGCTGCACGAAAAGACCTGGCAGGAGCACGGCATTTCGTTGATCAATGCGCCCTCCTGCGCCATCGCCGAAGGCATAGCCAACTGCGCCCTGGATACCATCCTCAGCCCCGCCGAACAAACCGCGTGGGAAGCCGAGCTGTTTGCCCGCGCCGGCCTGAAGTTGGATGCCGCCTGGGTGCAGCAGGTGCGCGCGGCGCTTAAACCCCTCGCACACGTCACCGGTAACGCTGCCTTTATGCTGCACGAGCAGGGAGCCACCCCCGCTGAAGCTGCCGCCTACCTGGAAAAATGGAACCTGTCCAGCCCGGAAGAAGCGCGCAAATCGGTGGAGTTCATTTCTCACCCGCTCTTCCGCACCTATACCTTCAACTACACCCTGGGCACGCAACTGCTGGAGCGGCTCTTCAGCCAGCAAGGCGACCGCCAGACCTGGTTCACCCGCCTGCTGCTCGAGCCGGTCACCCCGCGCATGGTCGAGCGCTGGATCGAAAAGGATACCTCCCGCGGCTGGCATGCGGCTGGTTAACCCCATCAGAAAAAAAACGGCCAAACGCCAGATACGGCGTTTGGCCGTTTTTTTGAATCAAAATCAGCCTTTCACATACAGTGTCACCGCATCACCGCGGTCGTTGGCATAGCAGTTTCGCGGCTGGCGCAGCAGCCAGACCACCACCCACAGGTCACCTACCGCCCCACTGGCATTGGTGATCAGGAAAAACAGCAGCGCCAGGAACCAATCCGCGGGGATGAGCGCCATCAGCGCCACGCCCAACAGGCTGAGTACCACCAGCGGAGCCAGCGCCACAATCAGGTACTGCCTTTTCGGCAGGTACCAGGCGGGGGCGGCGGCATACGCATACACCCCGCGAAAGGCAAATTTAGGCATCGCGCGGGTGTACGCCCAGAAGAAGAACCCGTGTACCGCCTCGTGCAGCACAACCATCACCATGGTCAGCACAATGATCACCAGCACCAGCCACAGGCCACTGTTCAGGCCCGCCACACTGACCGCGAACCCCGTGCTCATATCTGCCGGGCGCAGCAGCGAAAGCAGGCTGGAGAATACCCAGGCCGAAACGGCAAACAGCCCAAACCCTAAAAGGTTCATTTGCAGCATGGCGCGCGAGTTGTTACGCAAATCAAACGTGCCAACCGCAACATATTCCGCAGGAAGCGCCTGTGTCGATTGCATACCCATTCTTTTCATCCTCTCAAACGGATTAGGCCCCGCCCAGTGGCGATACCCTCTACATAATTATATAATACCCATGCTCACAAATTCAGGTTTTCTGCCCATGCAAAGTAATAGTTTTGTAACCCAAAAGGGCATAGATGATCTCGCCCGGCAGGGCTATACCCTTCACAGTCATAAATTACCCTTTTTGCTTATGCAAAAAGGGTAATTTATGACTGTGGGTAGTATATAATTGGGAACAGGTGGCCCCACCCGGCCCGCCGCATTCGTGTTCACTCAGCACCTGCCAGGAAATCGCCGCATGCCAGACATTAAATCGCTTTCGGCTCGCAACAGCTTTTTCTTCGAAGATTATGCCGTCGGCCAAACCGTCACCAGCCCGGGGCGCACCGTAACGGAGACCGACGTGGTCAATTTTGCCGGGCTGTCCGGCGACTTTTCGGCCATCCACACCGACGCCGAATATGCCGCCGGCCACCCCTTTGGCCAGCGGGTGGCCCACGGGCTGCTGGGGCTGTCGATCGCCGTGGGGCTGGTGGTGCGCATGGGTTTTATCGAAGAAAGCATCCTGGGGTTCCGCGAAATCGACGGCTGGAAATTCAGCGCGCCTATCGTGCTGGGCGACACCATCCATGTGCAGGCCGTTGTAAGCGAAACCCGGTCCATCCCTCGCCTGGGCGGCGGCCTGGTAACCCTGCAGGCCGAAATTTGTAACCAGGCCGACAAAATTGTGCAGCAAGGCAGTTGGAGTATGTTGGTCAAGAGCCGCCCAGCAGCCTCCCCCTGATTCCCATCAAAGGAGTTTCCCATGGTCCGTCAGACCGTTCAGGCCCCAAACGCACCCACCGCCGGCCCATATTCGCACGGCGTGTGGGCTGGCGAGCAGTTTTACCTTTCCGGGCAAGCCGCGGTGAACCCCGCCACCGGCCGCCTGATAGAAGGTGATGTGTCTGCGCAGACCGCGCAATGCTTCCGCAACCTGTTCGCGGTGCTGGCCGCCGCCGGGCTTGGCCCGCAGGATGTGATTAAGGTCAACGTGTATTTGACCGATATGAAAAACTTTGGCGCGATGAATATCATCTATGCGCATCAATTTGAGCAGCCCTACCCGGCCCGCACCACGGTGGGGGTGGCCGCGCTGCCCCTGGGCGCTCAGGTAGAAATCGAACTCATCGCCCGCAAACCGGCCGCGGCATAACCGGCGTTCGGCTCAAAAAAATAAGTCCACCCCAGCCGCCACCGCAAAGCACAGCACTCCCGCCAGCACAATAGACCATCCCAGCAAGCCGGGCTGCAAAAATTCCTTCACCCCATGCTCAAACGGCCCTTCCGGCGGCTCGCCGGGCAGCAACGGCCGGCGCTTGTAGCCCATGTTGAGCATGCCGAACACCGTACCCACTGCCAGCACCAAAAAGCTGGCATACACCAACCCGTCACTCAGGCTGCGCGCCGAAAGCTGGCCCTGCAGCCCAAACCAAAGCACAGCCGCCAAAACCACCGCCGCCGTCACCGCCAGGCTGCGCAGAAATACCTCGCCCAACGCCCTCATGGGTAAGCAGCTACGGTGTTGGTGGGCCAGGGCGTCGGCGTGGCCGCCGCCACGCTCGGCAGCGGCGGCAGCGTGCGCGATGCGGTGGGGCTGGGGGGGGTAAAGCTGGTGGTGAGGGTAAGGGTGGCCGCCCCCACCTGGGTGGGCGAAAGCACGGGCGTAACCGAAGCCAGCGGCGTGGTAGTGATGCTGGCCAGTACCACCGGCAGGCCCTGCGTGGCTTGAATAGTGAGCACTACGCGGGTGGGCAGCGGGTTGCCGCGGTTGTTCAGCCGATCAATCGTCAGCACCAGGCCGGTAAACAGCACTACCGTCAGCAGCACCGCGGCCAGCACCGCCCCGGCAAATAGCCGGTTAGAGGTCGCGACACGTTCCAACAGGCTGCGCCGCGGAATCTCAATCACCACCAGGGTGATATTATCATGCCCGCCGCGCTGATTGGCCAGGTTCACCAGAACTCGGTTAGCCTGTTCCAGCGGATAACGCTGAAAGGCCGCCGCAATCTCACGGTCTTCTACCAGATCGGTCAGGCCATCACTGCACAGCAGCACTCGGTCACCATCGGTCAGCAGCAGGCCCTGATTTTGTTCGCTGCGCTCGGTCGGGTCGCCCTCCGGCAGGCGCAGGCGAAAATCGACCTCGGGCGGGGTGGGCGAGCCGATATAACGCCGGATGACATGCTGGTTGGGATGCCCCTGGATATCTTGCGGCTTCAGAATGCCCTGTTCGACCGCCTCCTGAACCCAGGTATGATCGGTGCTGAGCTGATAAATGCCGCCGCGGCGCAACAAGTACGCGCGCGAATCGCCCACTGTGGCGGTATACAGGCGTTTGTCAATCACCCAGGCGCAGGCACAGGTGGCGCCCATTCCCTGTCGGACGGGGTCGTTCTGCGCCAGCGCAAAAATCTCACGGCTGGCCTGCTGAATGGCCTGGCGCAGCGTTTCCACCGGTTTATTCCCTTTGCTGGCTGCCACCCCGCGACTGATGGCTTCCACCGAAATCTCCGCCGCCACTTCGCCGGCGCGATGCCCGCCAATGCCGTCAGACAGCACCGCAAACAACACCGGAACCCGGCTACGCCGGTTGAGCCGGTAAGCCGAAACGGCATAGCGATCTTCGTTGTTTTTTCCGGTCATGCCAGGATGGGTCATGGCGGCAACCGGGAAGTTCGAGTGGTCGGTGCGAATCATGCGTCCTCTTGAATGGAGGCTACTTTCAACGGTCGCGGCGCGGGCGGGTTTTTCAACTCAAAGCGGAAAACTTCTCGCCCCAGTTGAACCAGGTCGCCGTGTTCAAGCGCTGTGCCGGCAGGCGGCACCAGCACATAATTCACCCAGGTGCCCGCAGCCGATGCGGCATCCGTAATTATATACCGTCCGTCGAGGAAGCGGTTAATATGCGCGTGCAGTTTATCCACCGATGCCGCTTCCACCAGGCCATCCACCTGCTGCGGGTCGCTGCCCAGGCGCGTGATCGTCTGCACGAGCGCAATAGACGCCGCCGGCAGCCCAAAGCTGCCTTCCGCCACACGCACCAGGCGCGCCGGGGCATTGGGGTTGGCCAGAAAACGCGAGCGTGCCGGCAGTGGCACATCTGCCCGCAGCCGCGCCACGCCGCGCGCCGCAATCGGCGCCGGCCGCCAGCCAGCCAGCCGTTTGCGCAAACCGCGCAGGCCCAGCACAGCCGCCGCCAGCGACACCACCCCCGCCGCCGCCGCGCCTGCCAGCGGCAGATTACCTTTCAACTCGGCCAGGGCGCGGTTCAAATCGAAGGCCGGGGCGGCTTCCACCTGCAATTCCACCGGTGATTCAATCGTTGTATGTTTAAAACCCAGGCTGTCTTCAATTTCAACGCGCAGCAAATGCCGGCCGCTGGTGGTATAGGCCTCGAGCGGCCAGATCAATGGGCTGAAAGGCTCGCTGGTCAATTCAAACACCTGCTGGCCGTCTACAAACAGGCGGCTAAATTTCAGCGGGCGGCGAAAACCATCGGGGAACTCGACAATCGTCTGCAGTTCCACCCGGGCGGGGGCCAGCACCGGCTGGACCGGCGCTTCCGGACGGGTCCAGTTGCGCTGGATGCGCACCGGCGGCGCCAGAAAAAAGAGATTGGGCTCTTGCAGTTCCAGGTTGAAGCGCTGCTCGGCCTGGGCGGCCAGGTCGCTGCGGCGCAGCGCCAGCGCAACGCGCTGCGCCCCGGCGGCGCGAATGCCGGAGGCATAGGTCACCCGGTATAAATAACGCAGCGGCTGAAAATAAAGTTCTGGGCTGGGCAGGCTTTCGGTGCCGGTGAACACCAGAAACTGGCCCCCGGTGCGCGCGGCCAGATCGGCCAGCGGTTTATTAGAGCGGTTATCGCTGCCAGAGGGGGGCACCAACCACACCGAAATGCGCACCCCCAACTGGCCGGCGCGGTCGGCCAGGTTGGTCAGAGCCGCCAGGTTGGCATCGGGCAGCGGTGCGGTGATGTAAAGGATGGCGCGTTTGCTATTGGCGCGGCGGCTGGGGTCACTGGCCAGGTCGAGCGCGGTGGTCAGGCTGGTAAGCGAGGCCTGCGCCTTTGGCAGGTCGGGGGTATAGGCCGTCAGGGCAGAGGCCCACTGGCTTGGGCCGGCCAGGCGGGTGGCCTGAGGGCCGGCATTGGTCACCAGACTGAACTCATCCGGCGCGTTGCCGGGCTGGGTTTGCATCCAACTCAATAGATTTTTCTTGATCAGTTCAAAACGGTTGGGGCCGCTGCCTACCGCTGTCCCCAGGGTGGGAGCGGTATTAAACACAATAATCACATGCATACCCGGCTGCAGTTGGCTCAATGCCTGCACTTCCACCGGCTGGTCGTTTTCGGTGAGCTGCACCTCAGACTGGGCCAGGCCGCTTAAAAATGCGCCTTTGGCATCATACGCTTCAAAAGTAAGGCTCACCTTGGGGAACTGCGTGATATCGGGGGTCTGGAGCACAATTCGCCCGCTGGTTTGGGCCAGACCGGGCTGGGACCACCCCAACAGCACCCCCACCAGCAGTATGCAGGTTAGAAAAATGCGCGCCATTAAATCAAGTATACCCTAATTCAAGGGGGCATCACGCGCATTGACAGTTACCCATTCCTGCGGTATCCTTGTAGCCGTGTCCGGGTGGGACCGGCGCGGCAGAAACCCCCGAACTTCGCCAGGTCTGAAAGGAAGCAACGATAAGGAGGCCCTTCTGGGCGCCGCCGGCAAACCTGCCCGGACCACTTTTTTTAAGCAGGACTGATTGGAATGGCAACCCCCCCACCCATTTGCTCATACGAAGGCTCCGATTACCAAACCACCTTTTGGGACCAGGCCGACCGGCGCTATGAAGACGCTGTCGAAGAGGTAGCCCTGCGCCGCCTGCTGCCGCAGAGCGGCCAACTGCTGCTGGAATTAGGCGCCGGCGCCGGGCGCAACACCCCGCGCTACCAGGGCTACCAGCGCGTCGTGTTACTCGACTATTCGCGCACCCAGCTCGAACAGGCGCGCCAGCGGCTGGGCAGTGGGGAGCGCTACACTTTCGTGGCGGCTGATATTTACCACCTGCCCTTCGTCGCCGGCCTGTTCGACGGCGCCACCATGATCCGCACCCTGCACCACATGAGCGACGCCCGCGCCGCGCTGGCCCAGGTGCGCCGCGTATTATTACCCAACGCTACCTTCATTTTAGAGTTTGCCAACAAGCAAAACCTCAAAGCCATCCTGCGCTATGGGCTGCGCCGCCAGAGCTGGAGCCCTTTCTCGCCCGAACCGGTGGAGTTTGCCTCGCTCAATTTCGACTTTCATCCCGGCACGGTGCGCACCTGGCTGCGCGGCTGCCAGTTCAGCATCGAGCGCCAGTTGACTGTTTCGCACTTCCGCATGAGTTTCTTCAAGCGCTTCTTGCCCCTGCGCCTGTTGGTAGGCATGGATGCCCTGGCGCAACGCACCGGCGATGCCTGGCAGCTCAGCCCCAGCGTGTTTGTGCGCTCGCGCGCTGTGGGCCAAAGCCTCACCGCCGCGCCCGGCTGCGTTTTCCGCTGCCCGGCCTGCGGCAGCGAACCGCTGGCCGACACCCCGCCCGAAATTATCTGCCCGGCCTGCGGCCGGCATTATCCCGTAACTGACGGCATTTACGACTTTCGCCTGCAAGGCTGAGCCGGCCGGTGTGGCCCGAAGGATTATAAAAGCGGTTTTTTGCCCAGTGGGCAAAAAACCGCTTTTATTTATCGGTATGTCAACCCCTTACTGGGTAACCGCCTGCAATGGCGGTTGCCAGGTCAGCGCAGAGCCCGCCGAACGGGTCAGCCGCACCAGGGGCGACTCGCCATTTTCATAAGCCTTCAGCGAGGCCGCCCAAATTTCATACCCCGCCGAAAAAGCCAGCCAGCGCCCATCCGGCGACCAGGTGAGCCCCGTGACCTCGCGGTCCATCACAGCCAATTGCGGCATGGCCGCGCGGGTTTCGGCCCGCACTAACATCACCTTGCCGTGCACCAGGTCGTTGTTGGTGAACACCGCCGTAAACGCCATATAGCGCCCGTCTGGTGACCAGGCCAGGCCGCTGTTGCGCAGTGGGGTGCGCGTCAGCATGCCGGTAGAAATGGGGATATTCTGCACCTCAAGGCCATATTTCCGCACGATGCGCAGATCCACCTGCACCACGTCCTGCTCGCGCAGCCCACCCAGCAGCGCTATCGTATACGAATCCGGCGCCCAGGCCAGGCCAAACACCATATCCCAGGTGCCTTCGGAGTAAATCTTTTTGGGGTTTTGCCCGGCGCGCAGCGGCTGCTCTGGCTCCCAGATCCATAGTTCGCGGCCGTTTTTGGCCAGGTACGCAATCGTATCGCCATTCGGCGACCAATCTAAGAAGTCACGGTCCAGGCCTTCTACCGGCAGGCTGAGTTCCTTCCCGCCATGGACCGGAAAAATGGATACAAAATGGCGGGTGGTGCTGACCCACACCGCCGAAACCACACTCTGCCCATCCGCCGACCAATGTGGCGGGCCATAGAGCGGATACTTGATGATATCGTTGGGGTCCGGTTTGGCCGACACACTGCCCTGGAAATTGGCCGGCGTGACCTGGAAGCGGTCGGAACCATCACTGTTCACTACAAATATCTGGTTTAATCCCCAGCTTTGCGGCATCGAAAGATACGCAATCTGGTTGCCCTGTGGTGACCAGGCCGGAAATGAATTTTCAGAAATGCCGCTTGAGAGCTGCTGCATTTGGGGTTTGCCAGGCTCAAACGTAAAAACGTGGTCGGTGAGATCGCTAAAAGTGGTGAAAGCAATTTTCCCGGGGAAAACCTGGCTCAACAGGTCTCGCCGGCTGATCGGGCGCGGGGTGGCTGCTTCAGTGGTGGGAAACGGCCGCTGGAACGCCCGTTGGGCGCTGGTGGGCGACGGCACCACGGTAGGCGTGTGGGTGGCGGTGCTGACCGCCGTGGGCGTGGGTGCGGGCGCAGCCGGCGGCGGCGGCAAAATCCGACCTGGCAGCAGCGCCGGCAGCAGCACAATCAGGGCCACCATGCCGGCCATCAGCAGCACGGCCCCCCCCAGGTTCAGCGAGTGACGGCGCGCCATCTGCCGGCGGCGCTGGCCCAACGCCCCGGCGACGGCCCCCACCGCCGGCACCGCTTCGCCATCCCATTGCTGGTGAAAAACAGCGCGCAGTTCGTTTTCAAAGGCAGTCAGGCGCCGGGCTGCTTCCTGGCAGCGCGGGCAGTCTTTCAGATGCCGCTTCAGCAGCCCGGCGTCCTCGTCGGTAATGTGAAAATCGGCGGCAGCCTCCAGCAGCTTTTCGGTCTGGCTGTGGCTCAGGCCCTCTTCAGGACCCGCCGGCAGCCCATTCAGGCCTTCTTCCGGGCGCTGGCGGCGCAGTTCGGCACGAGCCTGGCACAGGCGGCGCTGCACGCTGCTGGCGCGCCAACCCAACACCAGGGCAATCTCCTCCGGCAGCAAATCGTGCATATAACGCAGCACCAGGGGCAGGCGCAGGTTGTCATTCAGGCGGGCAGCGCCGGTCAGCCCGCCTGGCGTGGGCCAGGTTGCCAGGGTCTCCAACCGCAAACGGGTGCGCAAACCGTGCGGCAGGCGCCGCACCGCCTGCTGCCAGCGCAACTGGCGGCGGCACACCCGCAGGGTGATCTGATAAATCCAGGCGGTATGTGCAGATGGGCCGGGATAATTGGCCAGGTTTTCAATCAGGGCGGCGCCACTATCGCGGGCCGCGCGCGCTGCCGCAACCGGGTCATTTAAAATCGAAAGCGCCATCTGGTAAATTGGCGCATGATTTTGTTCGATGAATGACTGCATGGCGGCAGGCTCACCGGCCTGGGCAAGACGAACGAGTTCAGAGCGGGTATCCATAAATCATATTGTAGAACAATTCAAAGGATTAATCTATATCAAAAAGGACTATTAATACAAAAAACATCAACATAGGTTAGCCAAAAACAAAAAGCGGGCCGCGCTGTGGTTTCTGCGCGAGCCCGCCGTAAAATTCAATCCAGGCCGGGTCACTCCAGCAGTTTGCGCAGGGTGTCGCCGTTGCTGCTCAACCAGTTGAAGTAAATCGCCATATCCACCCCCAGGTTAAAATGGCGCACGCCCAGGTCCAGGTAATAACGCGCGTCATCCGGCACGGCAATTTCCACGCGCGGCGGCACACCGGCTTTCAGGCAGGCCTCAATCACGCGGCGCTCCACGGCTTTCACCTGCGGATCGCGCACGGCACCGCCCTTGCCGATGCTCATTGAATAATCGGCGGGGCCCCATTGCACCCAATCGATGCCTGGTACCGCCAGAATTTCTTCCAGAACTTCCACCGCGGGCTTTTTTTCGATCATAATCATCACCACCACGTCGCGCAGTGCCTGAATGTATTCCGGGCTGCCGCCATAACGCATATAGGCAAAGCGCCGCGTGGCCACAGGGTAGGTACCACCATCCTCCGGGGTTTCCGGGCGGGCAATGCGCACACATTCGCGCACATCTTCCACCGAGCGGCTGTCTACAAACACCACCCCTTCAAAACCGGAGCCAATGCCACGCTGCGCGAAAAACCGGCGCGGGTCCTGATCGATCTTGATCAGGCTGCCCAGGTTATGCAACTCGGCGGCGCGGCAGAAGTTGTCCAGCCCATTCAAGTCAAAGGGGGCGTACTCGGCCAGAAATTCCACATAATCAAACAGGCCGGTATGCCCAACCGCCTCTACCACCGCCGGCCAGATGTTATGCACACGGGTGCCCAGTGTCGGTTTGCCCGATTTCAACAGTTCGCGCAGTTTATTTTTTCTCACAGGGTCTCATGCTCCTTACGAATCTACAGAAAGCTATATTTTTTCAACTACCCAGAAATGCGAGAGGCCCAGGGCGCGCAGCGGGGTGCGCTCCAGCACCTGCAGCATGGCGCGCAGCGCCCGCCCCAGCGCCGGCCAGCGCACAATGATATTATCGTACGCGCCAAAGATCACGGTGCGCTCTACGTAACGCACCGGCAGCCCGGCGAAGAGCGCCAGCAGGTCACCGCGGGTATACACCGCCACGTGCGGCGCCAGCCGGTTACGCCAACGGCGCGGCAGCCAGTTGACCAGCGGAATGTTGCCAAAATGGTAGCGCCCACGCCAATAAATGCCGTGGGTCTCAAAGGGATAGCCACGGTTGGGGCAAAACAACACCAGCCGCCCACCCGGGCGCAGCACGCGCACAATCTCGGCCACGGCCTGCCGGTCATCCTGAACATGTTCGAGGACTTCATGCGAAAGCACCAGGTCAAAGGTATTGGCCGCGAACGGCAGGCGCTCGCCCACCCCGCCCACCACCTGTGCGGCCTTTTTTCGGGCATCCCGCGCCCGTTCCAGCTCGATTTCCAACCCCACCGCCTGCGCGGCAGCCGGCGCCAGGCGGGCCAGATATTCGCCCACCCCGCAGCCGTCTTCCAGAATGCGCCCGCCCGCCCGCCCCCCGGCGGCACGGCGAATCATTTCCAGGCGGCGCGCCTGCCCGGCGCGCCATATATAAGAAGGTTCGCCGCGCTGGGCGGCCTTGGAGGAAGGTTGGTGGGTCACAGGGGAGAGTATAACCTGACAAAGTTAATGCCCTGGGGTGCATGCACCCCAGGGAAAGTTTGATGAAATTCAGGCGCTGACGCGGATCTGCCAGGCGCCGCTGGCCTGCGGATCTTTGGCCACAAACAGCAGGCGGCACAGGCGCTGGCCCCAGGTACTTGCCAAACGCGCATCGTTGATGCTGATCTCTTCCACCCGCACCGAGAAGACCACGGGGTCGTAGCTCACCTTGCCGGCGCCGGAGGTCAGGCCGTTCACCAGCGGCGCCGGGCTTAACACCAGCAGCCCGGGCTGGCTGTCGTCCACCTGGCAGGGGGTCATCAAGCTCAGGGTCAGTTCGGCTGGTTTCGCGGCCATCTCGTAAGCATCTGCCACCAGCAACTGCCGCCCGCGCTCCAGGGTCAGTGTGCGCTGCCAGCTTTTTAACTGGGCCTGCGCCGGATACGCCGCGGCGATATCCAGTGAGAAACGCACGCTGTCTTCTGTGGCGGCGTACTGCACGTCGTGCGCGGCAAAGGCCTCACCCGGCGCCTGCATTACCCCATTGATCGTCGGCAGGGAGTGGTAGGCCGACTGCATGGTCCAGATCTCATAGCGCTGCGCGCTGAAGGTTTTGCGGGTGTAGGTTTCCACGCCCACATCCACCAGCACCGGCTTGCCATCGATATAGGTGACGAAATTGCCGACGTCGTTGTGGTTGTGGCTCTCATCATTGTGGCCGCCCTTGGCCGCCACATACAGCCCCTGCGTCGAACCATCGTGGTCGCGCGCGACCATCACCTGGATCTCTGGCAGGAACACATCGCGTACCAGCGGCGGCGCCGCCGGTTGTTGGGCCAGTTCTGCCAGGGTGAAGAGCCCCGGCAGCACCCGCCCCAGGCTGGGGGCAATATCGCGCGGGGTAATGCGCGCCGGGAAGATGCCCTTCTCGATCAAACCGGCTTCTTCGGCCAACCAGGCTCCAAAGCCCTGCATTCTGGCATCTGCTATGCGCTTGCCATAGGTATAAATCAGCGTCGGCTCGGGGGTCAGCACGGAAGAAGCATCGGCAAAATTGAGATAGAATTTGCCCGCGATATGCGCGCGGTAGACGTACCGGCCGATCTCGCACACCAGCTCGTTGCCAAATTCATCGAGCTGTCCCGCGGTGCCATTCAGGAGCAGTTCCAGGTTATCGTAAAGCGAAGCTCCCGCCCGGCTCCAATAGCCTGGGCCTTCATCGCAACCGCCGTCCTTGGGATAGGGCACCAGGAAACGATCCAGGCTGCGTAGAATTTTGTAGACCGCCGCGGCGCGGCGCTCTTCATCCTGTTCCATCAGCAGCGCGCAGGCCAGCCAGTTCGAGTTGACCCACGGGTTCCAGTTGTTCACCTTGCGCGGCCCAAAGCCCATCCACCAGAAATCATCGCGTTCCAGGTTGGGGGTGAGAATGCGCAGTTGCAGCTCGCGCAGCACGCGTGGCATAATCAATGGTGAAACGGTTTGCAGTTGGTCGCCAAGCAGATAAGCCGTCCAGGCCACGTGCGCGGCAGTTTCACCGTCAAACAAATCCACCACGGGTTCAGCCGTATCGGGCAGGCCAAAACCGGCCTGCTGCGCGCCAATATGCGCCGGCAGCACCCAGCTCGATTCTTCGCAAATGCTCCACAGCGCATTGGTAACCCCATCCAAAAAGCGCCCTTTGCCTTCCACGCACTCGGCAATCACCAGCGCGCCCAGAATATCGCGGCGGGCGAAATAGGGTTTTTCATACTGGTCGCGGTTGCCGTTGCGCGCATACTGCAGGTAATTGCTGGCTTCCAGATGCGGCCAAGCGCGGGTCAGGGCGGTTTCGCCGGCACGGATGTGCGCCTGGCGCACGGCCTCGGGCAGGCCCTCCCAACCGGCGCGATCACCAGCGGTAGGAAAAGGCTTCCACTGCGCGCGCGGGGCCAGGATTTTTTTGAGGGTTTCCAGGGGATACTTTCGGCTGAGATAGCTCTCAGTGTTCTCGATAGTGTTCGACATAGGGGGTACTCCTCAGGAGGAATGGGGGATAACTTCCAACCATTGTACTACGGCTTGCCCCTTTTCGGCGCTCAAAACGTTTCGCGCGGCGCGTTGGAGCGTTCTTCCTTATGCCCAAAGCCCTGGCGGTTATCCACCAGGCGCACCCAATCCGGCTCCAACACATACAGGCTGGTGCGCGTCACCGCATCTTTTAACTGAGCTACAAACGGAAACTTGGCCAAATAAACCTGCCAGCCGTGCTCCCACTCGCGCCCCGCCGCCACCAGGCGCACCGCACCGCGCAATTGCAGGCCGCGGATCTCGTGCCAGCCCGCCACCAGCGGGTGAATGGCGGCTGCAGCCCGCGGGTTGGCCGCCAGGTCCTGGCTGTGCTGGCTGGCGGCATCGGAGTAGAAATACAGGTAGCCGTGCTCGTCGGCCGCAAAATAGACCGGGGCAGCATGCGGCAAACCATCGGCAGCGCTGGTGGCCAGGGTCATGGCAGGCAAAGCCAGCAGTTCGGCCGGGGGCCAGGGTGCCGGTTCGCCGGCAGGCGAAATGG
>Ga0105047_10007600_pt1 | contig 18238 bp, 23 predicted proteins | sample MAT04_FD_78384 | JGI IMG/M metagenome (GOLD analysis project Ga0105047, IMG submission 78384) | Freshwater microbial communities from Lake Fryxell liftoff mats and glacier meltwater in Antarctica - MAT-04 (megahit assembly) | ecosystem: Environmental > Aquatic > Freshwater > Ice > Liftoff... | reverse complement strand
CTGCAGAAAGCTCTACCGCTTTCTGCAGGCTGCGATTGATAAAGATAAAATCATACTGAAAAAATAAAAAATTACCCACACATAGCCCGGAAGAGGCAAAATATCAATGTAGAAGAACCTTAACGCGTGAGGCACTGCTGGAGGCAGAGCAGACAATAAACTGGTACCTTATCCATACGTCCTCACTGCTATATCAAGGTTGCGCAAGCGATGTGCCCAACCTGCGCAGTAAACTGGCACCTTCGCCTGACCATGCGCTTCCGTGCATGCAGGCCAGCAAACTTGGATTCAGTTGGGCCAGCTTTTCGATCATTCGTGAGGTGTCGCGGCTATGGGAGTAATAATCCATCTGGCCTCGAAATGCCTCACTGGGTCCAAAAATGTCGTCACTGACCAAGGGCCGTTCTCCCATGCCGGGCTGTGTGAATAGGTCTCCGCAGAAAAGTGTCTTGGTAGTTTCATCGAAAAAATAGCCGCATTCCCAACCATGCGGCAGATGAGGAGTCGATTGCCATGCCAATTGATGCTTGCCCAGGCTTAGTTTCTGACCGTCGGCCATGGTCAACGGCGCTACGTCAACCATATCGCTGACCGAGATCATCGCTGCGACTTCGCTGCATACAGGCTGGGCTTGTGGTGCTGCCGCCAGAAACTCCGGCAAACTGCCGCACTCGTCGGCCTCGACATGTGAGAACGCGATGTAGCGCAATTTGGAAACGGGAAGTACGGTTTCGATCTGCTCGCAAATCAGCGCGAATAATTTTTTCGGCCCGGTGTGAAAAAGTAGAGGCTTTTCATCTACTACGAGATACTGGTTGAATGAAAAACCACCGGGCATCATGGCAGGCAAGGCAATGCTGATGCGATAGGTATCCTCAGTAACTTTGTTGATTGATGCGATTGGGGTTTGACTCATTTTTTTCTCCTTGAACCGGTTGATGGGAATGCTGGCGTCGGTTCGATAACCGCCAACAAGATTTGAAGTAGGACGTGGCGTGCCGCAGGCATGGGCAATCCGTGGCTGCGCACCAGCCGGTGCCACAGGCCGAATGACAGTACTGATTCCCGTCCGGCGACCATCTCGCGGCGCATTCCCTTGCCCAGATGCTGCGCCAGCAGTTTTTCCAGGAATGCAGTCTGCATCTTGCGGAAGCCTTCAAACAACTCAGCCAGAAACGGAATCACCCGATCCTCGCGCCAGGTAAACCAGGGCTCAAAATGCAGGTGCTGCTGCTCCATCGCCTCCACCAGCAGTTTTGCGGCAGCAGGCAGGTCGGGTGCGGCCAGAATCTCTTCAACGGGAAACAGTGGTGCCTTGACGATAACGTGCGACGTGCAACCTTCTAGTAATTCATTCAACGTCGGGAAGTGCTTGTAGACTGTTGGCAGTGATACGCCTGCGTGCTTGGCAATATCGGCATAACTGGTTGCGGTTGCACCTTTGGCCGCGTGCAGTTCAACTGTTGCGGCTGCGATGCTGGCTTTTAGTTCGGCCTGCTGCCGACTGCGTGTTTCGATGTTGTAGGTTCTGGTTTTCAATGTAATTCCATTTCTAATTCAATAAAGCATTAACAATCCATTCCCAAGCCACAATGGATTTGACCATTGGCGCATTGTTCTCAAAGGTATGCAGGGCCACTTCGAGTTGATCCTCCAGGGCATCAAAGCTATCGAAGACACGGTTATGGAAGTATTTCTCACGCAATTCGTCCCATACATGTTCGACTGGATTGAGCTCAGGGGCATAGGGTGGTAAAGGTAACCGCTTTATGTTCTGTGGTGGTTTGAGTAGCCCGCTGGATTGCCAGCCGGCGCCATCGAGCACCATTACGATTTTATCGTTGGGGTGGCGCGCACCCACTTCATCAAGAAACAGTTGCATGCAGTCGGTATTGACGTACGGCAAGATCAAAGAATCGAGCTCCCCACTTTTGGCCTCCACTGCCGCGTAGGCGTAAGTGTACTCATGGGTCAGCATAGCTTGGCATAACGGACGTACGGGTTTGGGAGCCCAGCACCGACGCACGTCGTTGATGCGCCCAAAACGCGCTTCGTCCTGAAACATCAGTCGGATCGGTTCGTTTTTGGCCCAGTCTTGGCGGATTGCGGCGAGCGTTTCGGGAAGTTTTTTTTCCAGTCCTCCTGGACCACAGGATCGCTTTGCGGGTGCCTTTTGTCCGGTGCGAGTTTGCGCCAGTTGTGCCGATGCAGCAATTTGTACACCGATGACAACGCCATATCCCGCCCCAGCGCCACCTCGAGTTGGGGCTTGATCTGACTGACCACCAAAATGCCGCCGATACTGGCAGACTCCAAGAACGGTTTGAGTAGTTCGGCTTCGCGCTCAGGGGTGAAGTGCTCTCTGTGCCGCCCTCCGCGCACAGACTTGCCTTTATCGCCTACGGCGCCACCCGCAATGAATTGGTTACGCAAACGACACGTCCAACCTTTGGATAATCCGATAGCCTGTGCTGTTTGCTCCAGACTCATGCCGTATCGGAGTGGCAAGACAACCGCCTGTGCTTGTCGTAACTGCTCAATCGTCTTCGCCGAAGCTATGACTTGGAGTGCGCTATCCAGTACATCTTGGCCTCGCGGTGGTCGTGACATGTATTACCTCATCGGTTTCTTTAATGAGGTAATTATTACACTATTGATATAGAAATGGAATAACGTGTCATGGGTGCTTGAACGGCAACGAGAGATATCAATGGGGTAAGTCGCTTGATCGTAATCAGGCACACTGGACTTGCAAGCAAGGTCGTCCTTAGAGCAAGCTTTCAACTGACGTCGACCCACCCCCGCCCATAGCTTGGTACAAAGCTGCGCTATCGACCAAGCGTTGTGCCTGAGCCGCGATCAGGTTGATTCGATTCTGTTGCGCCTGTTGTTGTGCTGTGAGCAGTTGGACATAACTGGCGGCACCCAGTGCGTATTGCCTTTGCATGGATTCCAGAGAGCCCTGCGCCGCGGTATCGGCGATTGCCAGTGCAGCCAGCGTCTGCGCATCGTTGTCCAGTGCACGCAGCACGTCGGCCACATTGCGTAGCGCTTCGAGCACGACACTCTGGTAATTTGCCGCCGCCGCATCGAATGCGGCCAATGACGCACGCTTTTCGGCGGGCAGTCCGGGATTGAAAAGCGGTTGGGTCAACTGCCCGATGAGAACCCATACCGCAGAGCCGCCGCCGAACAATGCGCCCGTGCTCAAAGCCTGCGAACCAAGGCTGGAGCTGATGTTAAGTTGTGGGTACAACTTGGCGACCGCGACGCCGTATTCCGCGTTGGCGACATGTAATAGAGCTTCTGCGGCCTGAATGTCGGGGTGGCGACGCACCAATTCAGACGGCAAGACCAGTGGCAGCTCAGCCGGAAGGGCGAACTCCTCCAGGGTGAAGGTTGGTAAGCCTCCCACTCCCGGCGCCCGGCCAGTGAGTACGGCCAACAGATGTTCATTCTGCTGGAGTTGTTTGCGCAGCACGGGAAGTCCAGCGCGAGTCTGCTCCACTTGGGATTGCAAGGCCAGTACATCGTCTGGCGCAGCCTGACCAAGACGCACTCGCTCTCGAGTGAGATGCAATTGTTCATCCTGAGCGCGAAGAATAGCCTCCGTGCCCAGGATTTGCCCGGCAAGCTTGGCTTGGGTGATGGCGGTGGTAACGATGTTCGCCGCCAGGGTCAGTCGCGCACCTTTCAGTTCGTAGCGCCGATACTCGGCGCGGGCGGCCAGGGCTTTTAGTGCGCGCCGGTTGCCACCGGCCAAATCGAGTCGGTACTGCACGCCGACACTAGCGTTGTACAGACTGAATTCACGCGCGTCGCCGACCTGTCCAAAAATGCTGGGATTCAGACGTTGACGCTGAGCGCCGATACCGACATCAACTTTGGGATAAAGCGTCGATCCCGCCTGCGCCGCATAGATTTCCTGCGCCTGCCGCAAGGTGGCATTGGCAGAAGCCAGTGTTGGGCTGGCCTGAAAAGCCTGCTGGATCAGTGCATCGAGCCTGGATGAACCCAGACCATGCCACCACTGCGCGCTCACGTTCGTACCAGCGCTGAAGCGCTGCACACCCCCCAAGGTCGTAGAAGCTGATGCCGTTTGCGCTGGCAAAGGCGCCGCTGTGTAACTGGCCACCTCAGGAACCGCCGGTCGTTTGAAATCTGGCCCAGCTGCACAGCCGACCAACAGTCCAGCAAAAATCAATGCCGTAAATGCGCTAATGGAATTTTGGTTGGTCGTCGTGCGATGAGCACCGAAACTGCGCATCACTTCAGCGTTGTTCATAAAAATGCTCCACAAACGGTTTAGGGAAACTCTGATGGCAGGCCAGACAACTGTTTTGTAGCGTCGCAAAGGACGAGATCACGGCTTGTCCATCACTGCGAACGACAGCCTGCCCCAGTGCCTGCTCTGCATGGTGTGTTTTCTCGTCATGTCCCTTGAACTTGCCCGCATCAGCGCCGACAAAACTTGGGGTACGCATTTTTTCGACCAGCGGCGGCTGTGAGTGATCGGCAATCAACGGTGCGATTCTTTTTACCATTTCTCAGCCCTCACAGGAAATACCATCGGTAATGCCCTGCATGTTCTTGCCCATGTCTTGCATGATCTTGCATAGCGCCAGCGGTTTGGCCTTGTCAACGTCATCGGCCCAGGCCTGCGGGCAGGTGCTCGCCAAGAGAGCGCCAATGACTGTGGCTGTGAAAAATGTTTTGCAAGGATATCGGTGTTGCATGGAAAGCTCCTTGTAATGGCTAGTCAACGCTTCTTAAGGGATGACTGCTGGACCCGCACATCTCTGTCTTTACCTGTGCCGAGGTCACGCTGCAAACGGCGATAGCTCGGTAAATCAATAAGCAGGCGGCGCACGAGTGCAGCCCGTGATAAACAACGCGAGCAAAGAGCATGAGATCAGCCGCTTCATCTGCCGCAGCCACGCTGTCCACTTGGCTACGCAGAGTGGACAGCGTGGCTGCCATGATTCGCTTAGTGCGGTTTCCGCATCGGACAGGTGTTGAGCTTGAGCAACCAGTAAGCCGGACAGCGGCCGGCGATGCCCGTGATCAAGGGCACGAGTCCGACCAGTCCTAGCCAGCGCAGGGAGCCGTCAATGAAGAAGATGAGACTAAGTAACGCAAGCCCGATGACGATACGGATGATGCGATCAGTTGGGCCAACATTGTTGTGCATGATGTGTCTCCTTAGGTTGATAGTGTGCTTAATGTCCGCGGGCGATGGCTTGCCATCCTGGATGGGCGAAATAGCGTGGATAGATGTCGAGTACCTCCAGTATCTGCGGCAGGCCATCAGCAGCCATGGGGTTGACTTTTACTACCGTGGCAGCGGCTGATAAACGTCCGAGCAAGATATGCAGGTTGGCGTCAGCCTTTGGTTCCAGACGGCAATGCTGGATCATGAAGGCAATGCCGTCTTCGGTGGCAGCGGCTAGGGCTTGCGCCTGTGTGGTATTCAGGCCCCCTCGTGCGCCAGCCTGCCGAGCCACGTCCACTGCGGCGCGTATGCGCTCCATGCCCTCACGCAGTGGCGCATCGGTGGCCCAACGCCGACCATGGTCGAGTTCGATCTGCATGTCCCCATGTTCCGCGTGTCCGTGGTCATGAGTCAGTTGCGTCTGCGCCTGCGCCGGAGTAAAGCTGACAAGGTAGGCGGCCAAGATCAAATAGCCTGCTGTTTGGTTGAAAGATCGGGTCATCGGTAGATCTCCTTTGGTAGTAAAAATGGATAAAATTAAGTTGCCTTTCACTCGAACCCCCGCCCCTCGCCTACTTCCTCGTGCGTGACACCATCGCGGATGTGGTAAATGCGCTTGAAGGTTGGGATGATTTTTTCGTCATGGGTGACGACGATGATGGCGGTCTCGAGTTTGCGCGCCATGTCGTTGAGGATGCGGACAACCGCCATGGCACGAACGGAATCCAGCGGTGCGGTGGGCTCATCGGCCAGGATGACCGGCGGATGATTGACCAGACCGCGAGCGATGGATACGCGTTGCTGCTCGCCACCAGATAATTGCGCGGGCATAGCTTGGGCGCGGTGCTGCACATCCAACGCGGTGAGTAATTCCAGCGCTCTGGCACGCGCTTCGTCGTTTGGTACGCCGGCCAGCATAGGTAACAGCGCCACGTTGTCGGTGGCATCCAGAAACGGAATCAGATACGGCGCCTGGAAAACAAAGCCGATCTTGTCGCGCCGCAGCGCACGCAGATCACGGACTTTCCAGCCGTTGTCATAGATTATGTCGTCACCCAGCGTCATGCGGCCGGCTGTAGGGTCGGTCACCGCGCCCAGGCATTTAAGCAAAGTGCTTTTACCCGAGCCGGAAGGGCCGATGAGACCAACCACTTCACCGGGCTCCACCAGCATATTCACGTCTTTCAACGCGAATACAGCAGCGTCGCCTTCACCATAGCGTTTGCTCAAACTCTCGATACGGATGCCTTTTCTACTCATTTCACTACCCTATGGCTTCGGCCGGATCGACCTTGAGTGCCATGCGAATGGCGACGAGACTGGCCAGTACGCAGATCAACAGCACAGCGAAAAAACCGGCCACGGAATCCATTGGCGTGAGCAGCACGTATTTCGGGAAAATCGGCGCTGAAAAGGTGGCGGTGATCTTGCCGACCACGAAGCCGATCACGCCCAGGGCGAGTGCCTGCTGCATGATCATGGCAGCGATGGTTCGGTTGCGCGTGCCGATGAGCTTCAACACCGCAATCTCGCGGATTTTGTCCATCGTCAACGAATAGATGATGAAGGCAACGATGGCCGCGCTGACAATAGCGAGAATCACCAGGAACATGGCGATCTGCTTGGCCGAGGTCGCAATCAGCTTGCCAATCAGGATGCCTTCCATCTGAGCCCGGGTGTAGACCGTCAAACGCTTCCAGCGCCGGATGGATTCGGCCACCTCGTTCGGCGCATGGCCAGGTTTCAGCGTGACCAGCACGGCATTGACGAAGGCGTTGGTACTTTGCGAAGCGATAACGGCATCGAGCAGACCGGGAACGCCGGGCCGGTTAAAAGCCGGTTTGGCTTCGGTGCGACGCCGACTTTGCCAGATAGCGTCGTTATCTTTGAGGAACTGCGCCTCTTGGGCATCTTTGAGCGGAATGAAAACCATGGGGTCGCCGCTGGACGACACCATGCGCCGTGTCAGTCCCACGACGGTGTAATGGTTGCGGCGAATCGCAATGCGATCCCCCAATTTGAAGCCGGTGGCGATGTCGGCCACCGCTTCGTAATGGCCGCGCGTCAGCTGGCGCCCCGCGACGAGATAAGGGGGCCATCCAGGTGTAGCTCCCAACTTGCCGGGCGCGATGCCGACCACCATGGTGCGTACGTCACTCTGGCTCTTGCGTACCTGCATGGTCAGGTAAGTCACGTTTGCAGCCTGGGCGACGCCCGGCATGGCGAGGATGGTGCGATACACGTCATCGTTGAGGCTGGACGACTCTGCGTATGGCCCCAGCGTGTCTTTTTGTACCACCCAAAGGTCAGCGCCACTGTTGTCGAGCAGTGCCTTGCCATCGTCAACCATGCCGCGATACACGCCGGCCATGATCAGGGTGACGCCGATCAGCAGGCCCAGGCCGACGCCCGTGAAAACGAACTTTCCCCAGGCATGAAGAATGTCGCGGCCGGCCAGGCTGATCATCGTGACACGCCTGGGATGTGGTCGACCACATGGATGCGGCTGCGCGCCGTCAGTGCCTTTTCGCTATAGGTCACGATTTGGTCGCCATTCTTGAGCCCTTCGCGCACCTGCACGTAACCATTGAGGTCGGAAGCGCCGAGCTTGACCGGCGAGAAGTGCAGATCACCCTCCACGATTTGCCAGACCCCCACTTTGTCGCCCTCACGCCGGACGGCGGCGTTAGGGATCAACGGAGCAGCCGGAAGCGCTGGCAAGTCAACCGTGACTTCGGCCAGTTCACCCACCGGCGGCACAGGCTCTGGTTTGTTCTCGAATGTCACCTTGGCGAGTGTTTCCTCGGTTACCGCGTCAGCCTTGGGTTCGACGCGCAGCACGCTACCTTTCAACGCCTGGCCGCCACGCGAACGCAGGACGATACGAGCCGGCAACCCACCAGCCAGCCCCGCTGCGCTGATCTGGTCGAAGCGCACATTGATCCACAGGCTCTTGGGGTCGATAATCTCCACCACAGCCTGGCCAGCGACGACGGTCGTACCAGGATCGGCATCCCGCTCGGCGATCACGCCCTCGACCGGTGCGATCAGGCGCAGATTGCTCCTCTGCGCGACGAGTCCTTCGCGGTCGGAGCGTGTTCGGGCAACATCTTCCCGGGCAGCGGATAGGGCGGCATTGGTAATCTGCAGCTCCTGCCGCTTGGTGGAGACAATTTCCTCACTGGTCGAGCGCACAGCAAACAATTGCATATAGCGGCGCGCCTGGGTTTGTGCGTAGACTTGCCGGGCTTGCGCCTCGCGCAATGCCGCTTCTGCACGCTTGAATGCCGAATCCTGTGAGCGAACCCGATCATCGAGATCGACCGGCTCCATCTCACCGAGCACCTGTCCGGCCTTGACCTGGTCGCCCACATGCACATCCAGTTGCTTGATACGCCCGGCAAACGTCGGCCCGATCTTATATGTGTAGCGCGCTTCCACTGTGCCGATGCCAAACAGCGCCGGCGTAACTGCCCGAGATTCCACAGCCACGACCGTCACGGTGACTGGTGCTAGCGGACCCGATCGTAGGCCAACATAGATAAAGAGTGCGAGCAACGGAACGATGACGGCCAGAAGTGCCAAGGTACGACCTTGCAGAGGCAGACGTTTCATTGCGCGCTCCCGATACCGCGCCGGTAGATGGCAAAGACCCTCGGCGCATCACGGTGGATGCTGGCAACATCGCCGGCCAGCAGCGATTGCATCACCAGCCCCTGAATGGTGCCGATGAAGAGGGTGGCGGCAGCCTCGGTATCGAGCGAGGCATCTAGCTCACCCTGCGCTTTGCCTTCCTCAATCAGCCGATGCAAACGCTCTCCATAATGGCGGATGAGCGTCTGCACCATGCGCTTGGGTGCTGTCTCCCCGGCACGCTGCAATTCGCCGAACATCATCCGTGGCACCCCGGGATGCTCGGCCACGAAATCAATATGCGTCATAAAAATTGCCTCCAACGCGGCAATCGGGGACGCAACGTCCAGCGCGGCCTTGTCCACCCGTGAGAGCAGGCGTTCTGCCACCCACGCCATGACCGCTTGCAAGATGGCGTCCTTGGTGGGGAAGTGACGAAATAGCGCTCCTTGGGTCAGACCCATGCGCTTGGCAATGGCGGAGGTGGTGATGTCGTTGGGATTCTGTTCGGCAGCCAGATCGACCACCGCCTCGACCGTAACGGCCCGTCGCTCATCTGCTGGTAGATGCTTTACATGGGTACTCATTGTTGTCACCTTCAAAAGATAGTAACTTATTACTATCTTACCAGAATATGATGCTCGCGCAAGAGCGGCAGCCCAACTCTAGTGAAGGAACAGCCATGAGCAACAGACCCGCCATCCCAAATGGCAAAAATGAGTTGGGCACTTACGGTATCAGCCGTTCCCACCAAACTGCTTCCGATGCGGAAATGTGCGGGTGTGACACACCCAAAGGTGCATAGATGTCGCCAATTCCACGAATTGCCAATACAGGTATGTTCACCATCTATATGACGCGCAGCTTCGTAAACTTCAGGCAGTTCCATTTCAACAGCCTTTAATCAACTCTGGAATCGAGTGAAATACTAAAAAACCATGAAATACTTAAATTTGGCGTGGTTCGTCGCGATTTATAGAGGTGTCCTAAAGTTATAAAATGTTCGAGCTACGGCACAAGTCTCATTCTTGCTACAATTAGCGCTTGTAATAAATAACGGAATTAATTATGTGCGGAATAATCGGTGCAATAGCGCAGCGCAATGTCGTTCCCATTCTTTTACAAGGGCTGCAACGCCTGGAATATAGGGGTTATGACTCAGCTGGATTGGTGGTCGTCGAGAACAATGAGTTGCAACGCATCCGCAGCACCGGACGCGTTGCGGAATTGACCACACGAAGCGCTGCTACCAGCGGTCATATCGGTATTGCACATACGCGTTGGGCCACTCATGGCGTGCCCAGCGAACGTAACGCGCACCCGCACTTGAGCAGCAATCTGATTGCTGTGGTGCACAACGGCATCATCGAAAACTATGAAGAGCTACGCACGCGTTTGACGGCGCAAGGCTCTGTATTCACATCCGACACTGACAGCGAAGTCATTGCACATCTTATTAATAGCCACTATGCGCGCGGCAATAGTTTGTTGGTTGCCACTCAGACGGCGCTTGCCGAATTGGCGGGCGCTTACGCCATCGGCGTAGTGGCAGCGGACAATCCGAGCCAGCTAATTTGTGCGCGCAAGGGTAGCCCGTTGTTGTTGGGGGTCGGAATTGACGAGCATTTCATCGCATCGGATGTATCAGCATTGTTGCCGGTGACAAGAAATGTGGTGTATCTGGAAGAGGGCGACGTGGCCGAAGTCAGCTTGCGTGGCTACCGGATTTTCGATGCCAAGGGCCAAGCGGTGGAGCGCCCAATACACGTCAGTAAACTGTCTAACGCAAGCATGGAGCTGGGCGAATATCGTCACTACATGCAGAAGGAAATTCACGAGCAGCCGCAAGCGCTTGCGGATACGCTGGAAGGTGTATGTAACAGTCAGTCGCTGGTCCCCGGCATTTTCGGTGCCGAGGCTGCGGCTGCGTTTCAACAAGTTGAAAGTATCCTCATTCTCGCTTGTGGTACTAGCCATCATGCGGGGTTAGTGGCGCGCTACTGGCTCGAGGAAATTGCCGGTATTCCCTGTACCGTGGAAATTGCCAGCGAATATCGTTACCGCGTGAGCGTGCCTAATCCTAAGGCGCTGGTTGTTACCATTTCTCAATCGGGTGAAACCGCCGATACTCTGGCTGCACTCAACCACGCCAAGGAATTGGGCCATCCACATACTCTTTCTATTTGCAATGTACCGGAAAGTGCGCTGGTCAGGCTCTCCAAGCTACACTTCCTGACGCGTGCGGGACCGGAAATTGGAGTCGCTTCAACCAAGGCATTTACCACACAATTAGCGGCTTTGTTCCTGCTTACTCTAGTTCTTGCCAAGCAGCGTGGCAGGTTAAGTGCAGAAAAAGAACAGTGCCACCTGCATGCGTTGCGCCATTTGCCCAGCGCGGTTCAATTGGTATTGAAACTTGAACCCGATATTGCGCAGATGGCCGAGCGCTTTGCCGACAAGCGCCATGCCCTGTTCCTCGGGCGCGGGCTGCACTATCCCATCGCACTGGAAGGTGCGCTTAAGCTTAAAGAAATATCTTACATTCACGCCGAAGCTTATCCCGCCGGTGAATTGAAGCACGGGCCGCTTGCCTTGGTGGACAAGGACATGCCAGTTATTGCCGTTGCCACTAACGACGCATTATTGGAAAAGCTCAAATCCAACCTGCAAGAAGTACGCGCACGAGGTGGAGAGCTGTATGTATTCGCCGATGCGGGCACGCGTTTTCATTCGAGCGAGGGCGTACACTTAATGCAAATGCCCGAGCATGCCGGATATTTGAGCCCTATTCTGCACACCATTGCGCTGCAACTGCTGGCATATTACGTGGCATTGCAAAAGGGAACTGATGTCGATAAGCCGCGCAATCTGGCCAAATCTGTCACTGTAGAGTGATGAGTCAGCGAGTTATGCTTGTTTCGCATCCGCCCATTACCATGGGGTTTTTCCAGAATGGCGGTTATTACTGTATTCAATCAGAAGGGCGGGGTGGGCAAGACCACCACCTGCCTCAATCTTGCCGCTGCGCTGGCCATGGGGCAGCGGCACCCCATCGCTCTTGATCTTGACCCTCAAGGACATTTAAGCTCGGCCTGTGGGCTGAAGGATGCCACTTTATCTGATGCTGGTATGGATGCTTTTTTCAGGCTGAGTACTCCGCTTGCTAAACTTTTGCGCGATACGCCAGCTGGCTGGCAGATCGTCTCCTCCTCGCTTGGGCTGTCCAAGATCGACGCGCTGTATGGCAGCGACCCTAAGGCTGCAACCCTGTTGAAAAAAGGCCTGAGTGCAGATCTGGCACTCACCGGCGCGCCGATCCTGATTGATTGTTGCCCCATGTTGGGAGTGCTCACGCTTAACGCTTTGCTCGCTTCGGATCGAGTGCTGATTCCGGTTTCAGCAGACTTTCTGTCGCTGCAAGGCGTGCATCTCCTGGATTCCGCACTTAATGTATTAGAGGTGAAACTCAAACGTACATTCGAGCGTCGCATTGTGGTGACCCGCTTCGATTCGCGGCGCAAACTTTCGTATGAAATTTTCGATAAACTTCGGGACCGTTATGGTTCAGTGGTATGCAATACACGCATTAGTGAAAACGTTGCGCTTGCCACCAGCCCTATGTACGGTAAAGATGTTTTCGCTCACGCTCCGCACAGTCCTGGCGCGGCGGATTACAAGGCCTTAACCGGAGAGTTGATCAATAGCGGATTTTTTGAAGAAAGAGTGGCAGTTTGATTTTCAACTAGGATGACTTCTGAGCCATATCCTCACTCCGCTAACTTCCATTTCATCATTTCACTTGCTCTCAATGGCACTAGTTGATGCTCTCCAAAACCGACTGTTGCAGGCACTTGCCATTCCTGTTTACGCAAGGTAACGCTTTGAGTGTTACGCGGTAAACGATAAAAATCAGCGCCATAAAAACTGGCAAAACCTTCCAATTTGTCTAGCGCCCCGACCTGCTCGAAAACTTCTGCATAGAGTTCGATGGCGGTGTGGGCGGTGTAAATGCCGGCGCAGCCGCAAGCGGACTCTTTGGTATGCTGGGCATGCGGGGCGCTGTCGGTGCCCAGGAAGAATTTTTTGCTGCCACTGGTGGCCGCCTCAAGTAATGCCTCACGATGTGTTTCACGCTTCAACACCGGCAGGCAGTAATAGTGCGGATGGATGCCGCCGCTGAGCATGGCATTTCGGTTGTATAGCAAGTGGTGTGCGGTGATGGTGGCGGCGATATTGTCTGGTGCACTTTTCACAAACTGTATGGCGTCAATTGTGCTGATATGTTCGAACACTACGCGCGAATCGGGTAGGTCGCGCAGTAGCGGTTGCAGCACGCGGGCTATGAATACTGCCTCGCGATCAAACACGTCTACCGCTGTATCGGTTACTTCGCCATGCATAAGTAATGGCATACCACAATGCTGCATTTCTTCCAGTGCGGGATAGGTCTTGCGGATGTCAGTGACGCCCGAATCGGAGTTGGTGGTGGCGCCTGCAGGATAATATTTAACTGCATGCACTATGCCGCTTTGTTTCGCTGTACGAATTTCTTTCGCCGTAGTGTTGTTGGTTAAATACAAAGTCATCAACGGTTCGAAATGCGAACCCATAGGTAGCGCGGCGAGGATGCGCGCGCGGTAGGCCTGCGCCTGTTCTGTAGTTGTAACCGGTGGGCGGAGGTTGGGCATGATGATGGCGCGGGCGAATTGGCGTGCGGTGTCGGGCAGCACGGAGTGCATTAACGCACCATCGCGCAAATGCAGGTGCCAGTCGTCGGGGCGGGTTAGTTTCAGTTCCATGACAGATATTTTATCCGAATGTAAAAATGGGGTGAGCCTTGGATTAAGCTAAGGATTTGAGTGAGAGCGCGCGTTGGTATAGTTCGTTACGCCCTGCTCCAGTAATTCGCACGGCGAGCTGAACTGCCTGCTTGAGCGGCAATTCGTGCAATAGTACTGCCAACACATGTTCAGTGTCTGTATCCAATCCTTCTTGTTGCGCTTCCGCGCCGGAAACCAGCAATACAAATTCGCCCCGTTGACGGTTGGGATCACCATTCAGCCAAACCAGTGCCTCGGCGAGGGAGCATCGTTGAATGCTCTCAAAAAGCTTGGTGATTTCGCGCGCAAATATAATTTGTCGGTCACCGCCGAAAACGCTTTGCAGGTCAGACACGCATTCCAATATACGATGCGGTGCTTCGTAAAATATCAGGGTATAGGGTAAGGCGATCAGTTCTTGTAACGCGCGGCAACGTGCAGCTGCTTTATTGGGCAAGAACCCATAAAACAGGAAGTGCGGTGCGGGCAGGCCGGCGGCGGATAGGGCCGCTAATGCGGCGTTTGCTCCAGGGATGGGGATTACAGGGTAACCTGCGGCACGCACTTCTGCCACTAATATTGCTCCGGGGTCGCTTATCGCCGGGGTGCCTGCATCGGATACTAGAGCAACCGACTGACCGCGAGCTAGCAGCGCGATCACTTTTTCTGCCGCCGCCCGTTCGTTATGCTGGTGCAATGCGATTAACCTATTTGCCGCAATGGAATAATGTATCAGCAGATTTGAAGTATTGCGTGTGTCTTCAGCGGCAATGGTATCTGCAGATATCAGCACATCTAACGCACGCAAACTGATATCCCGCAAATTCCCGATTGGGGTGGCAACCACATATAATGCACACTCTAATTTTTGTTTTTGCCCGCTATGCACTGCACTTCCTCTTATTGCTGTTTGTTAGCCGCCGAACTATACGTGAGCGTGGAAGGCTGTGCCACTCCCAAAAAATATATCAGGTTCGGCAGTCCATTTTTGGATATTTGACAATGATGATTTGCTTGCATGCCAACCTATCAATTAAGTTTGGAATGGAACGATTTTATGCGTTCGCTGTCAATATCTGTCGCCTGATGCAGAAATCAGTGTCACCACAAGTATGAGTACACGCGGGACCCAGGCCGAACGGTTGGCGGAACAATTTCTGCAACGCCATGGGCTCAAGTTGCTGCAACGGAACTATAGCTGTCGTTATGGCGAAATTGACCTGATTCTGCAAGATGGTGATACGCTGGTATTTGCCGAGGTACGTTTGCGTAGCCGTGGCGATTTCGGCGGTGCTGCGGCCAGCATTAATGCGGCCAAGCAGGCACGATTGATACACACCGCTCAGCATTACCTTGCCACACTGAGCCGTACCCCGCCTTGCCGTTTTGATGTGGTGTTGTTTGATACGTTGGATAGCGCTCGACTGGAATGGATCAAGAATGCTTTTACCGCCTGATTTCGGGTAACATCCGCATTCAGCGCAACGGATTTTGGGCGCTGTGGACATTGATCAGCAGAAACCGTCAGCACTTTGACAACATATTAGTGAGAGGGAACATGCGTTATTTAAATTACCTATTATTGGCTATCGTGCTAAGCGCGGTGCAAGGGTGCCTTCCGATCATTGCTGCAGGTGTTGGCGCAGGTGCGTTAATGTCATCAGATCGCCGTACTGCCGGCATTATTCTCGAAGACCAAAACATTGAGAACAAGGCACTCAATCAAATAAATGTCCAATATAAAGATACCGTGTATGTGAATGTCACCAGTTTCAATCGCCGTGTACTCATTTCTGGCCAAGTGCCTAATGAAAAAGTTAAAGCTGATATTGAAAAAATAGTTTCAAGCTTGACGAATGTAAAAGCTGTAAATAACGAACTGCAGGTATCGTCCCTCACTGATTTATCCTGGCGTAGTAATGACGGCCTTATTACTAGCAACATCAAGTTGCGCTTTCTCAATAACAGCCGAGGATTTCAGCCTGAACATGTAAAAGTAATTACCGAAAACAGCTCAGTATTCCTGATGGGCTTGGTCTATCACAAGGAAGCTGAAGCCGCCGCCGATATCGCTAGCAGCTCGCGCGGCGTGGAGCGGGTAGTCAAGGTGTTTGAATACCTCGATTAAGGACCAGTTGCTTAGCTCGCTATGTTTATAAGTTTCAAACAGAAAAAAATTTCTGAGCAACAGCTTTGTGTAAGAATAGCTAAGGGGGCATGGAACACTACCCTCTATTGCTGCGCCAGCTTTCTATTATCACGCTGCCGAACAAATACGTGTGTCAATTTTAATGACCATGCTTAATCCCACCGAAATTACCCTGCATCAACAATCGAAGCTGCTGGAGATAGCCTTCGATGACGGTTCACGCTACCGCTTGCCTTATGAGTTTCTGCGTGTGCATTCGCCTTCTGCCGCAGTTCGTGGACACGGCCCGAGCCAGGAGGTGCTGCAGCTCGGCAAGCAAGATGTGAACGTGATCGACGTGCAGCCCGTAGGTAGCTACGCCATCAAGTTGACTTTCGATGATGGCCACAATACCGGCCTTTATTCTTGGGATTACTTGAATGAGCTCGGGAAATATCAGGATGCGTTGTGGTACGAATATTTAAGAAAATTGGCAGAGGCGGGAGAGAGCCGTGTCCCACGCCATCCCGTAGATGTACTCGATAAACCCGAGGAAATAAAATGAACAAAACCACTCATTTCGGTTTCGAGACTGTCGCGGAGACAGAAAAAACCGAACGCGTAACCAAGGTGTTTACCTCCGTCGCCAGCAAGTATGATGTTATGAACGACCTCATGTCGGCTGGCCTGCACCGGCTATGGAAGCGTTTCGCCGTCCAGATCAGCGGGGTGCGAGCGGGAGAGCGAGTGCTGGATGTGGCGGGCGGATCTGGAGACCTCTCCCGTCAGTTTGCCAAATGTGTTGGCAACAGCGGCCAAGTTTGGCTCACCGATATTAACAACGCCATGCTCCGCGTCGGTCGCGACCGTTTGATTGATGAGGGCCTAAACACACCCGTTGTACAGTGTGATGCGGAGCATTTGCCATTTCCGTCTGATTATTTTAACTGTGTCAGTATTGCTTTCGGCCTGCGCAATGTGACTCACAAGGATGTTGCGTTACGTGAGATGCAGCGCGTGCTTAAGCCTGGTGGCCGCTTGCTGGTGCTGGAATTTTCCAAGGTGTGGAAGCCGCTGGAGCCGCTGTATGATGCTTACTCGTTCAAACTACTGCCGAAGTTGGGCGAACTGATCGCCAAAGATGCTGACAGTTACCGCTACCTGGCGGAATCTATCCGCATGCACCCTTCACAGGAGGAGCTGAAGCGCATGATGGAAGAAGCTGGGCTCTCTCGTGTTGAATATTTCAACCTTAATGCTGGAATTGTGGCCCTGCACAGGGGTTACAAAATTTAACCAGAATGTTTCACAAATGCCTGCAGTGCACTCCAAATATTTTTAATATTTAACTTGCCTCAGGCAAGCTGATTTAATATCAAAATATTGTAAGGACATAGCAAAATTGGTTTGCAAAAGGAACCTTTACCTTTTGCGGTGTACTAAGAATGTAGTGTTATACTTTATCCGCTTTTTTTGTTGTTAACTATTAAATGAGGTGGCCCATGAAACGTTTTCTATTGTTGTTAACTTTTACCCTGGCTAGTTTCTCTATGCTAACTGTAACCGCTGAAGCTAAGCGCATGGGCGGGGGTGGCAGCATTGGTCAGCAACGCACCATGAGTCAGCAGCAGGCGTCCAAGGCGCCCGCTGCCGCACCTGCTCCGGCAGCGCCTGCGGCAGGTAATAAATGGCTTGGCCCTTTGGCCGGTTTGGCAATTGGTGCCGGCTTGGGCGCAATGTTCGCTGGTGGTATGGGCGGTTTAGGTGGCGCAATGGGCGGTATTCTGATGGCGCTTCTGGCCGCAGGTTTGGTGATGTTCCTGGTTTCCCGGTTTCGCAAATCCCGGCCGCAGCAGCCTGCGATGCAATATGCAGGTAGCGGCGCATCATCCTACCAGCCAGAATCGAGGCAGCAGCCATTTGCAGGCGGTAGCGCTGCAAACCCTGCTCCTCAAGTCAGCAGCAGTAATATTCCGGTAGATTTTCCCGCTGAGGCTTTCCTGCGTAGCGCTAAGACTTCATTTATCCGCCTGCAGGCCGCAAATGACCGTAAGGATCTCAATGACATTCGGGAATACACTACGCCCGAAATGTTTGCCGAAATTTCCTTGCAGTTACAGGAACGCGGCGATGTACCGCAAAAAACAGATGTGCAGACAATCAATACCCAGATTGTCGAGGTGGTCAATGAAGGTGACTATGCCATTGCTAGTGTGCGTATGAGCGGGCTATTGAGCGAGAATAACGGCATGCCGGAGAGTTTCGATGAAATTTGGCATGTGCAAAAGAACCTGCGCGATGAGAAGGCAGTCTGGTTGCTATCCGGGATCCAGCAAGTAGCTTAAATATGCTGTTTCAGCCGACCGCTGCTGTCCTTAATCACTTGCTCACTCAAAGTGGTTGGGCGTTGCAACGGTTGGTAGTTCATGCAGGCAAGACGGCGCG
>Ga0105047_10007596_pt1 | contig 18241 bp, 15 predicted proteins | sample MAT04_FD_78384 | JGI IMG/M metagenome (GOLD analysis project Ga0105047, IMG submission 78384) | Freshwater microbial communities from Lake Fryxell liftoff mats and glacier meltwater in Antarctica - MAT-04 (megahit assembly) | ecosystem: Environmental > Aquatic > Freshwater > Ice > Liftoff... | reverse complement strand
TTTATAGCTCATCACAGCAACAAAAAATCCAATTACGCGCCTATTCTGATCAATATAATTTAATTTTTCCCCAAAATCCAAATAGTTACAGTGAAACTATAATGGTTTGTTGAAATGTGTTAATAGTAACGACAGATTTCATTAGCATTCAAAAAGGAATTGTTCGTTCAAAATCGATTATGGTTGGTGCTACACATACCTTGTAAAGTCAAATCCATTGTTTGCTATCCAATTTTAAAAAAAAAACGCTTAAAGCACTTCGCAAAGTCGGTTCTGTGGATCAAAACTGGAAAGAGACTATTCCGACTAAAAGTGACGATGCAGCGTAACAGAAAGATATCACTTATTGCGAAGAATTTGAAAAAGTAATTAAGCCTAACCCAACATTGAGCTTGATCCCTGATGTAAAAAGAAAATTGAATTTATTTTAAGAAACGGTCAAAGATACTCAAGATAACTTCGTTTTTTAAAAAGATAACGATTCTAAAACACGACATAAATCAGGCGATATTCCTTTTTTGGTTATAAGACGCAAATGCCGATGACTGCAGAGCGCATAATTACAGTTGCAGTAGCAATTTCTGGAAAAAAAGGAGCTGGAACCTAAAATAGCGAATAAAAAAAGTTCACAATTATGGCAGAGCAAATACATGCAAATGCAAGGTGTTATTGCCCTATTTATTGTAAATCTGAAAAGATTTTGTAAGCTACAACAATAGAACTATAGACTTTCGTAATATGAGCATCTGTAAGTATAGTATAGAGCTTGAAACACGAAAATAGTTAAAAATAAAAAAGCCTTTTATAACTAAATGACGAAATAAAATTTGTTATTATTTCATCTCTTTTTTTACAAATTATGAAAAAGAAGAACTTTTGCAGTGTCCTCAGCCAATCCGCAATCCATTCGCCACTTTCAAATCAGTAGTTACTAATACAATATCATCATTTTTTACGGAGCCTAAAACTAAACATTCGCTCATAAAATTGCCAATTTGTTTCTTTGGAAAATTAACAACTGCAACAATTTGTTTTCCGATTAAATTTTCTTTAGAATAGTTTTTCGTAATTTGGGCAGACGATTTTCGAATTCCCACATCAATTCCAAAATCTATGGTCAATTGATAAGCTGGTTTTTTTGCCTTAGGAAAATCGTTAGCTTCAAGAATTGTCCCTATTCGCATTTCTACTTTTTCAAAATCTGACCACAAAAGTGTATTTTCCATAAATATCGTAACTTTTTTTATGCTTATAAATGTAATAAAAACATTTTATTTTCTTACTTTTAAGAACTTAAACTATGTACCAACCAAAAATCATTTTATATGAAGATTGCTCTTTTTACAAATGAATTTCCACCGAATATTTATGGAGGCGCTGGCGTACATGTTGATTTTTTAAGTCAGGAATTAGCAAAATTAGGTGAAGTTGAAGTTCGCTGTTTCGGAAATCAGGACGAAAAATCAGAAGCTATGAACGTTTTGGGCATTCAATCTTCATTGACTAAACCGGAAGATTCAATTAATCCGCACATCAAAATGTTTCATAATCTAAGTAAGAATGTAGCAATGTCACAACAAACTTTGCAAGCTGATATTGTGCATTGTCATACTTGGTATACGCATTTGGCTGGCATCTTTTCACGTGAATTACTACAAGTTCCTTTACTATTAACAACGCACAGTTTAGAAACACATCGTCCTTGGAAAGTCGAACAATTGGGCAACGGCTATTTTCTTTCGCGATGGATCGAACATCAGGCTTACAATACCGCCGATGGGATTATTGCTGTAAGCGAAAAGATGAAAACCGATGTAATTGAATCTTATGGAATAAAACCCGAAAAAGTTACTGTCATTCACAACGGGATTGATCCTGAGTTTTACAAACCCACTTTTGACAACGATTTACTGTTGGAATATGGAATAAATCCAGCCATTCCGTTTGTGCTTTTTGTTGGAAGAATAACGCGTCAGAAAGGGATTTCTCAATTGATTTCGGCAGCGAAATATTTCAATAAAAATTGCCAAATCGTTCTTTGTGCTGGTGCCCCTGATACGCCAGAAATTGCTAATGAAACTGAAGCATTAATTGTCGTTTTAAAATCGAAACGCGATGGCGTTATTTTGATATCCGAAATGCTGCCACGCGAAAAAATAAAAGTGCTTTACAGTCACGCTCGAGTTTTTGCTTGTCCTTCATTATATGAACCTTTTGGGATCATAAACCTCGAAGCTTTATCCTGCGAAACTCCGGTTGTCGGAAGTGCTGTTGGTGGAATTCCAGAAATAATTCAAGAAGGAAAAACAGGTTATTTAATTAAATTGGAACCGATTTCGAGAACCGATTTTAATCCAAAAAATCCGGAAGCGTTCCAGAAGGATTTCGCAGCAAAAGTCAATCACTTATTAGATGATGAAAATCTAGCAAATCAAATGGGAAAAGCCGGAAGAGAACGAGTTTTAGAAAAATTCAGCTGGCAATCGATTGCCAAAACTACATTCAATTATTATCAAGAAGTAATTAAACGATTTGAAAAAGAACAAGCATAAATCAAACCAACCATAAATTTATTAAAATGAATGACAATGTATTAGCCATTATTTTAGGCGGCGGACAAGGTTCCAGATTAGCACCGTTAACAGAAAGTCGTTCCAAACCAGCAGTTCCAATTGCAGGGAAGTACCGTTTGGTTGATATTCCGATTTCTAATTGTATAAATTCTTCTATTCAAAGAATGTTTGTCTTGACCCAATTTAATTCGGCCTCGCTTAATCAACATATAAAAAACACCTATCACTTTAGTCATTTTAGCACAGCATTTGTTGATATTTTAGCGGCGGAACAAACGCCGGATAATCCGACATGGTTTCAAGGAACAGCCGATGCCGTGCGTCAATGCATGAATCACTTTTTGAACCATGATTTTTCTTATGCACTGATTTTATCTGGGGATCAATTGTATCAAATGGATTTTAATAAGATGATAAAGGAACATGAAAAAAGTGGTGCTTCTATTACCATTGCAACTTTACCCGTAACCGCTAAAGATGCCCCAGAATTCGGAATTCTGAAAACTGATTCCGAAAATTTCATTACTTCTTTTATCGAAAAGCCAAAAGCGGATTTGCTTCCTGAATGGACATCTGAAGTAAGTGAAGAATCCAAAACCGAGGGTAAACAGTACTTGGCCTCAATGGGAATTTACATTTTCAATCGGGATTTATTGGTCGAATTAATGAAAAATCCTAACACTAAAGATTTCGGAAAAGAAATTATTCCACAAGCTATCGGAAAAGAAAAAATACTTAGCTATCAATATGAAGGATATTGGACCGACATTGGAAATATTGACTCCTTTTTTGAAGCTAATTTAGGGTTAACCGATGATATTCCGAAATTTAATTTGTTTGATAATTCTAGTAAAATATACACCCGCGCTAGAGTTTTACCACCTTCAAAAATTACTGGCGCATCCACCGTTGATAAATCCGTTATTGCAGAAGGCTGCATTATAAATGGTACAACCATTGAACATTCTGTGATAGGAATACGAAGCCGAATCGGATTTGGCACAACTATTATTAATTCATACCTTATGGGTAATGATTATTATCAGAATCTGGAAGAAATTAGGTTGAATGAATTAAATCGTATTATCAATATTGGAATCGGAGAACGGTGCTTTATCAATACTACCATTGTGGACAAGAACTGCAGCATTGGTAACGATGTTAGGCTTAACGGTGGAAAACATTTAGAAGATGCCAATACCGCTCTGTATACTATTAAGGATGGAATTATAGTTGTGAAAAAAGGGGCTGTTATTCCCGATGGATTCGAAATTTGAAACAAAATTTAATCCTTAATTATATTTTCTTTTTTCATAAATTGGATAAAAAAATCATCAAATTTCCGAACTCCAATACTATTTAGATGATTAGAATCATAAAAGTCTAGCGTATCTGAAAGTTGAATTAACGTATTAAAATCGTAATATCTGTTATTTGATAGTTTATTCATTAAAGAATCAATTTTGTTATAGTTCTTTTTGGAAATATATAAATTTTTGGCTATTGGAGTGTGAATTAAAACAAAGGGAATGTTCTTGTTTTTAATTATCTCAATATTTCCCTTAAAATACTCTAACTGAAAATCATTAAACTTGAAAAATTCAGGTCTGTAAAAATTTCTAACTTTATTATATTTTAATTTTTTCTCAACATAACCTCCTGAAATATAAGTGTCTTCGTTTTTATAACGACTTTCTTTAAAACTTTTATTGGCATCAAAAAATTGTTTATAGGCAGCAAAAATCAATGTATTATATACTTTGATATCATTAATTTTTACTGCCATTTTAAAAGTATCAAAAGATACATAATCATTAGAGATCAGATCCAATCCGGCTTCAATTCCATCGTTATTGAAAACTTCTGGATTCACATCATAAACAATTAGTTTTGGGCAAATCTTTTCTAAATATCTTTTAAATATCACGTTAGTTTGAATCGGAGTTTGCATACTAGACGCCAAATTAAAGGTTGTTATTCCATTTGATTTTAAAATTCTGTTATCAAATCCTCTGTAAGCATGTGATGTACCAACAATCAAAACATCAGGATTTTTATATTTATCAATTTCCTTTATTTTTGAGTGCAAAAAGCCGTATCCGCCAATATTATAACTTAATGATTTTCTGAAATAATAAGGGGCAATTTCACCTGTTATACAAACTCCAATAGGATAAGCTACCACAAAAAATAGTAGAAATAATAAAATATTTTTTAAGAACTTCTTCATAATTAGAATTCAAAATAAATAAATGGTGTTTCCTCAGTAAGCATAGAACTTATCATTAAATATAAAATCAAAGATTAGAAACTCTACTTAAAAATTTTGAATCTTAGATAGACTATTTTTCTGTAACGCATATTTTGCTCGCGAACTCTCGATTTTACCGTTATCAAAAATAAGAATTATGCATCAATACCTGGGAAAATATTTGAAAAATGAAAATTAAATAACACTAAAATCAAATTACTAGATTAAAATCATGAGGCAAATCATCCGCTCTGTAGAATATCCACGCCAAAAACATCAACAAAAAAGTTATCATAATTTGGAGAATTCTTTTTCCATTTGGTAAAATCTTTCCCTGTGCGACAGCCTCTAATTGTAATATTTAAAAACGATAAGAAAACGTAAGTGTATTTCATCGCTAATAAGAAGCCAGTTTTTTTTTGATGATTCGCTCTACCAACGTGAATTTGTATCCTGAACAGTAAGCAACACGGTTTTTATATTGAATATAAACCAAAAATCTTTTGGTTTTTTGAAACAAGGATGTACCCTATTTCATTGCAAGATAGTTGTATATTTTTTGTCCTTGAACCTCATCTAACTCCGTTTTTTCTGCATGCGAGTTACAATTGGTTTCTAATCTTCTGCTGAGAAAACTTTTGGGTCATACCAGCTATGACATTTAGCGCAATTATCATAGTACAAAGCTCGACCTTCAGCCAATTCCGGTGTCATTACTAAAGCTACGGTTCCTGCTGGCTCTTTTTTTTAATTACCATTAACACACTTGATTTAAAAGCGCAAGAATAAATAGTTACAGCTAAAAATAACTAACCTTGGGACTTTATAATTCATGTTTTAGTTTATTGGCTGAAGATAAATGTATAAAAAAACCCAACAGTTGTATGTTGGGCTTTTACTATGTAATCAAATCTTAAATAATGTTATTTGACATCCATCAATTCAACATCGAAAATTAATGTTGCGTTTGGAGGAATTACACCGCCAGCGCCGCTTGGTCCGTATCCTAAATAAGACGGAATCACAAAACGAGCCTTGTCTCCAACTTTTAATAGTGCAATTCCTTCGTCCCAACCTTCAATGACTTGCCCTTGCCCAAGTCTGAATTCGATTGGTTTTTTTCGCGGATAAGACGAATCAAAAACTTTTCCTGTTTCTAAAGATCCTTCATAGTGAACTGAAACTGTTTTACCACTTTCAGCTTGTTTACCGGAACCGTTTTGAATCATTTTATAACGTAAACCACTTTCTGTTTTTTCAAATCCAGCCGCTAATTCTTCCATTTTGGCTTCAGCTTCCTTTTTAACGTCTTCTATTTTTTTTTGGCGCGAGCCTTCAAAAGTTCTAAAGGCCTCAACTGCATTCCAGTTTGTTGCCTCTTCTCCTACTCTAACAATTTCAACTTTTTCTAACATATCGCCCTGAGCAACAGCATCTACAATATCTTGACCTTCAACAACATTTCCAAAAACTGTGTGTTTGTTATCTAACCAAGAAGTTGGAACGTGTGTAATATAAAATTGTGAACCATTAGAAGCCGGACCAGAATTTGCCATAGCCAAAACTCCAGGTTTATCATGTTTTAAACTTGTGTGAAATTCATCCTCAAAACTATATCCTGGACCACCAGTTCCAACTCCTTGCGGGCATCCACCCTGAATCATAAAATCTGGAATTACTCTGTGAAATTTCAATCCGTCGTAATAGGGTTCGCCTTGCGGACGTGCTTTATTGTCTAAATTTCCTTCTGCCAACGCAACAAAATTTCCAACTGTTCCTGGCGTTAAATCATGTGTTAATTTTACTAAAATTGAACCTTTTGAAGTATTGAATTTAGCATATATTCCGTTTTCCATCGTATGAATTTTTTAATTTAATGGTGCAAAGATAGTACATAATATTGTAATTTTGAGTTACACTATAAATGAAAACAAGAGTTCAATATGGACAATCCTGATACTTACATTGACCTAAATAAACAAACTTGGAACAACAAAGTTGATGTTCATATTGCTTCTGATTCCTATGAAAACAAAAGTTTTTTAAACGGTAAATCTGCGCTGAATGCTATCGAACTGAAACTCCTCGGTGACATTTCCTGTAAAAAAATACTGCATCTGCAATGTCATTTTGGACAAGATACGATTTCATTTTCACGGCTTGGTGTTAAAGCTACAGGAGTTAATTTGTCAGACAAAGCGATAGAAAGAGGGAAAGAATTTAATTTTATCTTAGGTGCGGATGCTAAATTTATCTGTTGGGATATTTATAATTTGCCAAATCATTTTGAGAAAAAATTTGACATTCTGTTTACCAGTTATGAAACAATTGGCTGGATGCCTGATTTGGATAAATCGCCAAAAGTAATTTCGCGTTTTTTAAAATCAAATGGAAAATTTATCACGTCCGATTTTTATCCAGCTATTTGGGTGTACGATGATGATTTTACGAAAGTATTTTATAATAATTTTAATACTGAAGCGATCTGTGAAGATGGTTCTGGAACAGATGCTGAAAAAGAAGCCGCAATCGAAAACAAAACCATTTCGTGGAATCATCCGATTTCTAAGATTTTGAATGCTTTAATTTCAAATAATCTCGAAATGAACCAGTTTAATGAATTTAATTATTCGCCATATCAAAGAATTTGAAACAGGAAAATTTAGAATTAAGGCTTTCGCAAACAAAATACCAAATGGTTTACTCGATACAAGCAACCAAAAAATAAAACAAAAAAACTAAAATGGAAAATTTAAAAGGTAGAAATGCAATCATCACGGGAGGTGGCAAAGGACTAGGAAAAGCAACGGCCATGGCATTTGCAAAAGAAGGAATTAATGTAGCAGTCACAGGAAGAAACGAGCAAAATTTAAAGGAAACCGTAGCTGAATTATCCGCATTTGGAGTAAAAGCGATCTATGTCGTATTTGACGTTGGAAATCATAAAGAAGTAAAGTTAGGAATTCAAAAAATAATTTCAGAATTTAAAACCATTGATATTTTAGTAAATAATGCCGGAATTGCAGCGTTTGGAAGTTTTCTTGAAATGAAACCAGAGCAATGGCAAGCAATTATTCAAACCAACATTATGGGAATGTATTATGTAACAAGAGAAGTGCTTCCTTATATAATTGAAAACAAGCAAGGTGATATTTTTAATGTTTCTTCAACTGCTGGAACTACTGGAAACGCAGGAACCTCGGCATATTCTGCCTCAAAGTTTGCGGTAATTGGCTTGTCAGAATCGTTAATGAAAGAAGTGCGCAAAAATAACATTAGAGTTTGCACCCTTACCCCAAGTACAATTGCTTCCGACATGTCAATCGAACTAGGAATTGCGAACAGAAACTCAGAAGAAAGCGTTTTACAACCAGATGATTTTGCCGAATTAATTGTTGCAACCTTACATTTACCAAGAAGAGCAATGTTGAAAAGTGCGTCGTTATGGTCGACAAATCCATAAAAAAACGGTAAACCTTTACTGCGATTTTGAACAAGATGCAATTTCAATTGCAACGGTTGCTTTGTAAGCTAACAAAGCTGAATTGTCAAAGAATTTGGAAAAGAGGAATTCAGAATCAAATGGTTTCAATGATTTATTCGATAAAATGAATTGCGAATTAATTACCTACTAGAATACTCTTCCATATTCAAATCTTTATCAAATGGACTTTTAGTAAACGGATAAACGGCTTGTTTCATATAGCCCTTGGGATAATTCGCTTCAAGCAAACCTGTATCCTTGGGCCATTCTTTATCGGGCAAATAATACGTTCCAAACATTCTGTCGATAAAAGGAAAAATCGTTGCAAAGTTTTTTCCATAATGATCCGAATCTTTGCAATGATGCCAATGATGGTATTGTGGTGTGGCAAGAATATATTTTAAAATTCCAAAATTAATTCTAGTGTTAGAATGAATCAATACGGCATGAATCGCCATAAAAATCACGTACACATTAAAGGTTATCGTTGAAAATCCAAACACATACAACGGAACAAAAGCCATAGAACGCGTTACAAAAATATCTACAAAATGCGTTCTTGATCCAGCTAGCCAGTCCATGTTTTCTGTTGAATGATGGATCGAGTGAAAGCGCCATAGGTAATGATGACTATGAAAAAAACGGTGTGTCCAATATTGAAATAAATCGGCAATAAAAAATGCCATGAACAATTCAATTATAAATGGCAGGCTCTGAACCCAAGTATGCAATCCTGAAAGTCCCATCCAACCAAAAAACACAATAGCAGGTTGTTGCGTAATGGCTCCGAAAAACTGGATAAGTAAATGACTAACAACAAAATAAACCAAATCAGTTCGCCATTCTTCATGGAACGTTTTTTGTCCTTTTCGTTTTGGAAAAACCATTTCTATTGGGATAAAAATTACTGCCATCAACAGTAAATCCAATAAAAGCCAATCCAATCCCAAATGCCATTTAGTTGCACCAACTGCGGTCGGCGAAACATTGAATCCGCCGAGAACTATGGCCAAAGTACAAAAAACAATACCAATAAGAGCCCATTTTTTTTGCTTACTTACCATAAAACTAATTAGTCCAAAAAGAAAAGAAGCAATAATAGCAGCCGTCAAAAGCATTTTCATTGATTCTCCACTATACACTTCTCTAAATTGAGGTGTAGTCAACCATTTGGGATATTTAAAACACAATACACCCAAAAAAGACAATATTCCCAAAAAAATTGAAGTGTAGCCGCTGAGGTATCCCTTTCCAAAATCAATATTATCTTTTACCTCCATAATGTGTTTAATAAGTCTACGAATATATAAAAACTTCAATTTACTAGGACTATATTTTATTAACACCACTTTACTTTTTATCTTTGCGGTATAAATTTTATTTTTATGCGAATTGACATCATTACCATACTTCCCGAATTATTGCGAAGTCCGTTTGAAGCATCAATCATGAAACGTGCTATCGAAAAAGGACTGGTCGAAGTTCATTTTCATAATTTGAGAGATTACACCACAAATAAACAAAAAAGTGTAGACGATTATCCTTTTGGTGGTGGCGCCGGTATGGTAATGAATATTCAGCCTATTGACGATTGTATTACGCACTTAAAAAGCGAAAGAAACTACGACGAAGTCATTTATATGTCGCCTGATGGTGAAACTTTGAACCAGAAAATGGCGAATACGGCTTCTATGTATGAAAATATTATAATCCTTTGCGGACATTATAAAGGAGTTGACCAGCGCGTTCGCGATCATTTTATCACGAAAGAAATATCGATTGGCGATTATGTTTTGAGCGGTGGCGAAATTGGTGCTATTGTTTTCTGTGATTCTATTATCCGATTAATTCCCGGAGTTTTATCCGATGAGACTTCGGCTTTGACGGATAGTTTTCAGGATAATTTGCTTTCGGGACCAATATACACAAGACCAGCAGATTATAAAGGATGGAAAGTTCCTGATGTTTTAACTAGCGGTCACTTTGCTAAAATTGACAAATGGCGCGAGGATATGGCTTACGAACACACTAAAAATAGACGCCCAGACCTTTTGGATGAATAGTTATTATTTTAAATTTTAAATTATGTGTTGTCAACTTACAACAGTTCTTAAATAACTAACAGTAAGTTACTTACAATAGGTTGTAATTATGATTTCATTCTAGGAAATAATTTCTAATTCCTAATTCATAATTCAAAATATTTTTTTACTTTTGCACCCACTTTGACTAACCTCTGGCGAAAACCGTGAATGTTGCTCAGATTTAAAACCATAATTATAAAAAAATGGCAAATTTAGTAGATTTCGTTAATAACGAATTATCAACAAAAAAAGATTTCCCTACCTTCGGAGCTGGTGATACAATCACAGTTTACTACGAAATTAAAGAGGGCGAAAAAACAAGAACTCAGTTTTTTAAAGGAGTTGTAATCCAAAGAAAAGGTGCAGGAATTACTGAAACGTTTACAATTCGTAAAATGTCTGGTGCAGTTGGTGTAGAACGTATCTTCCCCGTTAACATGCCGGCTTTACAAAAAGTAGAAGTGAACCAAAGAGGTAAAGTTAGAAGAGCTCGTATCTACTACTTTAGAGAACTTACTGGTAAAAAAGCAAAAATCAGAGAAAGAAGAAGATAATTCTATACTTTCTATTCATAAAAAAGTCTCAATTATATTGAGACTTTTTTTATTGCGTAAAATTTCATATCCTAAAGCAACAAATTAGCAATTTAAATGACTTTAAATAGGAATTTGACAATTCAATCGATTCCGCAGTTAAAGTTAAATGAATGCCATATCATTTAATTATATTTGTCTCCGCGATTTTTTTTAAACAACAAACAAATGCCACAATCAAAAATTATCTACACAATTACAGATGAAGCGCCAATGTTGGCCACACATTCATTCTTACCAATAGTTAAAGCCTTTTCAAAAGCAGCTAACATAGCCATTGAAACCCGGGACATTTCTCTAGCTGCGAGAATATTATTTAATTTTTCCGAAGATTTATCCGAAGATCAAAGAATGCCGGACGCATTAACCGAATTAGGCGAATTAGCAACCACACCTGAAGCTAACATTATTAAATTACCTAATATTTCCGCTTCAGTACCACAACTTAAGGAAGCTATTGCCGAGTTACAATCACAAGGTTATAAGATTCCGAATTTTCCAGAAGAGCCAAAAACAGATGAAGAAGTAAATGTTAAAGCTAAATATTCGAAAATTTTAGGTTCTGCCGTAAATCCGATTTTGAGAGAAGGAAACTCAGACAGACGTGCTCCAAAAGCAGTAAAAAATTATGCTAAGGCGCATCCTCATTCGATGGGCGCTTGGTCATCTGATTCAAAAACAAATGTGTCACACATGGAAAGTGGCGATTTTTTTGGAACGGAACAATCAGTGGCTTTAAAAGAAGCAGGAAGTTTCACTATTGAATTTATCGATTCTGCCGGAAATACAACCATTTTAAAAGACACTTCTACACTAAAAGCGGGAGAAATAATCGACAGTTCAGTAATGAACATGAACAAACTAAAGCAATTTATTGCTGAACAAATAAGAGATGCTAAAAATAAAGGCGTATTGTTTTCAGTACACTTGAAAGCAACGATGATGAAGATTTCAGATCCTTTAATTTTTGGCGCTTTCGTAGAAGTTTTCTTTGCACCCGTATTTGAAAAATATGCAACCATCTTCAGTGATTTAAATATTGATACTCGAAATGGTTTAGGCGATATTTATGCCAAAATTAAAGGAAATCCACTTCAAGCAGAAATTGAGAACGCTTTAAAAGATGCCATCCAAAATGGCCCAGCTTTAGCGATGGTCAATTCAGAAAAAGGAATTACAAACTTACACGTTCCTTCTGATGTCATTATTGACGCATCAATACCTGCAATGATAAGAAATTCTGGGCAAATGTGGAACAAAGAGGGCAAAGGCCAAGATACGAAAGTAATTATTCCAGACCGTTGTTACGCTGGAATTTACCAAGCAACCATTGACTTTTGTAAAAAGAACGGTGCCTTAGACCCAAAAACTATGGGAAGCGTTCCAAATGTTGGTTTGATGGCTCAAAAAGCAGAAGAATATGGTTCACATGATAAAACGTTTCAGCTCGCTGCTACTGGAGTTGTAAAAGTAAAAGATGCAGCTGGCATTGTATTGATGGAACAAAATGTTGAAGCTGGCGATATTTTTAGAATGTGTCAGGTAAAAGATGATCCCATTCAAGACTGGGTTAAACTAGCAGTAAACAGAGCAAAAGCAACTGGTGATCCCACGGTTTTTTGGCTGGACGACAATAGAGCTCACGACAGACAGTTAATAAAGAAAGTCACTTTATATCTTAAAAATTACGATGTAGCTGGTTTAGATATTCGCATCATGAATCCGGTTGATGCTATTAATTTTACATTGGAAAGAATTGTAAAAGGCTTAGATACGATTTCGGTAACTGGAAACGTCTTACGTGACTATTTAACCGATTTATTTCCGATACTAGAGGTTGGAACTTCTGCCAAAATGCTTTCGATCGTTCCTTTGATGAATGGTGGTGGTTTATTTGAAACTGGTGCCGGTGGTTCGGCTCCAAAACATATTGAACAATTTCTTGAAGAAGGATACTTGCGCTGGGATTCACTTGGTGAGTTTCTAGCACTAGGCGTTTCCTACGAACATTTAGGTATCGTTTTTCATAATGCAAAAGCGTTGATTTTATCCGAAACATTAGATCAGGCCACAGAAAAATTCTTGGAAAACGACAAATCGCCGTCGAGAAAAATTGGCGGTATCGATAACCGTGGTTCCCATTTCTATTTAGCGCTATACTGGGCACAAGCTTTAGCTACCCAATCTAATGATGCTGATTTAAAAGCACTCTTTACTCCTATTGCAAATGAATTATCGGCAAATGAAAATAAAATAAATGAAGAATTAATTGGTGCTCAAGGAAAACCGCAAAATATTGGAGGATATTATCATCCGAATTTTGAAATGACCGATACAGCGATGCGACCAAGTGAAACATTCAATTCCACTTTATCCAAACTGAATTAAAATAAAAAAAGCGACCTTAATCAGTCGCTTTTTTTCACTATTCTTATTCGAGGCCATCCATTCTGTTTATTTTCATGACCGCTTTATAACCCGTATTCAAATCCCAATTTTGCGTAGTTATTAATTTTTCGTTACCATCAAAAAAAGAAAACTGTCCCGTATTTGGAAAAGATGCACCAACATTCAGCGCTTCAATATGAACGTCATTCAATCCCTTTTTTAAGGTGAAACTATAGGTTTTAAAACTTCCTTCCAAACTTACAACTGGAATAACTCTTTCGCCGTTAAGCCAAATACAAACCTGATCACCATCTATTGCAGAATTATCTCTGCAAGCAATGTTTAATTTTTCAGTAAAAATTTTAAAATCTCCGAGATACATATCGCTGCTAACATTTTCTCTTGTGTAGCCCTCAGATTTTAATTGCTTATTCATCTTATCCGTATATTCTTGCGCAGGGCTATCAAATTTTTCCTTTTCAAAAATGCTTTTCTCTTCCTCTTCCTTTTTAAGCAAAGTAACACCCGAAAGCAATTTATCTTTTTTATCAAAAATACTCGGGTATGTTATAGACTTTGAACTAGTTGGGGCAACACTCCCTTTTGGGGAAGAAACTGGCGCAATATTGAGTGTCTTTTTAGGACTTTCAAATTGTGAAAATCCGCTGAAAGAAAATACTACTAAAAATAAAAAAGCATGAACTGCTTTCATATACTTGTTGTTTAATTTGTAAAAGTATTTAAATTACACACAAAAACTGTTCCGAATTAACCATTGATTAACAAATGTTTTGCAACAAATAAGAATAAGGATGTTAAATTTGCATTCAAAAATCACAAATCATTTTTATGCCGAAAAATAGTATTTTCTTATTCCTCTTTCTTTTCGGAGCTTTTAGCTCTTTTTCACAAGAAAAATTTACTTTAAGCGGAACCATTTCCGATATAAAAAATAAGGAAACGCTTATTGGCGTTACTATTTATATTGTAGAGGCTAAAGCCAGCTTAACAACTAATGAATATGGTTTTTATTCCATCACACTACCACCTAATGACTATACGGTTTTAATAAGTTATCTGGGCTATCAGGAAATTGAAGAAAAAATTAATTTGTCACAAAATATTAAAAAGAGTTTTTCGCTTTCTGAAAATTCCCAACAATTGCAGGAAGTCGTAATTACCGAAAATAAAAAGCGTGCAGAGATTAGAAAACCTGAAATGAGTGTCAATAAACTATCTATTCAAACCGTAAAACAAATGCCTGTTATTCTTGGCGAAGTTGATATTTTGAAATCAATTTTAACCTTACCAGGAGTTACCAATGCGGGCGAAGGACAATCTGGGTTTAACGTTCGTGGCGGAAGTGCCGATCAAAATCTTGTTTTACTTGATGAGGCGACAATTTATAATTCGTCGCACCTTTTTGGATTTTTCTCTGTTTTTAATGCCGATGCTATAAAGGATTTAAAATTATATAAAGGCGGAATTCCAGCTCGTTTCGGCGGAAGATTATCTTCGGTTTTAGATATTTATCAAAAAGAAGGTAATAAGAACGGTTTTCACATGAATGGTGGAATCGGTTTAATTTCCAGTCGATTACTTGCGGAAGGTCCAATGAACAAGGGAAAAGGTTCGTTTTTAGTAGCAGGAAGAGGCTCGTATGCACATCTCTTTTTAAAATTAGCTGATAATCCCAATTCGGCTTATTTTTATGATTTAAATACCAAATTAAGCTATGAACTCAATCAAAAGAATAATTTGTTTTTATCCGGATATTTTGGACGAGATGTATTTAATATTAACGAAAGCTTTGTAAATACCTACGGTAATGCAGTTGTCAACTTACGATGGAATCATTTGTTTTCAGATAAATTATTTTCGAACCTTTCCATGATTTATAGCGATTATTATTATGGATTAAAGCTTGATTTTGTTGGATTCAACTGGGATAGCGGTATTCAAAACTACAATATTAAATATGATTTTAAGCATTACTTAACTGACAAATTAAAATTAAGTTATGGGGTAAATGCACAATATTATGACTTCAATCCAGGAAAAATTGAACCTTTGAACTCAAATTCAAGTATTAATGAATTTCAATTAGACAAAAAGTTTGCATTGGAACCCGCTTTGTATTTTGATGTTGACCAAAAAATAACTTCGAACTTCTCCATAAATTATGGATTACGTTATAGTATGTTTTACAGATTAGGACAGCAAACTATCAATACTTATGAAAATGACCAAGCCGTAACATGGAATAATGATTTCAAGATTTACGAAAAAGCGACACCAAATGGCACTCGATACTATGGGAGCAATAAAGTAATTGCAAATTTTGATAATCTGGAACCTAGAGTGGCGATGTCGTATTCATTCAACGATAACCAATCAATTAAGGCAAGTTATAATCGAATGGCACAATATTTACATTTGGTTACCAATACGCAATCGCCAACACCATTAGATGTTTGGGCACCAAGTGATAATTTCTTAAAACCGCAGACCTTAGATCAAGTTGCTTTAGGATATTTCCAGAATTTTAATGAGGATAAATATTCCTTAGAAGTTGAAACGTTTTACAAAAAAATCAAAAATCGCCTAGATTATATTGATGGAGCCGATTTGATTGCCAATAATGCTATCGAACAAGTTGTACTTAGCGGAAATGCAAGAGCCTATGGTTTAGAACTCTTGTTTCGAAAAAATGAAGGTAAATTTACTGGCTGGATTTCCTATACTTTATCCCGAACTGAACAGCAAACGCCAGGACGAACAGCAGAAGAATCCGGAATTAATAATGGAAACTGGTATAAAACAGGTTTTGATAAAACGCACAATCTTGCTGTAGTTTCGACCTATGAGCTGAATAAAAAATGGAAGTTTGGTTCTATTTTCACACTGCAAACCGGACAACCTGTAACCTTTCCCAACGGAAAATATGAATATCAAGGATTACTGATTCCAAGCTACGGATTACGTAATGAAAACAATCTTCCAACCTATCATCATTTAGATGTATCCGCGACTTACACACCAAAACCAGATAAGAAAAAAGGATGGCAAAGCGAATGGGTTTTTAGCGTCTACAATTTATACGGTAGAAAAAATGCAGCTTCAATTTCTTTTAGACAAAATGAAGACACAGCCACGAATGAAGCAGTTAAGCTTTCCATTTTCGGAATAGTACCAAGCGTTAGTTATAATTTTAAATTTTAAATCATGAAGAAGATATTTTACATATTTTGCGCAATATCCTTTATAAGCTTAACAAGCTGCGAAGAGGTCGTAACTATTGACCTCGATAATGCGCCTGCAAAACTAGTTATCGACGCTTCCATCAACTGGGAAAAAGGCACATCAGGCAATGGACAAACAATTAAATTATCAACGACAACAGGTTTTTATAGCAATATAATTCCGAGTGTTTCCAACGCTACTGTTTTTATCACTAATAGTGCTACTACGGTTTTCAATTTTATTGAAGAAGTTCCCAATACAGGCCAATATATTTGCAACAATTTTGTTCCGGTTATTGGAGAAAGCTATGTGTTGACCGTGAATTATGCAGGTCAAACTTATATCGCTTCAGAGAAAATGATTCCTGTTCCAGAAATTTCGTCAGTAGAACAGCGCAATGATGCTGGATTTAGTGGCGAAGATATTGAAGTCAAATTCTTTTTTCAAGACAATGGACTGGAAAACAATTCCTATTTATCCCGATATAGCACGCCTGTAAATGCTTTTCCACAATTCGATGCTTTTGACGATCGTTTTGAACAAGGAAACCAAATGTTTGGTCTGTTTTCCAGTGAAGATTTAAAAGCGGGTGACACCATTGCTTATACGCTTCATGGCATCTCAACACCCTATTTTAATTACATGCGAATTCTTCTTGGCATTGCTGGGACTAACGGAGGCTCACCTTTTCAAACGCCGCCAGCAATTGTAAGAGGAAATATTATTAATCAAAACGACGAAAAAAATTACTGTTTTGGCTATTTCAGATTGTGTGAAGTTGTCAAAACGCAATATGTTGTGCAATAATAAACGATAGTTGAAGTTGGATATACGAAGTAGAATTTAGTTACTTTTACAATTCTAACATCACATATTAAAAATTTACTATTTAAATGTCATCACACCATATTGTTCGCGACGACCAAGAACCAGCATTAATTATTGCCAACGGCGAAGCGTGCAGTTCCGAGTTACTAGGACAATTATTAGAGTGGTCGCCATTAGTAATTGTTTTAGATTCGGCTATAGAAAGAGTCTTAGAACTGGGAATCAAAGTCGATGTTTTACTTGGCGATTTTGACCGAGGTTTCGATGCCAATTTTTACAAGGAAAAACAATATCCAATTGAAATCGTTCACAGTCCCAATCAAGATAAAACCGATTTAGAAAAAGCTTTTGATTATTTAATAGAAAAAGGACATCAAGCGGCAAATGTTATTTGGGCAACCGGAAGACGCGCCGATCATACGATTACTAATCTTACGAATATTGTAGCTTACAGAAATCTTTTGAAAATCGTTATTTTAGATGATCATTCGAAAGTGTATTTATTGCCTACAACTTTTGAAAAATGGTACACTTCTAAAACAATTTTATCCTTGATTCCGATTGGAAAAGTAACTGGAATATCAACCAAAAATCTTTTTTATTCCTTAACGAATGAAGATCTAACTATTGGTTACCGAACCGGAAGCAGCAACCATGTTACCGAAGACGGAATCGTTTTGATAACCCACAAAGAAGGCGATTTATTATTAATGGAATGCTGGGATTAAATAAAAACACACGCAATTGAAAACTCTAAACAACATCGAAAAAACGACTTTACATCCGAGAAATCCACA
>Ga0105047_10007595_pt1 | contig 18242 bp, 20 predicted proteins | sample MAT04_FD_78384 | JGI IMG/M metagenome (GOLD analysis project Ga0105047, IMG submission 78384) | Freshwater microbial communities from Lake Fryxell liftoff mats and glacier meltwater in Antarctica - MAT-04 (megahit assembly) | ecosystem: Environmental > Aquatic > Freshwater > Ice > Liftoff... | reverse complement strand
GCCTGCGGCCACGCAAAAACGCCCGAACTGGCCGTCGTTGCCAATGGCCAAGATCATATGGCCGTCCGATGTCGGAAAGTCCTGGTAGGGAAGTGTATTGGGGTGAGAGTTCCCCATACGCTCTGGCACCTTGCCGCTGTAGAGGTAATTCATCCCCTGGTTGGCCAGGCAAGCCACCTGCACATCGAGCAAGGCCAAGTCAATGTGCTGGCCCCGGCCAGTGTGCTCACGCGCCTGCAACGCCGCCAGGATGGCCGTGCTCGCATAGAGCCCCGTGAGAATGTCAGTCAGCGCCACACCCACCTTCACTGGCCCTCCTCCCGGCTCGCCATCGGGTTTGCCGGTGATGCTCATGAGCCCGCCCATGCCTTGAATCAAAAAGTCATAGCCGGCACGGTGCGCATAGGGGCCGGTCTGGCCAAAGCCGGTGATCGAGCAGTACACCAGGCGCGGATTCAGCGCACTCAAGGCCGCATAATCCAGACCATACTGCGTCAACCCACCGGACTTGAAATTCTCCACCAACACGTCACACTGCTGGGCCAGCTCACGCACCAGGGCTTGTCCCGCAGGCTGGGTAAAGTCGATGGTGACTGATTTTTTGTTGCGGTTGGCACACAGGTAGTAGGCCGACTCGCCCGTAGGCTGGCCCTGCGGATCGGTCAGAAATGGCGGGCCCCAATGGCGTGTGTCGTCACCCACCCCTGGACGCTCAACCTTAATCACCTCGGCGCCCAGATCACCAAGCGTTTGCGCAGCCCAAGGGCCGGCTAGGACACGCGAAAGGTCCAGCACACGCACATTCTTGAGTGCACCGGGCGTCACCAAGGAAGCAGCTACTTCGCTCATTGCAGTTCAACCTTGGCCTGCTTGGCAATGCGCTTCCACAGCTGCACTTCATTAGCCTGGAATTTACGCATTTTTTCGGAGCCGCCGGTCATCGCTGTGGCACCACTATTTGGTGTAGGGCAGGCTTTAAGCCGCCCTGGCACAGGTACTTGATATGCTGGTAATCCTCCAGGCCATGCCTGGAGCCTTCACGGCCGTAGCCGGATTCCTTGACGCCGCCAAAGGGGGCGGCCTCGGCGGTCAGCGTGCCTTCGTTGATGCCGACAATCCCGGTTTCGAGCTGATCGGCCACACGCCAGATGCGTGCGGCATCCTTGGAGTAGAAGTAGGCGGCCAAGCCGAAGGGCGTGTCGTTGGCCAGACGAACAACTTCTTCTTCCGTCCTGAAACTGAACACGGGCGCCACAGGGCCGAAGGTTTCTTCCTGGGCGAGCGCCATGGTCATGCCAGCATGCGCCAGCACGGTCGGGGCGAAATAGTGGCCCGAGGCGGCAGCGCTGCCTGAAACTTGGGCGGCGCTCAGTCGCTGGCCGCCGACCACGACGCGGGCGCCGTGGGCCACCGCATCCTGGACATGGCGCTCAATCTTTTCCACAGCGCGCAGGTTGATCATCGGGCCGATCTGGGAGGACTCGTCGCTCGCTGGGCCCACGCGCAGGGCGCCTACCCGTTCGCTCAGCTTGCTCACAAACGCGTCATGCACGGATTCATGGACAAAAACCCGGTTCGGGCAGACGCAGGTCTGGCCCGCGTTGCGGAACTTGGACACCATGAGCCCATCGACGGCGGCGTCCAGATCGGCGTCTTCGAACACGATGAAAGGCGCATTGCCACCGAGCTCGAGCGAGAGTTTTTTGAGCGTGCCTGCCGATTCGCGCGCCAAGTGCTTGCCCACGGGCGTAGAACCCGTGAAGGTGATCTTGCGCACCCGGGAGTCGGCCAGCCACACGTCCACGACTTTGGGCGTGCGCTCGCGCGAGGCGGTCACGATGTTGATGGTGCCGGGCGGCATGCCGGCTTCTTCTGCCAACCGCACCAATGCAAGAGCGGTCAGCGGTGTGTCTTCAGCCGGTTTGGCAACCACCGTGCAGCCGGCGGCCAGCGCTGGCGCAAACTTGCGCGCGATCATGGCCAGCGGAAAGTTCCATGGGGTGATGGCTGCGACGACGCCAACAGGCTCCTTGACGGCCATGAGCTTGCGCCCGCGCACCGGCTCGGGGATGAGCTCGCCATAGGTGCGTGTGGCCTCCTCGGCAAACCATTCGACATAGGAAGCGCCGTACAGCACCTCGCCCCTGCTCTCGGCCAGTGGTTTGCCCTGTTCGGTAGAAATAATGCGTGCCAGGTCTTCTTGGTTGGCCAGAATTAATGCATTCCAGCGTTTGAGCACTTGGGCACGCTCGCGGCCGCTGCGGGCGCGCCAGTCGCTAAAAGCGGCTTGCGCAGCATCTACTGCTGCGAGCGCATCAGCCGCACTACTGTCGGGCACTTGGGCAAAGATGGCGCCAGTCGCCGGGTTCACCACATCCAGCGAGGCACCACTGGCAGCGGGCAGCCAGTGGCCGCCAATAAAGTTTCGGGCGCACAGCAGGTCGGTGCGTTTCAAAGTCGCATGCATGAATCGAGTCTTTCGCAAAAAATAGGACGCACCCGACAGGGGTAGACAGCGCTTGATTTAGCGGACGGTGCCCATGTACCCGGGCACGAACTCGTGGCCGCCCAAGCCCAGGCCTTCGCTCTTGGTCGGATTACCGGAGGCATGGCGAAATATCTCCTCGAAGATGCGCTGGCCCATCTGCGGCACATCGAGCTCGTCATCGAGAATGACGCCGAAGTTGATGTCCATATCCTCTTCAAGGCGCCTGAACATCGGCGGGGTGTTGGCCGGCATGTTCATGGGCGCGGGCTTGGAGACAAACATAGATCCCCTACCGGTGGTGAAGCTGATCAAGCGCGCCGTCAATGATGTCGAGCGCGCGGTCGAAGAGCGTGTCAGGAATCGTTAGGGGGTACAGGAATCGGATCACGTTTCCGTACATGCCGCAGCTCAGGAGCAGCAGGCCGCTCTTCAGCGCGCTGGCCTGCACGCGCTTTACGGCATCGGCATCGGGCGCGCCGGTGGTGGGGTTGCGCAACTCGGTCGCGACCATCGAGCCTTGGGCGCGCACGTCGGCGATGGCCGGGTTGGCTTCTTTCGCGTCGAGCAGGCGCCGCACCAGGCGATGGCCCAACGCTGCGGCGCGCTCGCACAGCTTTTCGTCCTCGATCACGTCGAGCACCGCGTGCGCGGAGGCCACCGCCAGCGGGTTGCCAGCGTAGGTGCCGCCCAGGCCGCCCGGTGCAGGCGCGTCCATGATGGCGGCGCGGCCGGCCACGGCCGACAGCGGCATGCCGCCGGCCAGGCTCTTGGCCATGGTGATCAGGTCGGGCTCAACGCCGTGGTGCTGCATCGAGAACAGCTTGCCGGTGCGGCCGAAGCCGGTCTGCACTTCATCGGCGATGAAGACGATGCCGTACTGGTCGCACAGCGCGCGCAGGCCTTTCATCAGTTCGGTCGGAGCCGGGTTGAAGCCGCCTTCGCCCTGCACGGGCTCGATCACGATCGCGGCCACACGCTGCGGTTCGATGTCAGTCTTGAAGAGCTTGGCCAGCGCAGCCAGTGAGTCGGCCGCGCTCACGCCTTCGATGGCGCTCGGGAACGGCACGTGGAACACGTCCGCCGGGAAGGGACCGAAGCCGACCTTATAGGGCGCGACCTTGCCCGTCATGGCCAGTGTCATCAACGTGCGGCCGTGAAAGCCGCCACCGAAGGCGATCACCCCGGCGCGGCCGGTGTGGGCGCGGGCGATCTTCACCGCGTTCTCCAGCGCCTCTGCGCCGGTCGTGAAGAACGCCGTCTTCACCGGCCCGGCGATCGGCACCAGAGCGTTGAGCCGCTCGGCCAGCGACACCACGCTTTCGTACGGAACGATCTGGTAGGCCGTGTGCGTGAACTGTGCGAGCTGTGCCTTGATAGCCGCGACGAGGCGCGGATGCCCGTGGCCGGTGTTGAGCACGGCGATACCGGCGGCGAAATCGATGTATTCGCGGCCTTCGACATCCCAGAGGCTCGCGTTCTCGGCGCGCTGGGCATAGAAGTCGCACATCACGCCGACGCCGCGAGGCGTGGCGGCGAGGCGGCGGTTGTTAAGTTCGCAGTTGGTAGTCATGGTCGAGTCTTGCGAGGCGGCGATTGGGTGAAGGATGAAATCGGACCTGCTCATTGAGTGGTTTACCTTTGTAGGATTGCCCGGGCTTTCGATGTGGCCGGCCGATATCGGATTGGTCAATTAGTCAGTATGTGTTCCGGTCAACAGTGCCGACCAAGCCGCACGCCCGGGCCTGCGCCATGCACTCGGCCAGATCTGCCAAGTATTTCGGCAGCGCCGGCGTGAAGAGTGGGTTGACCGCAACATGTATGGCGTTGGGCGCGATCGAGCGGCCCACGAACCACCCGCGCGCTCCCATAAGCTCGGCCACGGCATTGATGTCGACCGCGGGATCGCTCGATTCATACAGCACGATGCATAGCTCGGGGCGGTCGATCACGCGCAAGCCTTCGATGGCCGCGACGCCGTTCGTAAGCCCGGCCGTTGTGTCCATAATGACCTGCGCGATCTTGCGGTAGCCCGCGCGACCCAACCATTTCATTACCGCCCAGGACGAGGCAATCGGGCCCGCTGCGCGCGTGCCCTGTGCGGTGTGAGTCACATAGTTGCCGCGCGGCCAATCGGAGAAAAAGAATATCTGGTGCTTCTGGACCGCCTTGTCGGCAAATAAAATCACCGAGGATCCCTTCGCAGCGAAACCGTACTTGTGTAGGTCTGCAGAAATGCTAGTAACGCCCGCGACCGACAAATCAAAAGGAGGAATCGGGTACCCCAACTCTCTCGCGAAAGGCGCGAGGAAACCACCAACGCAGGCGTCCACATGCAGCCAAAGTCCGTGGCGCAGCGCCATTTGGCCCATGGCCTCGATTGGGTCGAAGGTGCCGTGCGGATAGCTTGGGGCCGAAGCATAGAGCATGACGGTACGCGCGTCGATGGCAGCCTCGAGCGCGGCCAGGTCGCCGCGCAGGTCGCCCGTCATCGGCGTGCGCACCACCTCCATGCCGAGGTACTCGGCGGCTTTGCTGGCGGTCGCATGGCCGGAGTGCGGCATCACGATCTTCGCGCGGTCGATGCCGCGCTCGGCGCGGGCACGGTCGCGTGCAGTCTTCAGGGCGAGAAAGATGCTCTCCGAGCCGCCGCTGGTAAAGGTGCCGCCGCTGAGCGGTCCGCCGCCGAGCAGGTCGATGGCCATCGCAATTACCTCGTCCTCCATCACTTTGACGCTCGGAAAGGCGCGCCCGGCGCCGAGCGCGTTCTCGGTGAAGAACTCGAGAAACGCCTCCTGGGAGACCTGGCGCAGCTCATCGCTGTAGCCGTAGACGTAGACCGGCAGGCGGCCTTCCTCCCAGTCATAGTCGTTGATCTTGAGAGCGCTGAGCTGGCTCTTGAGCTGCGGCCAGGGAATGCCGGTTTCGGCGAGTGCGGTCATGGTTTCTCCAGTGGAAGGAAGGAAGGAAAGAAGGATCGGATGGGGTTGGGGCGCGGGGCTTAGGCCGTCATGCGAACGATGGTCTTGCCGAAGCTGCGGCCTTCGAGCAGGCCAATGAAGGCGCGCGGGGCGTCCTCGAAGCGCTCAACCACGTGCTCCCGGAAGGCGATGCGGCCCTCGGCCAGCCACTGCGACATGCGCGCGACGAAGGCATCGTGCTCGTCGGCCCAATCGGTGAGCACGAAACCTTCGACGCGCAGGCGCTTGCGCAGGATGGTGCGCATCAGCGCCGGCGAGTGATCCGGGCCCGCAGGCGGGCCGGCGAGGTTGTACCAGGCGATTAGCCCGCAGATCGCCAAACGCGCGCGGTCGTTCAAGTGCGGCAGCACGGCGTGCAACACCTCGCCGCCGACATTCTCGAAGTACACATCCACGCCGCCCGGCCCGGCGGCAGCGGCGAGCCGCTCGGCGAAGTCGGGGGCGCGGTGGTCGAGCGCCTCGTCGGCGCCGAGCACTTCGCGAGCGTAGGTGACCTTCTCAGCGCCACCGGCAATCGCGATGACGCGCGCGCCCTGCATCTTGGCCAGCTGCACTGCGGTGGCGCCCACAGGGCCAGTGGCCGCGGCGATGGCTAACGTTTCGCCGGCCTGCAGCCGTGCCACGCGCATCAGGCCGACCCAGGCAGCAAGGCCTGAGTTGCCGAGCACGCCGAGCGCGAGCGAGGGTCGCGACAGTCCCGCGTCGAGCTTGCGCAGGCCGCTGCCGTCGCTCACGAAATGCGTCTGCCAGCCGCTGGTGGCGAGCACTGTGTCGCCCACCGCGAAGCGGGGATGGCGCGAGGCGGCGACCAAGCCGATAGTGCGCCCGACCATCACGCCGCCGATCGGAATTGGCTGTGCATAGGACTTATCGTCGCTCATTCGCCCGCGCATGTACGGGTCGAGCGACAGCCACTGGGCCTCGAGCAGCAATTCGCCCTCGCGCAGCGCTGGGATCTCGGCGTTTTCAAAGCGCAGGTCGCTTTCGCGCGGTGCACCCACAGGACGGCTTGCCAGAACGACGCGTCGGTTTGATGTCATTGAATGTTCTTTCTTGGTAGGGTTAGGTGGGACTCAGCGCTGGATGCGCGCGAGTAGCCCGGAACGTTTCATGAGCCACGCTATGACCGCCACGCTGGCCACCGATATCACGATGAGAAGCGTGGCGATGGCGGTGATGGTCGGGTCCACTCGCTCCAGCAGCTGGGTGAACATGCGCTTGGGCACGGTGTCGTTGGCCCCGGCAAGGAACACGGTGACGGTGATCTCGTCGAAGCTCACGATGAAGGCGAAGATCCAGGCTGCCACCAGACTGGGAACCAGGTTCGGCGCCACGATTTTCAGAAGCACCGTGGGCCATCGCGCGCCGAGGGTATAGGCCACCTGTTCGATGCGCGGATCGAGCTCGCCGAGCGCGACCGACATCACCAGCACCACATAGGGCGCGGCGAGCACGGTGTGCGCCACGATCAAGCCGAACAGACTGCCGAGTAGCCCAATGCGGGCAAAGGCGATGTACAGCGCGATCGCAGTGATGATGTGCGGGATGACCATTGGCACCGCGAAGTTCAGCTCGATCGAAGCACGGCCGCGGAACACGCCGCGCACCAGCCCGTAGGCCGCAAGGCTGCCGAGCAGCAGTGCCGCCAGGCTCGACGCGAGCGCCACCACGATCGAGTTGCGCAGTGCCTGCATCCAGCGCAGGTCGGAGAAGAAGGAGTCGTACCAGCGCAGGCTGAAGGCCGGCGGCGGAAACTCCAGCGAAGTGGCCGCGGAGAACGACATCGGCACCACGATTGCGACGGGCAGGCAGATGAACAAAAGTGTCGCGACCGCGAGAGCGCCGACCAGGCGCCGCGAGAGGGAGGTGGATCGCATGGCGTTCATCCGGTCGCGCGGCCCGTGAGGCGCCGGCTCAGTGCGTAGAGCACCAAGGTCACCGCCAGCAGGAACACCGAGATCGCCGCAGCGAGGTTCCAGTCGGGCATGCCATTGACCAGCAGGTCGAGCATGTTCACCAGCATCGGCACCCGGCCACCGCCGAGGATCATTGGCGTGACATAAAAGCCCAGGGTCATGATGAAGACCAGCAGCGAGCCGGCCGCGAGCGCCGGCACCGTGAGCGGGAAGAACACGCGCCAGAAGGCGGTGGCCTCGGAGGCGCCAAGCGAGCGTGCGGCCTGCAGCAGCCGCTCGTCCAGACGCACCATCGAGGCGAACAGCGGCAGCACCAGGAATGGCAGCAATACGTTGACGATGCCGATGGTCACGCCGACACGGTTGTAGAGGAATAACACTGGCTCATCGACCAGTCCGAGCATGCGCAGCGTGCCATTGAGGATGCCGGCGTTGCCCAGCAGGATGATCCAGGCGTAGGTGCGGATCAGCACGCTGACCCAGAATGGGATCACGATCATCGCCAGCGCGGCAAGCTGCGCGCCTGGCGAGAGGCCGCGCATCCAGTAGGCCAGGGGGTAGCCGAGCAGCGCACAGACAAGCGTAGCGATCAGAGCGATCTGCACCGTGCTGAGAATCACCTTCACGTATATGTCGCTCTGGATCAGTTCGGCGTAGTGCGCAAAGCTGAAGTCCGGCAGCGCGACGCTGCGCCCCAACATGCCGAGCATTGGAAGGTTGAAGGCGACGAACATCAGGGCTAGCAGCGGCAGCACGAATCCCAGGCCTGCGGGAAGCCACCGGCCAGCGCCGTTGAGCCGGGGGAGCAAACGCGGCCCCGGCATGGGCGCAGGCACCGCATCCGTCGGGTTCCTTGCATCGGCGAAACCGCGCATCACAAGCCCAACTTGAATTGCTGCCAGCGCTTTTCCACCGACAGCGCGTTGGCCTGCCAGTAGGCGTCGTTGGGAAGCACCTGGCGCGCGCGGTTTTCGCGCGTTGTGGGGAACTGGTGCAGGCGGTCCTTGGGTAGCAGCTCGTCGAGCGCCGGGCTGTTGCCAGTGTAGGCCACCACCTTGGCGGCCTCGGCCTGGTTCTGCGGCAGGGTGAACTCGCGCAGCAGCCGGTTGGCCGCGATGCGGTGGTTGTCGGCCGCGCCGCGCGGTATGACGAGGTAGCTGAGGTTGAGCAGCGCCTGGTTAAAGGTGGTGCCGTAGCGTGGATTGCCGACCACGCGCCCCGAAAAAGCGGCCGCGTACTGCACCTCGTTGTCGGCCATCAACTGCGGCGCCTGCGCGCCGCTGGCCCACCAAACCGCGACGTGCGACTTGATGCGCGCCAGGCTGGCGAACGCGCGGTTCAGGTCTATCGGATAGAGGTCCTGCGGCGCGACGCCATCGGCCAGCAGCGCGATCGGCAGCGAGAGGTAGGGCACGTCGGGCAGTGAGCGCCTGCCGGGGAATTTCTGCACGTCCCAGAAGTCGCGCCAGTCCGCGATGGCCTTGGCATCGCTGCGCCAAGTCGGCGCGAGCGAGTAGTATTGGTAGCCGAGCCCGTGAGAGTGGCGCGCCTCGGGGAACATAGGCGCGGGTTCGACTTCGTTCCAGCGCAGCGGTTGCACCAGATTCAGCGCCACCGCCTGGGCCAGGCCGGCGCCCCCGATCTCGAGCAGCACCGCATCGATGCGGCCCGACTCCACCATGGCGCGCAGCTTGCCCAGCGGGGTGCTGGTGATGTCCTCGCGCACGACCTTGATGCCGGTGCGCGCGGTGAACGGGTTGATGTAGCCCTGCTGTATGGACTCGCCCGATTGTCCGCCGGCCGCGAGGATGCGGATCTCAGAGGCGGCGCCGGGCACGGCCTCCAAGGCACGGGCGGTGCCTGCTAGGTAAGGGAACGTGGCCAGAGTGGTGGCGTGGCGCATGAATATTCGACGGTCCATGATGCTTCTTTCTTCAGTGGGATGAATCTGCTGCCGGGAGTACCCAGACGTCTTCGTCGGCCCACGACAGCACGACGTCGTCGCCAGCCGCGAAGCAGTCCTGGCGGTCGGTGGCGGTCACGACGAACATCTGCTTGAGGCGGGTCTGCACGTGGTAGCGCACCGTCTGGCCAAGATAGATCACGTCAAGCACGCGGCCCGACAGACCGTGCGCGCCGTTGCCTGCAGCAGGGGAGGCTGCTGGAGTGGCGGCGTCCAGGCGCGCACGCTCTGGACGGACCACCGCCGTGACCCTGGCGCCGAGTGGCTCGGAGGTCGAGCCCACTGGCAGGCGGTCGCCGCTGGCTAGCACCAGCGTCCGGCCGGCGCCGTGGTCTTGCAACACGCCCTCGAGGAAATTAGCGGTGCCGAGGAAGTCGGCGACGAAGCGACTCTGCGGCCGGGTGTAGATGCGGCGCGGCGTGTCCAGTTGCTGCACCCGGCCATCGGCCAGCACCAGAATGCGGTCGGACAGCGATAGCGCCTCTTCCTGGTCGTGCGTGACGAGGATGGTGGTAGTGCCAAGCGAGCGCTGCAGCCGGCGCAGTTCAACCTGCACCTCGGCACGCAGCTGGCGGTCAAGCGCGCCCATGGGCTCGTCCAGCAGCAGGATGTCGGGCTGGAACACGAGCGCGCGGGCAAGCGCCACGCGTTGCTGCTGCCCGCCCGACAGTTCCTTGGGCTTGCGCGCTTCCAGTCCCGACAACCGCAGCAGCGCTAGCAGCTCGGCCACGCGCCGTCCGATCTCGGCTCCCGCCACGCGGCGAATGCGCAGCGGGAAGGCGACGTTTTCGTACACCGACATGTGCGGAAACAACGCGTAGCTCTGGAACACCAAGCCGATGTTGCGTTCTGCCGGCAACAGCTGCGTCACGTCGCGCGTGCCGAGCTCGATGCGGCCCGCGCTCGGAGCGGTCAGCCCCGAGATCAACGACAGCGCAGTCGACTTGCCCGATCCGCTGGGGCCGAGGATGGTAAGGAACTCTCCCTGCTCGACGCGCAGCGTCAGGTCGTTTAGGGCGGTGAAGCCACCGTAGCGTTTGCACAGCCCGGTAAGTGCGATGGCGCTCATACGCACAGGCCCCGCGGAGAGGATCGCGATGTAGAAGCAGCGGCGTTTTGGGACGGCGTCATCAGGTGTTAGCTCCGGTTTTAAATATCACTAAATATTCTTTTTGTGATCACGTTTTAATGAATGTAGCGCCAAATCGCTTGCGCAGGTACACGGGGAAACCCTTGGGCAGCATTGATCGGTGATGCAACCGCTCCCAAGACGGGGCGGCAGCCGCGGCGCGGCGCGACCGGGCGCGGAAACGCGCGACGATCTGTCGACGGGGGTGCAGTGCGCGGCAAAACGCGCGAGAGCCCGAAGCGCGAAGCTCGGGGCTCGGGGCTCGGGGCTCAGCCCGCGCGGATCATCTTCGCCGCGTCGATCAGCGTGGACAGATAAGTCAGCGCGTCGTACACGTCGGTCTCGATCAGCCGGCGCGCGTTGACGACATCATGGTTGCGCAGTGCGTCGCACATCTCGTGGCGCCATTGCGGTCTCGTGTCTTGCACGTGCGTCAGGAATCCCGGGTAGAGCAGCCGCAGGTAGGGGCCGGTCTGCAGCCAGAGCATCTCGATGTGGCGCAGCAGCACTGGCATGCGGCAGGCGCCGTACATCACGAACTGGAATTCGGCGACCTTTTCGGAATCGACCACCACATTGCCGTCACGGCGCGCGGCGAAGATCTCCTCGGTCAGGCGGTCAAGGGTGGCGACCTCCTCGTGCGTGATGTTCACCGCTGCTCGCTCCACGGCCAGGCGTTCGAGCGGCAGGCGCACATCGCGCAGCTCTAGGATCTTGTCTCGCGTAAGCACTGGAACCCGCACCGAGCGGCTGTGCGCCTGCGTGAGGATGCCCTCGGCGATGAGCCGGTGCAGGGCCTCGCGCACCGGGGTCAGGCTGACGTTGAACTGATTCGCCAATTGCCGCAGCACGAGCTTTTCGCCTGGGGCGAACTGCCCTCGCATCAACGACGCGCGGATGCCGAAGTAGACATCCTCGCGCATCGCTTTGTCTTTGATCCTAGTCTCCATGGTGTGCGTGCAACCTCCGGCGATATGAGCCCGCTAGTATCCACGATCGCTGCCGCGCACCCGGTCGCATACCGGCCGCGCCCGACCCGCTCCTCAGCGCGCCAAACCGAGCAGCTCGCGCGCAATCACCCAGCCATGCACCTCGCTCGGCCCCTCGTAGATGCGCATCAGCCGCGTCTCGTTGGCCATTTGCTGCAGCGGCATCTCCTTGCTCATGCCCATGGCCTCGAACATCTGCATCGCATGGTCGATCACCTCCCACGCCGTCTCGGTGGCGAACACCTTGACCATCGAGACCTGGCTGCGCGCCTTCTCGCCGAAGTCGATGCGCGCCGCCGCTTGATAGGTGGTCATGAGGCGGCAGGCATGGATGCGGGTGGCCGTGCAAGCGCTCGACCTTCAGTGAGCCGAACAGTACAGCCCTTCTTCAGGCAATTTTAGAAATTTTCCCATCCTCCGGCGGCCATAGCTGGCGCCCTCGCACTGGCCAGTGGCTGGCGCTCCTGACTTGCCTGGTGCCGAGGGGCGGCGATGCCGTTTCCGTATTTGGTGTTGAGCGCATCGATCGTGGCCATCAGTTTGGCCCGCTCGCCGGCGGTCTCAGGCTCCAGGTCCAGCTCGCCCTGATACAAGCTGCCGGGCACCAGGTCCAGCAGCATGACGCCGGCCTTGATCAGCTGAAAGCCGGGCTGGTAGATCGAGCGCAGGCCCAGCACGGCGGCTTGCACCAGAGCGGCCGTGTCCGAGGTGGGCCGGCGCAGCGGCACCACCGCGCTTTGCGAAAAGCGCGGGCCCGGGCGGTGCGGCGAGGTGTGGGCAAACACCAGCACTTCGCTGGCGACGCTCGCCTGCCCGCGCAGCTTTTCAGCCGCCCGCGTGGCAAATTCGCTCACGGCCTCGATGAGGGGCCCCAAATCCGCCACCGGCCGGCCAAAGCTGCGCGTGCAGGCAATCTCTTTCTTCGGGCTCGGTTGCTCGTCCAGCGCAATGCAGGAGAGGCCCTGGAGTTCCCTCACCGTGCGCTCGAGCACCACGCTCCAGCGCCGGCGCCGGCGCACGGTCGCCGGGTCCATGCGCATGAGGTCGAGCACGGTGAGAATTCCGCCCTCCTCCAGCTGCTCCGCAATGCGCCGGCCCACGCCCCAGACCTCGCCGACCTTGGTTGCACCCAACACCGCGTCCTGGTCGCTCGCCGGCAGAGCCGCCAGGTTGCACACCTGGGCGAATTCGGCCGGGTAGCTGTCGGGCTTGCGCTCGGCGGTCTTGGCAATGAAGTTGGCCAGCTTGGCCAGGGTTTTCGTCGACCCGATGCCGATCCCCGTCGGAATCCCGGTCCACTGCAGGATGCGCTCACGCACTTGCCGGCTTCGCGCCGTCAGGTCCCCGCGCACCCCGGTCAGGTCAATGAAGCTCTCGTCGATGCTGTAGATCTCCTGCCCGGGGCCCAGACCCGCGGCAATCGACATCATGCGGTCGCTCATGTCGCCGTAGAGCGTGAAGTTGGCCGATAGGCCCACCAGCCCGTCGCTGTCGTTCAAATGCTTGACCTCGAACTAGGGCGCGCCCATCTTGATGCCCAGCGCCTTGGCTTCATTGCTCCGGGCAATGGCGCAGCCGTCGTTGTTGGAGAGCACCACCACCGGCCAGCTTTTCAGGCTGGGCCGAAAGACGCGCTCGCAGGAGACATAAAAGTTGTTGCCGTCGACCAGCGCGAACAGGGCCATGGTGGTGCTTCCCTCGGTTGTTTCATTGTTCGCCTCCGGCCCTGCCGCCCTTGTATCCCCTTGTACCGGTACCCGATGCGATTGCGCAGACAGACGGCTACGCCGTCTCGCAGCAATAGAGAAAGCTTATTGAGCAGCGCTTTGGCTGGGCCAAAACGGTGGGCGGGATTCGGCAGGTAATGGTGCGAGGACTTGAGCGCGTGGACCAGATGTTTGTGCTGACAATGGCCGCGTACAACCTGAAGCGCATGCGCACGTTGGGAAAAATCCGTCTGCAGAGGCAATAAGTGGATAAAAAAGGCGCCAAGAGCGCTTCAGGTCAGCAGCCGCCACGTCAAACGGCACTGTGATTTCCAAATATGAAAAATAACCGCAAAAACAAACCACTTCGAGCCAGGCGCTGCGCCTGCGCAGTCAGTATTTCAGCGGCCTGCTAAAGAGCGAAAGCCGGCCTGCCGGGCCAAGTCCGAGGCTTTTTGCCATTGGCTGGCCCGGGTCGCCTCCTCCTGGCTCACCTGGTCGTTGCCGCTTTCGCTGATGCCGAGCCAGGCCCTGGGCGGGCACGACCTCTTCGGGCCCGCCCAGGGCCTTTTCCAGGGCGCGGCGGTACTACTCCTCGGCTTTCACGCGGGTATCGTCTGGAATCTCAGGGAAGTCTTGAAGGGTAATGCGGTAGGTCATAGTTTTTAGTATGACCAATTTTGACAGCCCTCCCATCGTTCGGCGGCTGTGAGTTATCCACAAATCTGGGGATGTGAATAACTTTCTATAGCCCTTACTGATAAGGGTGATGTGGATAAATAGCCCTTACCTATAAGGGTGTTCGATGGCAAACCCCCCTTACCCATAAGGGCCTAATAAGAAGAGATTTAAAGAGAAGAATGGATAACTCGCCAAACGGCCGGCGCCTGTTTTTTGGGCAGCCGAAAACCGTCTATCGGCAAATCACACTTTGCGAAGCGCCTTGATGCGTTCATCGTCCGAGTCGCTGGCCACGTTCTGCACATTCATGGTCGGCGTGTTATTGTCGCCATGGAAGGTGTTGTTCTGGATGTTCACCGTTAGGTTGACGGTGATGGCACGATCCGTCGGCAGATTGCCAGTCTTGGCCAAGCGCTGCAACTCTTCCACAAACCCCTGGAACTCCTTGCCCACATACTTGCGCTCAGCCGTGGCCCAGCGCTGGCCGTCCTGACCGTCGATGTGCACCTTCTCGACCACCGAGTACAGATTCGACCGCCCTTTTTTCCCGACCGTCAGCCAGCCGTGCTTGACCAGCTGCTTGAGCGCCAGTCGGATCGTGTCGTCGGTCACACCGATCTGCTCGGCAATGACCGGGATCGAAGGAAAGGCGCTGCCGGTGTGAAAGTCGGTGTGCCCCTTGATGACGATGTATACCGCCAGGGCCATGGTGCCGATCTTGGCGATTTCCTTGTCGTGGCTGAACGAGCGCAGCACATGGAACCAAGTGCCGTTGACCTTCAGGCCGTCCCATAAGTCGCCCTGCTCGATCTGCAGCGCCCGCGACTCGCTCGGCGTGGTCATGCCTGGCGCGCCTTGAGCAGCCGGTCCGTTTCCTTTTCCAGCGTGGACACCACGATCTTGGTCATGCTCGAATCGTAGGTGGTGTCGCCCAGGTATTTGAGCTTCAAATACAGCCGCATCGGAATTTTAAAGTTCACCAGCTTGACTGCTTCGGGAGCGCCGATGGCTGCTTCATCCCACGGAAAGCGGGCCTCTGGCGATTTAGTCGGCTCGACCGGTGCCATGGCCTCAGCCGCCGGCGCAATCGCGCTGGCGGCGTCCTTGGCGGGCTGCTCGGTCCACGCCTGCACCTTGTCCAGGCCGGCCAGCGCCTCGGCTGGGCTCCGCATGGGCGGCGTCGAACGGATCTTATTTTGTGGTCCACTTTTCATGGAAAACCTCCTGGTAAAGTGAAATCATTTCGAGGTTGGCCTTGGCATCGGCTAGCGAAGGGTGCAACTCGGTCACGCCCAGACCGTCACGCGACGCCTTGCGAAAGGCGATGCGCTCGGTCACGACCGATTCCATGGTGGGAAACAGTTCGGCGTAATCTTTCAGCGCCTCCTTGACCTCCTGGGTTTCGCGTACGCTCGGGTTGGGACTGGCGCCGTTTATGAACGCCATCGCATTGACGGGGCGCTCGGTGCGCTCGGCCACCTCCCGGATCAGCCCGGCCATGCGCGACAAACTCCAGACGTCGAACTGGGCCGGCTTGATCGGAATGATGCAGGTGTCACAGATTGCCAGCGACTGGCGCATTTCCAGCGAGTCGCGCCCGCCGGCATCGACGATCACCACGTCATACTTGCCGGCCAGGTTCACCAGGTCATACCCGACCTTGCCGGTCTTGCTGACACAGGTGATGGATGGCTTGACCTCGTTTTCGTGGCGCATCGCCGCCCAGGTGTTCGCCGACTCCTGCCGGTCAGTATCCACTAGCAGTACGTCCTTTCCCGCCAGCCGGCACATCGCCGCCAGGTTCACGGCAATGGTGGTTTTGCCCACCCCGCCCTTCTCGTTCGCTATCAAGATAAGCATGTCGGTCCAATCGGTAAAGTTAGGCCGTTCTTTACAGGCCTGCCCGTAAGTAAAGCCTTTACAGTATAGCTATCCTTTACCGTCTTTACAAGGATTACATTAAAGGTCTTCAATGAATCGCATGGCGGATTCAAGGATCAAGTGCATCACTTCCAATCTCGAGGAGTAGCATGACAAGAAGATATAGACAGCTAAGCACTGAAGAACGAGGTGTGGTAATGGAGATGAAGCTGCAGGCGTGCACCATGCGAGCGATCGCCGGAGCACTGCACACGTCGCCCAGTACCATCTCACATGAGCTGCGCCGCAACGGCTGGCAGGGCCAAGCCGAGCAGTGCATCGCCGGCGGCTACGACGCGCAGCGCGCCAGCAAGCGCGCCCGTCGTGTGCGCCGCGCTGCCTGGCCGGTGCGCAAGCGCTACCGCGACGGCGCTTTATGGGCCCAAATCAGGGCCCTGCTCCCGCTCAGGCTCTCGCCCGAGCAGATTGCTGCCAAACTCAGGCTGCGTTATCCCGAGCAGCCTCAATTGCAAGCCTCCCACGAAACCATCTACAGCGCCATCTACGCTATGCCCCAGGGCTATCTGCGTCGCGATTTGACCGTGCTGCTGCGCCAGGCGCGCACAGCGCGCAGACCCCCAACCGTGGCCAGGACAGGCGCGGCTCGCTGGAGGACATGATGTCCATCCATGTTCGCCCGCCCGAAGCGAACGAGCGTTTGCTGCCCGGCCACTGGGAAGGCGGCCTGATCAAGGGCAAGGCCAACGCCTCTGCAGTGGGCACCCTGCTATGCCGCAGGTCACTGTTCGCCATGGTGATCAAGCCGGGTGTTCCCGCCGCAGCTGCGCCAGACGTTGACGTAGGACCAGGGCAAGGAGATGGCGCTGCACAGAAAGCTCGCTGAGACTGCAGGGCTGAAAGTCTACTTCTGCGACCCGCACAGCCCGTGGCAGCGAGGCATCAACGAGAACCCGAACGGCCTGCTGCGCCAGTACCTGCCCAAGGGCACAGACCTGAGCGTGCACTCCCAGGCCGAGCTCGATGCGATGGCATGGGAGCTCAATATCCGGCCTCGCAAGCCCCTGGGCTGGCGCAGTGCCGCAGAAGTGTTCTTCAATAACGTCGATTTGAAGAACCCAGGACTAATCCCCGTTGTTGCACTTGGGGTTTGAATCCGCCCATCCTGATGATGATGGACCAACGAAAAACTGTACTGTTCAGGCTTTACAGCCTATCTTAACTTTACTAACTTTACCGTCTTTATAGTAAAGCCAGAATGTAAAGTCTTTACAGTTAAGCTATGCAGTGAATGTTCTTGAAAGATTGGGTTGTGCAGGCTATCGGCCGGGACCGCTGCGCCGCCGGTTCGCAGTTTTGACCGCCAAATATCACCCTGAGATGAGGGAAGTTCTCACTGCGGTCAGTTACGCGAACGCCTTCCCCAGCTCATCCACCCGCCGCTTGATCGGCGCGCGGCCATAGATCGCCGTGGTGGTCTGGATCGAGGCATGCCCCATCTGCGCCTGGATGACGTCCAGCGGCACTGCCCGGGCGATGGCCCTTGTCCCGAAGGTGTGGCGCAGCCAGTGCGTGGTGGCCCCAGCCAGGCGCTCGCGCTCATGGGCCGGCAGGCTGGAGGCCCGCACCGCCTTAGCCAGCCATCCTTTCACGTGCTCGTAGAGCGCCTGGTAGCCAATGGGTGCCATGGGGTCCACCGTGCTGGCCAACAGCGGCGCGGCCGGTGGCGCGGCCTGCACCGAGCCCAGGCCGCGCACACCTAGGTACTCCTGCAGCGCGGCCAGCGCCTGCCCGGGCACGGCGGCGATCCGGTTTTTTGAGCCCTTGCCGCGCACCTGCATCAACCAGCCTTCAGGCTCCAGGCGCAAATCACCTAGGGTAGCGGACAGGAGCTCGGCCGAGCGCAGGCCCACGGCCTCGACAAACAGCAGAATGAAACGGATCCGGCCGCGCGAAGGCGAGGGCGCCTGGCCGTCCACGAAGCGCAGCACTTCGAGCATCGCCGCTTCGCTGAAAGCCTTGGTGTTCAGCATCCGGTGGCCCGGGTCGTCGCCCGTGGCCTGGTTCACCAGCACCCAGGGGTTAGCGCTCAAGTATTGCGCCGACTGCAGCCAGGCAAATAGCGACGCGATGATGGTGATGGCCTGGCGGCAACTGGCGTGCGACAGGGGGCCGCGAAAGGGTGCCCAGCCGCTCTGGCCGGGCGCGGCGCGCGCCCGGGAGATCCAGCGCGGCGGAATATTCTCCAAAAACGCCATGAACGCGCCGCAGTCGGCCACCGTCATCTGCGCGAGCGTGGCGCCCTGGCCACCCACGCCACGCTCATACTGCAGCCAAAGCAATAACCGGTGCACTTCGCGCTGGTACACGCGCAGGGTAGCGAGCGAGCCTGCCCGCGCCTGGATCCAGCTTTGCACCGCCTGCCCGTCTGAATTCACGTCCAGCAGCGGGCGCGCCACAGCGGTCTGCGTGGCCTCCTCCAAAGCGCGAAGGCTTGAGGCCTCATCCGTTGGC
>Ga0105047_10007594_pt1 | contig 18243 bp, 15 predicted proteins | sample MAT04_FD_78384 | JGI IMG/M metagenome (GOLD analysis project Ga0105047, IMG submission 78384) | Freshwater microbial communities from Lake Fryxell liftoff mats and glacier meltwater in Antarctica - MAT-04 (megahit assembly) | ecosystem: Environmental > Aquatic > Freshwater > Ice > Liftoff... | reverse complement strand
GCGCCGGGTTCAGGCGGGCGCGAGATGACGATTGCGCTGCTGGACATCGAACGCCGCCGCCAGGCCGAAGTGCGCATTGCCCGCGCCCAGGCTTCGCTGCAGCGTGTCATCGAAACGGCGCCGCTGGCGATCGCGCTGTTTGACGCGCGCAGCCTGGTGGTGCAGCAGATCAACCAGACCGCAGCCAGCTTCTTCGGCCGCCCGCTGGCAGGGCTGCAGGGCTCAGCGCTGGACGACTGCGCCGTGCCCGCGCTGGCCGCGGCCTTGCGCGGCTGGCTGCTGCAGGCCGCCTCTGGCAGCGGCACGGTGCAGCACGAGTGGCGCGAAGAGCTGGCCGAGGCGAGCAACGGCGAGGCGATCGCGCGGGTGTGGGACTGCCGCATCACGACGCTGCAGGACAGCAACGCGGCCGAGAGTGCCGAGAGTGCCGAAAGCGCCCGCACCCCCCGCAGCGCCGACAACGCCTACAACCTTGACGGCGGCTTGCAACTGCTGCTGGTGGCCAGTGACGTGACCGAGCAACGCGCCGCAGAGCGTGCGCGCCTGCAGGCCGCCATCTCGCAGCGCGAGGTTCTGGTGCGCGAAGTGCACCACCGCATCAAGAACAACCTGCAGGGTGTGGCCGGTCTGCTGCAGCAGAACGCCGTGCAGCGACCGGAACTGGCGGGCATCCTCAGCGAAGCCGTGGGCCAGGTGCAGGCCATCGCGCAGGTCTACGGGCTCCAGGTGGGTGCCAGCGGGCCGCTGGTGATGGCCAGCCTGCTGCGCGCCATTGCGGCTTCGGTGCAGCGCACTTTCGGCCGTGCCATTGCGGTGGAGGTGACCGGCGAGGTGCCGCACTTGCTGCCCGAGGCCGAGTCCATTCCTGTGGCATTGACGCTGAACGAGCTGCTCACCAACGCCATCAAACACAGCCAGGGCGGCGAGGTGCGCTGCGAACTGTCGGCGCAGGCAGACCACCTGCACATCGCCATCGCCAGCACCGCGACACTCGATGCTGATTTCGATCTGAGCCAGCGTCGCAGCGTGGTTTCGGGCCTGGGCCTCGTGCGCGCCTTGTTGCCGCGGCGCAGCTCTTCGCTCGCGCTGGCGCAAGAGGGCAGCGAAGTGGTGGCGCGCCTGGAGTTGCGACCCCCCAGTGTGCAGGTGCCCGCATAGGCGGCGCGCACCGCGTGGGCGACAATCGATCGATGACTTTGGAGCCGGCAACGCGAGGCAAAATACTGGTTGTCGACGACGACAGGCTGGTGCTCGCCACCGTCACCTACGGCCTGGTGGCAGCCGGCTACGAGGTCATAGACGCCGACAACGGCGACGACGCCATCCTGCTGGCGCGTGAACACCGCCCGGCGCTGGCGCTGCTGGACATCCGCATGGAAGGCAAGAGCGGCTTCGACGTGGCCGAGACCCTGCGCGACGTCTACGGCATCCCTTTCATGTTTCTTTCGGCCTTTGCCGACGAGGCCACGCGCAAGCAGGTGCAGGCCCTGGGCGCGCTGGACTACCTCGTCAAGCCGCTGGGCGTGGATCAGATCGTGCCCGCGGTGGAAGCGGCTTTTGCGCGCCTGCGCAGCCGCGCTGGCGATGCTGTCGAACCCGCTGCACCAGCGCCGGCTGCACCGGTGCTGGCATTGCCCATCGCGGACCCCGTACCGCTGGCAGTAGGTGTGCTGATGCACCGCTATTCCCTGTCTCGAGAAGGCGCCTGGCAGCGGCTGCAGCGCCTGGCGGCCGACCAGCAGCTCAGCCTGTCTGCGCAAGCCGAGCGCTTGCTGGCTGCGGTGGAAGAGCTGGCACGCTCCGCGGTCTGACCGCTGGCGCCTTCACCCGCTCAGGCAGCCAGCGTGAAGTAGAAGGCCGCCCCGCGGCCAGGCTCTGCTTCAGCCCAGATCTCACCGCCGTGGCGCCGCACGATGCGCCGCACCGAAGCCAGGCCCACGCCGTGGCCGGGAAATTCGCTGGCGCTGTGCAGGCGCTGAAACAGCCCGAACAGACGCTCTGACGAACGCATGTCGAAACCCGCGCCGTTGTCGCGCATGACGTAGGTGGGGCGGGCGCCCGCCGCTCCACCCGCCGCAGCGTTCGAGACCATTCCCAGCGAAAGCCGTGCCTGGGCCGTGCGGCCGGTGTATTTCCACGCGTTGCCCAGCAGGTTTTCCAGCACCAGCCGCAGCAAGGTCGGGTCGCCCTGGGTCGACAGGCCGGGTTCGATCTCCACCTCGACCTCGCGTTCGGGCGCCGCTCGGCGCAGGTCGTCCACCACGAAGGCCGCCAGCTGCGACAGGTTCACGGGCTGGCGCGCCAGCGGCTGCGAGCTCAGGCGCGCCAGCGTCAGCAGCGCGTCGATCATCAGGTTCATCCGCGCTGCGGCGCTCAGCACGCGGTCGAGATGGTCGTTGCCGACACGGTCCAGCAGGCGCCCGTAGTCTTCCTTGACGATGCGCGTGAAGCCCTCGACGACGCGGATCGGCGCGCGCAGATCGTGCGACAAAGTGAAGCTGAAGCTGGCGTTTTCGCTCTCGGCTTCGGCGGCGGGCCTGGCGGCGGCTTCAGCGGCTTCAGCAGCGGCAGGCGCAGCCGCACCTTCGCTGGCGATGGCGGGCAACGCGCGTTGCACCACCACCAGCCCACGCCAACCCGAAGGCAGCCCTTCGCAGGGCTGCAGCTGCCAGCCGTCGATGTCAACGGCAGCGGGTTGTGCAGAAGCCGGCGAAGGCGAAGGCGAAGGCGTCAACCGCGTATCGGCAAAAGCAAGGGCGACGGCCTGCGGCAGCAAGCCCAAGGCGGCCGGCAAGGCCTGGCCAGGCGTCAGTTGGGGCCAAGCAGCACGTGCGACATCGTTGCACTGCTGTAGCACCCAGCCGTTGCCGCTGTCCAGCGCCAGCAGCGCCGGGCCCGGCTGCAGGGTCAGCAGCGTCTGCATCGCGGCGGCCCGTGCTTGCTGCTCGTCAGTGGCCTGCAGCGGCTGGGCGATGCCCGCGAAACCACAGAAAACGCCCAGGTCGTCATGGCGCGGCACGCCGCGCAGCAGCCAGCTGCAGCTTCCTTCGAAGGCCAGTCCGAAAACCACGCGCTGTTCGGTGAAGCTGCGCCGGGCCTGCAGGCGGGCGCGCAAGGCGGGGTCGGCGAACAAACCTTGCGCTGCTGCAATCTCGCCGCTGCTGCACCAGCTGCTCAGCTGGTGCAGGGTGTCGGTCTGCCAGGGCATGCCTTCCTCCAGCTGCGCATGTTGCAACGCTTCGGCGCGCGCCGCGCGCAGCGCCACCTGGCTCGCCACGCGGCTGCGCGTGGCGCCCAGCAGGTAGGCCGCTGCCACCGCCGACAGTGCGACCACCAGCACCACGCCCCAAGCGGCGGCGTCTGCGATGCCCTCGCTGCAGCCTGCCAACAAGGCCGGCAGAGTCAGGAACACCGCGGCGCCGCGCAGCCGCAGATCACGAGCAGCCGCTTTGGGTCGTCGGCCGTGGCAGGATGCGGACATGGCGGGAATTGTACGAAGGGGCGCGTGCGGACCCCCTCAAGTTCATGCAGGCAGCGCCGAAACCCTGACCACGTGCCACGCCTCGCAAGACCGGCTGTGACACGGGCCGTGTTCTTCAACCTTGAACGACCCACCATCCGCCCTGCCATGAGCCCCGAGACTCCCCCTGGACCGGCCCCACCGGCAAACGCCGCGAGCTTCGACCCAGTGGCCCTGGAGCGCCTGCGCGAACTCGACCCCGACGGCCGCCACGGTGTGCTGCCGCGCGTGCTGACAGCCTTCGAAATTTCGCTCAGCCGATTGATGGTGCAATTGGCTGCCGAGCTCGAAGGCGGAAGCATCAGCGTCGTTTCCCATGTGGCGCACACTTTGAAGTCCAGCTCGGCCAGCGTCGGTGCCGTGGTGCTCTCGCAAGCCTGCGCAGATGTCGAACGCCGGCTGCGCAGCGGCGAAGCGGGGTCACTGGAAGCGGATATCCAACGAATACTGCTCGCAGGCGAGGGCGCCCTGAGCACGGTTAGGGCTATGCTGCGGACGTGACAGCCACCCTGCCGATGAGCTCACCACATCCCTTCGCGGACGCCAGCCAGACGGCCCAGCCGCAAGTTTTGCTGGTCGACGATGACGACGTCAATCTGCTGTTGACGGCACTGGCCTTGCGCGAGCGTGGCTTCAACATCACCGAGGCCGCTGGCGGCGAGCAGGCGCTGGAGTTGCTGCGCGACTGGACGCCCGACATCATCGTGCTGGACGCCATGATGCCCGGGCTGGATGGCTTCGAAACCTGCCGCCGCCTGCGCCGCACGTCCGGCTTCGAAACCGTGCCTGTCCTGATGCTCACCGGCCTGGAAGACGACGCCTCCATCACCCGCGCCTACCAGGCCGGTGCCACCGACTTCTTCGTCAAGGCCACGCAGTGGAGCCTGTTGGCCGGACGTTTGCACTATCTGCTGCGCGCTTCGCGCACACGCATAGAGCTCGAACGCAACCGCGCCAAGCTCGCGCGTGCGCAAGACCTGGCGCGCATGGGCAGCTTCGACTGGCGCAAGGTCGAGCGCGGCGGCGAACCCAGCGGCCTGCTGATGTCGCCCGAGGCGTTGCGTGTCTTCGGTTTCGGTCCCCACGAACGCATCACCTTGCGCGCGCTGCTGCGCATGGTGCCGCAGGACGACCGCCGCGCGTTGCTGCGCCAGCTGCACGAGGCCATGCGCCACGCGGCAGTGCTGGCCACAGACGTGCCTGTGGTGCTGTTCGACGGGCGCCAGCGCATCGTTCATGTCGAGGCCGAGCCCGAGTTCAACGAACATGGTCAAGGTGTGGGCTACAGCGGCATCGTGCAGGACGTGACCGACCGCCGTGTGGCCGAAGACAAGATCCTCCAACTGGCCAACTTCGACGCCCTGACCGGCCTGCCCAATCGTCGTCAGCTGATCTGGCGGGCCGAGCGCGCACTCGAGCAGGCGCGTCGCATGCATCACCAGTGCGCGCTGCTGTTGATCGATCTCGACCGCTTCAAGATCATCAACGACACGCTCGGCCATGGCGCCGGCGACGAGTTGCTGGTGGAGGTGGGGCGGCGCCTGCGTGCTTGCGTGCGCCACAGCGACCAGGTGATGGAAGGCCAGATCGAGGCTGTCGGCGTTCGATCGCACCGCGCGCTGGAGGCCGTGGGCCGCCTGGGCGGCGACGAATTCGTAGCGCTGCTGCCCGAGATCGTCACCGATGCCGATGCCGAGCGCGTGGCGCAGCGCATCCTGGAATCGCTGCGCGAGGCCATCTTCGTTTCCGGCCAGGAGTGTTTCGTCACCGCCAGCGTGGGCGTGGCCATCTTTCCGCGCGACGGCAACTCGGTGGTCGACCTGCTGCGCAACAGCGACGTGGCAATGTACTCGGTGAAGGCGCAAGGCAAGAACGCCAGCGCCATCTACAGCCCGCAGCTGGCCGGCCTGGGCCGCGAAAAGCTCGAGCTTGAAACTGCATTGCACCGTGCCATCGAGCGCGACGAAATGGTGCTGCACTACCAGCCCAAGGTCGACGTGCGCGCCGCGAAGATGGTGGGCGTCGAGGCCCTGATGCGCTGGCAGCGCGGCGCCAAGCTGGTTTCTCCGGCCGACTTCATCCCGCTGGCCGAAGAAACCGGGCTCATCGTGCCGCTGTCGGAATGGGCGCTGCGTGAAGCGGCGCGCCAGGCGCGGCTGTGGCAGCAGAGCATGGGTTACAGCGAGTCCATCGCCGTCAACCTGCCCAGCCGCCTGTTCGAGCGCAGCGACCTCGTCGAGCACATTCACCAGTGCGTCAGCGCAGTGAATGTCCCGCACCGCGTCATCATGCTTGAGATCACCGAAAACAGCCTGATGAAGGACCTGCAGAACGTGATCCCCACGCTGCACAGGCTCAACGAGATAGGGGTCGAGATTTCCATCGACGACTTCGGCACCGGCTACTCGAGCCTGGCCTACCTGACCACGCTGCCCATCAGCGAGTTGAAGATCGACATCCGCTTCACGCGCGAACTCGGCATCACGCCGCAAAGCAGCGCCGTCGTCACGGCCATCATCGCCCTGGCCCGTTCGCTGGGTCTGCGCGTGGTGGCGGAGGGCGTGGAAACGCTGCGCCAGATGGAGGTGCTGCACCGCCTGGGTTGCGGCCACATGCAGGGTTATCTTTTCTGCAAGCCCGTGACCCCCAGCGCACTGCAGGACTGGCTGGAGCGCACCGTGCTGCCGCGCAAGGCGCCGTGGATAGGCAATGCCGCCGACGGCAACGGCGCTGCTGAAGACCTCGGGCGCGGCGCCAGCGCGCGGCTGTTGCGCTGACAGGTCCGCGGCCCTTGAGCACCGCTGCGCAGGCCGGGGCTGCGGCCGCCGCCACGCTGGCCAAGGGGGCGCTGCGCCGTTTGGCCCAGGCGCAGCTCGAGCCCACGCCCGAGAACTACGCCCGCGCCTACGCCGAAGAGGCCGGCCAGGCGCCGCCCGATGCGCCTGCGCAGGGCGGGGGGGCGGACTCTGGCGCTCATTCCCAGGCCGTTGTGGCCAAGGCCGCCGAGGCCAAGGCCGAAGCACGCGCTTTCGGCCAGGCCTGGGCGGCGCTGGCCGAGCGCCTGGTGCGCAACCTCGAGCGCGGCGGCAAGCAGTGGAGCGGCGCGCGGCGCAAAGAGAGCTTGAAGCGGGTTTTCGATGGCAGCCGCAGCGATGCCCAGCGGCTTCACGCAAGACTGCTGTCTTTGATGACGGCCTGGGAGACCGATGACCCGGCGGACCCCACGAAACCCGGCGCTGAGAACCCGCCTCTGGAAGTACTGGCAGGCGCAGATGTGCCTGCCGAAGCCTGGCGCCCGGTGCTGGGCAGCTTGCAGGTCAGCCTGGGTGCCGCGTTGCCACCGGCGCTACCGCAGGCTGCCGCGTTGGCCGACCAGCTGGGTGCGCTGGCCGACGCGCTGGCCACCGACGGCCCCACGCCCGAGCGGGCAGAAGCCGTCGAGGCCGTGTGCGCGCAGGCGCGGCGCCTCTTCCAGCACCGCCACCACTTGGTCGACGAGCTTTCCGCGCTGTGCCGGGAGATCTCGGCCGGCCTCGTGGATCTGGCCGAGGACGACAGCTGGGCGCGCGGCCAGTGCCAGGCGCTGCAAGACGCCCTGGCCGTGGAGCAGACCCCCAGCGTGCGGGGTGTGCGCGCCGCCAGCGCGTTGCTGGCACAAACCCGCCAGCAGCAGCAGCGCGTGCGCGGCGAGCGCCAGGCCGCGCGTGAGGCGCTGAAACAATTGATTCACGACGTGGTGGTCGAGGTGGGCGAACTCGGCGACCACGCCGGCCGCTTCCAGCTGGCCACCACCCAGCACGCCGAGGCCATCGCGCGTGCCGATTCACTCGAGAGCCTGGCCGACGTGGTCAAGGCGCTGTTGCTGGACACCCGTTCCGTGCAGGGCGCGGTGGGCCGTTCGCAACAGAAGATCCAGTCCGGTCAGGCACTTGCCAGTGAGCTGGAAGGCCGAATCCGCGATCTGGAAGGTGAATTGCGCCGCCTTTCCGACGAAGTCGCCACCGATGCCCTCACGCAAGTGGCCAACCGGCGCGGTCTGGACCAGGCCTTCGAGGCGGAACGCGCGCGCTGTGAACGCCAACCCGGCACCACGCTGGCGGCGGGCCTGATCGACATCGACAACTTCAAGAAGCTCAACGACAGCCTGGGCCATGCGGCCGGCGACACGGCGCTGAAGACCCTGGCTGCGGCTGTGCGCGAGCGCCTGCGCCCGGTAGACCACCTGGCGCGCTTTGGTGGCGAGGAGTTCGTCGTGCTGTTGCCCGGCCTGGCGGCTGCCGAGGCCCAGCAGGTGATGACGCGGCTGCAGCGCAGCCTGAGCGAAGCCCTGTTCCTGCATGAGGGCCGCGAGGTCTTCGTCACCTTCTCGGGCGGCGTCACCGCCTGGCGGTCGGGCGAAGGCCTGCAGGCCGCCCTGGAGCGGGCCGACGCCGCACTCTACGAAGCCAAGCGGACGGGCAAGAACCGTACGTGCATCGCGTGATCGACAGATAGCAAGGTCGGCCCGCATGTCCGTCGGGCGGGGTCTTCCGTGTGGCCGGGCTTGACGCCTTTGCTCACACACCCGGCTCAAGCGGCGGCCGCCGGGGTCCGAAGACCCGGGTATCCGAAATTGAAGAGGTCGTCTGCGGCGCTGCTGCCTGCGACGCCCGCCCTTGCCATGAGTCGCACACCGAAGAAGAAGTTCTCGCTCACCGGTCTGCTCAAGACACTGGGGCAGGGCGTGGTCGCCTTCTTCCGCAACGACATCGAGCTCAAGCGCGACCCCGGTGGCGTGAAGGTGGTGCTGCAGTCCTTGCCGCCGAAGCCCAGCAAGCGCCAGTCGCGCGAGCAGGAAACGGCCCAGCGCGAGTCGAGTGAACTGCAGCTGATGCGCAGCCAGCTGGCTGCGCTGCTGGACGAGCTGCCCGAGACGCGCCCGGCGCTGAAGCATCTGGTCTTCGTGGAACACGCCGTCGGCAAGCGCGGCCTGAAGGCGCTGCACAAGTTGCCGGTGGATGTGCTGGAGAAGGCGCTGGTTCAACTGGAGGGCCTCGTCACCAACTGGTCGCCGGTGGGGCTGGCCAGCCTGCGCTCGAAAATGGCGGTGGCCGTCATCGACCGCGAGCACCGCAACCCCGAGGCCGAGGCCGATGCCTACCGCACCGCCGCGGTGATGGACAGCATGCCCGACGCGGCCGTGGTGCCCGAAACAGGCCGCGACGAAGACGATGCCCTTGCAGCGGCCTATGCTGCGCTCGGCCACCTGGCGCCGGCAGTGACCGAGGTGGAGGTGCAATCTGAATTGCAGTCGCCTTCGGCGCGGGAGGTCGGGCGAGGGGCGGCGCGGGCCTTCTCGCACAGCCTGCCGCCAGCCGAGAACATCGAGCTGCGCACCCTGCAGCCCTGATTGAGGCCCAGACTGCGGGCCTGACTGCGGGCCTGACTGCGGGCCTGACTGCGGGCCTGACTGCGGCCATCTTCGCGCAGCCTGGAAGCTTCCAGCAGGCGCTGTGGTGTCTCGTCGCCACACTCAAGTCGGGGGTTGTGCGCGGCAACCTGCCCGAACAGACTGGCAAGGTCACCTAGATACGCCAAGCTCGGTCCGTCGTTCGGCCCGGCCTCACTTCCAAAAAGGGGTTCGCATGTTCTCGAAGATTTCATTGCTCAAGCCGCTCGCCTTGGCCGCACTGCTGGCCACCGCCGGCGTCGCCCAAGCTGGCATCACTGTGTATACGTCGCAAGCCGCGTTCAACGCGGCCACGGCCAGCCCCGGCGTCGACGGCTTCACGGGGTTCAGCATCGTGGGCTCCACCCCGAGCCCGCTTATCCGTTCAGCTGGCCCCTACGGTTACACCGTCGACGCTGGCCCGGCGGGCAGCTTTTTCGGGGGTGGCACGACACTGAACCCGTTCCTGTCGACCAACACCGGTACCGATACCGTGAGCTTCGGCGGTTTCACAGGTGGCGTCTTCGGCTTTGGTGGCAACTTCTTCGGCAGCAACATCAGCGGCCTGTTCGCCACCGGTGACGTCACCCTCACGGCCACGGACGCCAGCGGCACCGTGACACAAACCATCGTCGGCGCCACTCAGACCGGTTTCCTCGGTTTCGTGTCGGACACCGGCATGTTGTCGGCCACCCTGGTTTCCGTGCAGCCCACCACCGGCTTCCTCTGGCCCAGCGTCGACAACCTGGTGCTGGCGACTGCTGTGCCTGAACCTGGCACCTACGCCATGATGCTGGCTGGCTTGGGCGCCTTGGGCTTCTTGGCCCGTCGTCGCCGCAGCTGAATGCGTTGACGCGGCTGCATGCCGCATCACATGAAGGCCCCGGCACACCGGGGCTTTTTTCATGGCCGCCAAGGCAGCCGGAGAGCCTGCTGACCGCCGCGCGCGGGCAGACGGCGACTCAGCGGCCGTGGCCCTTGATGTAGGTTTCGAGAAAACCGATCTGCTGGCCCATGTGGCGCACCGTGTCCTTGACGACATCGCCGATCGAGACCACGCCGACGACCTTGCCGCCCGTGACCACCGGCAGGTGGCGGAAGCCGCGGCTGGCTGGACGACGTGCGGCTGCGTGGCCAGGCCGAAGGCTCCGCGGTGCTGGGCTTTGCCTACACCCCCAGCAATGCGCGCGGCATCTTGCTGGCAGCGGCGGTCTTCAGGCCCGGCACCGGCAGCTTCACGCTCACCAGCATCGGCGACCGGGTCGTGGGCTGGGATCTGGCCATGGGTGCCGACGGTACCTCGCACTTCGCGTACACCCGCACGGCGGCCAGCAACACCAGCGCGGTCGGCCGCTTGAGCACGGTGCATGTGCCTGCCACAGGCAACGTCACCGTTCACGAACTGGCGAGCTACACCTCCCTCGAAGTGCAGTTGGAGAACGGCATTCGCGTGCCATTGCTGGCGGTCAACGCCAGCGGCGTGGTGATGGTGGGAGGCGCGCGCGCTTCCTTGGGAAGGGCGCCGTTCTATGCCGGCACGGCAAGCGGTGGGTTCACAGCCATCGGCGAGGCCACAGGCACCTACCCCAGCGCAGGCAATTCGGCGCTGTTCCTCGATGCCAGCGGCCGCGCGTTCTATGTGAGCGGGTTGCTTTGCCAGCTCTACCGATAAGGCAGTGACCGAAGGCCTGGAGATCGTTTGTCGCCAGGCCTTCTTGCGTTCAGCGGCCGAACAACCTTCCCAAGGCCTTGTCGATGGCCTTGTCGACCGACTTGTCCACCGCGGCGTCGGTCTCGGACTGTGCGCGGTCTGCCACGCGGTCTTGCTGGCGGTCAACCTGGCGCTGAGTCGCAGTACCGGCCGGGGCCCGGCTGCTGCCCGCCGCGGGCAGCCCTGCGAAGCCCGGAATCTGCGGCATCGTCATCGGCGCTGCCGGCAGTTCCATGCGCTGTGCTGCGGGCGCCTGCGCGCTGATGCTCACGGCCTTGAGCTGGTCGCCGAAGCGCAGCAGGCCAAGCTGGCGCTGCTGCATTTCCGACTCCAGCCGGCGGCTGCCGGCCGGGTCGACGTGGCCCATGGCGCTGCTCATCAGCTTGCCGTAGGCGAGCATGGCCTCGGTCATCTCGCGCACGGTGCGTTGGTTGCTCAGCACCACCTCGACCTGCTGGCGCTGGCCCTCTGCGGGCTTGTAGTCGAGCAGGAAGACTTCACCGGCAACTCCGGCCACGGTCTCGCGACGGCCAGTGGGCTGCAGGCTGTGGAATTCCTGCATGTCGTTCAGCGTTTCCCCGCCCTTCACGCCCTGGGCGCCGAGCATGCTGCCCATCATCTTCATCATGCCGCCCATCTCCAGCACCATGGTCTGGCCATCGTTGATGGTGATCGAGTAGATCTTGCCGTCACGCATCACCTGCCAGGCCTTCATGCCCGCGGGCATGCCGGCAACTTGCATGTCCATGCGCATGCGGCGGTTGTCCAGCCATTCGATGCTCATGCGGGCGCGGTCTTCGCCGGCCTTCACTTCGTATTCGACGCTGCCTGCGGCCTGGGCAGCGGGCACGGCGGCCAGCGTCCAAGCCGCCAAAAGGGCGGAAACGACGGAAGTGGCTGAGAAGGCGGGGATGGCGAAGTGAATTTGGGTCATGTTGGATCCTTGGTGGGTGGTGGGGAAAGGAAAGTGCAACGGCCTAAGGCTGCCGAGGCAGACCGGCAAGCCTGTCGACGCCCAGGCCGGGCAGGGCGTCGCGCAGCGCTTCGATGCCGACCCCCGAGCCCTGCAACTGCACCTGCACGCCGTTGCCCAGCAGCACCAGCAGCGAAGCGCCGCTGCCGTCCTTGCGCCACGTTTCGTGGAAGGCGCGGTCGCCCTTTCGGTAGATGCGCTCGACCTCTTCGGCGTCTTCTCGTTGCAGGCTGCGGGCAGCCCAGGCCGTGGCGCTGATGCGACTGATGCCGCCGTGGTCGGTGATGTCGACTTCGATCGTCTTGTCGGCCGCGCCGAAGCTGGCTTGAACCTGATTGAGCGTGATGCCCATGACCGACTCGCCTTCGGCCGACAGGCTCTGCCGCGCCAAACCGCCGATGGCAGCTGGTACGAACTCTTTCAACACCTCGGGCGCGATGGCCTGGCCACTGGGGTCGACCTGGTTGCCGGTGGCCGCGCCGAGCGCGGCGCCGATCATGGCGGCCGTGGCCTCGCCCGCAGCCTGGCTGTCACCCCTGGCCTGCGCGGCTTCGATGCGCTGGGCTGCTTCTTCGAACTTCCGGCTATTGATGGCGATGTCGGTGCCGGGCACCTTCAGCGTGACGTCGCCGGTCTCGCGGCTGGCCGCGCCCAGGCCGGCCATCACCCCGGCGCCAGGGCTGACGACAGCTGTGACCAGGCCGATCACCAAAGCCGCCAGGAACCCGCAGATAACGACCACCGCGGTGTAGCCCAGGGCGCGTTCGGGCGGGCACTTCATCAGCACCGGCAGCCCTGTGAAGACGAGGTAGACAGAGTACAGCGCCGCCAGAACGCCCAACACACCCAGCGCTGGAAGCATGCTGAAGATGCCGCCCAGCAAGCCGGCCGTGGCGCCGTAGGCCACGAGCTTCAGCGCGGCGAGGCCATTGCGCTGGCCACCGAACTTCGGAGCAACGGCGTCGACGATCAGCGACATCACATAGATCAGCACCAGCGACAAGCCATAGCCCACCACCATGTTGACGAGCCCGCTGACGATGGGCACGCGAAAGTTGACGATGCCGCCCACGCCGATGAGGCTGAAACCGATGAAGCCCGCGACGGCCGGCACGGCGGCCAGCAGAGCGATGTAGTTCGTGTACAGCCCGGCCGGCGTGGCGGGTTCGGCGGCGATGACCGGCCAAGTCTGGCGTGGCTGGAAGAGGATGGCGCGGACGCGCTCGATCAGGTTCATGTCGGGGACCTCGGTGGCGAAATCTTGCGGGTGGGACGGGCTGGACGGGTTGGGCAGATGTGGCGGGAGTGGCGGCAGACGCCGGCTGCCTTTCTCTGACTCATTGCTAAAACGCGCCCGCGCGCCAGTTCCCATCAGGGCTGCGACGAACCCCCTCTTGCTGGGGTGTCGCCCCATGCCTGCGCCTGCCCTCCCGGGCTAGGATGCAGGTTGATGTCCGAACTGAGCCCCCAGCCCGGCCCCGCCGCCCCCGACGACACCGAGCTGAGGCGCACAGCCGCGCAACTGGTGCCCCTTTTCTATGCCGACCTGCGGCGCCTGGCGCGCTGGGTGCGCTACGACACCCGTGCTTCGGAAACGCTGCAGACCACGGCGCTCATCCACGAGGCCTATCTGAAGCTGCAGGCCACCCCGGCCTGGAACGACCGCCAGCACTTCATGCGCGCCGCGGCGATGGCCATGCGCCAGGTGCTGGTCGACGATGTGCGGGCGCGCCTGACGCAGCGCCGAGGCGAAGGTGCTCCGCACGTGCCGCTGGAAGAAGCCGAGCACGTGGCGGCGCAAGACAGCGACGAGCGCGTGCTGGCCATCGACGACGCGCTGCAGCGGCTGGTGGCGCTGAACCCGCGGCTGAGCCAGGTCGTCGAATGCCGCTACTTCGCCGGCTACACCGAAACCGAGACCGCCGAGGTGCTGGGCGTGTCGGTGCCCACAGTGCAGCGCGACTGGGCCAAGGCCCGCGCCTGGCTGCACCGCGAGCTGGAAGCCCGCTGACCCGCGCAGCAGCGTGGCTTCAGGGTGCTGGTGCGGGCCAGCCCGTGCGCAGGGCCTGGGCCTGCGCCAGGTAGGGCGCCGCCGGCGCGCCGGCCTTGCGCCAGATGGCCTCGGCCTGGTCGGCGCGCGTGCGGGCGCGGGGCCAGTCGCCCCCCGCAGCATGCCAGCGCGCCTGGGTCAGCTGGGCGACGCCGGCCAAGGGGTGCTCAGGGCCCCATTGCGCGAGCGTGCGGCGGTTCAGGTCGTCCAGCGTGGCCTGGGCTTCGGGCATCTGGCGCAGGGCGATGTGCGTTTCCGCCACGCCGGCCATGGCCGCCAGCGTGTGCTGGCTGTTGGGGCCGGCGAACTCTTCGCCCAAGGCCACCGCTTCGCGCAGCAGCGGCAGCGCTTCTTCAGGGGCACCGCGGCGCAGTACCAGTTTGCCCAGGTTGTTCTGCAGCGCTGCCTGCGCGGCCGAAGGCGGCAGGTGCGCGCGTCGCAGCGCCAGCGCTTGGCGAAACAGCCGCTCGGCCTCGTCGGCGCGGCCCATGCGAAGTTCGAGCGCGGCCCAGTTGTTCAACGTGTTCAGGGCGTCGCCGTTGCTCTCGGCGCGCAGCGACTGCCACAGCGCCCAGGTCCGTTCGAAGTCTTGGCGTGCCGCGTCCAGCTGCCCGGTGTGGTAGCGGGCCAGTGCCAGGTTGTTCAGCAGCGTGGCGGTTTCCACATGCTGTTCGCCTGACAAGGCGATGCGTTCCGGCAGCGCGGCTTCCAGGATGCGCACGCTCTCCTCGGCTTTGCCACGTGCGCGCGACACCTGGGCCTGCACGAGCCGGCTTTCCACTATCCGGCTGCGCCAGCGTGGCGCGTCCATCGCCCACCAGGCTTGCGCCTGGGCCAACAATTCGGCGGCGCGGTCGGCCTGGCCCGAGCGCCACAGGCATTGCGCCAGGTCCATGCGGGCCAGGGCGGTGATTTCGGGCGGCAGTTGGTCTGCACGGCCGAGCAGGCTCTCGAAAAGCGGTGCCGCGCCGACATAGTCGTTCATCTGGAAGTACAGCTGGGCCAGCGCCAGCAAGGTGGGCGCGGCTGACGCCGGGTCGGCTTGCAGATCTTGTTCCAGCTTCCTGGCCGACTGCGCCAGCAACTGGCGGGCGCTGAGGTTGGCGCCGGCCGCACCTTGCTCGCCAGCCACGCGAAACATCGTCAGCAGGTAGTCGCGCACGGCCTTGTTGCTGGTGGCTTCAGCGCGAGCCATGTCGCGTTCGCGTGCCGCCTCGCGCGCCTGCCAGGCCACGCCCGCCAGGCCAGCCACCAGGCTGAAGACCACGGCCGCCGCCGCGCCGCAAGCAAGGCGGTGGCGGCGCACCAGCCTGCCCAGCACATAGGCCGGGGCGTCACCGCGCGCCAGCACCGGCAAGCCATGGCTCCAGCGGCGCAGGTCTTCCAGCAGGGCTTGCGCGTTGGCGTAGCGGGCCTCCGGCTGCGGCTGCAGGCAACGCGCGACGATGGCGTCGAGGTCGCCGCGCACGACCCGTGCCGCTGCTGCGGACAGCCGCGTGCTGGGTGCGGCCGGCGCGTCTTGCAGGGCCAGCCGTTGTACGGCGCGCTGCAGGCCGTTGCCTTGCAGGCTCCATGGCAGCCGGCCAGCGAGCAACTGATAGAGCATCACACCGAGCGCGTAGACGTCGGCCGTGGCGCCCACGGCGCCGGCGCGCAGCTGCTCGGGCGCGCAATAGGTGGGCGTGAGTCGCAGTGCCAGCGTGGTGTGCGCGGCTTCGCTGTCGCCGGCGGGGCCTTCGCTGATCTTGGCGATGCCGAAGTCGAGCAAATGCACCTGGCCCTCGGCGTCTACGAGCACGTTGGCCGGTTTCAGGTCGCGGTGGACGACCCACTGCGCGTGGGCGTAGGCCACCGCTGCCACGACGCGGGCGAAGAGCGCCATGCGTTCGCGCAGCGGCAATGCCGCGGCATGTTCGTCCAGGGGCACACCGTCGACGAGTTCCAGCACGGCGTACAGCCGGCCCTGGTGCGCACCGCCGTCGATCAGTCGCGCGATGGCCGGGTCGTTCAGGCGGGCCAGCAGACGGCGCTCGGCGGCGAAGCGCTGCAGTTCCTCGGGGTCGTCGGGCGCGCGCAGCAGCTTCAGCGCCGCGGGCTGCTCGTAGTTGCCGTCGTCGCGCAGCACCCGGTAGACCTCACCCGAGCCGCCGCGGCCGATCAACCCCTGCACGCGCCAGACCCCCACGCGGTCGCCGGGCGCCAAGGCCGCCGTGAGCCCATCGGCCGAGCCGGTGAGCGTGCCGGGTGCACCGGCCAGCATATCGCGGCTGGCTTGTTCCGAGCGCAGCAGCCCCGCCACTTCTTCGTGCAGCGCGGCCTCCAGCGTCTGGGCATGCAGCCAGGCCAGCCGGTCGATGTCGGGTCGTTCCAGGGCTCGATCCAGCCAACGCTCGATCTCGTGCCAGTCTGGAGGGGCTGCGTTCGACAATGGTCGGCTCGTGGGTGACATGGGTGGAATTGGAGACCGGTTCTGCCACAGCCGGCAAGCCGGGCCAGCGGGATGATGGAGCCAGTCAGCGCTTGATCATCGTCATTTAGCGCGGGTCGACGCGCAGGGCATGCACCCGGTAGCGCAGTTCGCCCCTGACTGACACCATCACGCCCTCCAGGCCTGTAGTCCTTCCCCGGCTCGGCGGCCCGAAGAGGCTCACCACGAACGCGTCGGTGTCGTCGGCGGACACCTGCACCACCACCACCAGTCCAGCGCTGTGGGCCGCGGCAGTGGCGGCCTGGCCTTGCGCACCCACCCAGTCGCAGGGGGAAGCCAACGGGTTGAGGCAAATTGCGCGTCCGGCGGACCAGTCTGCGCTGGCCACCAGCCCACTGCGGTCCTGCCACACAGTCAGCATCAGCAGTTCCTGGGCACCTCGTGTGCGCAGCCGTGGGTCCTCGCGTGTGATACGCCAGGTGCCCTGCCAGGGCCCTGCGGGTATGAGCGCTGCCCGCTCCTCGGCGCTCATGCCGGCCGGGGCGGACTCATCGGCTGCTGCAGGTGCGCCCAGCGCCCATAAGGCCCAGACCAAGCAGGCAGCTAAAAGCGCAGTGCGGCGTGTGCTTAAAGAGTTCGGGTTGATCACGTTTCTGCGCTCCTGGAAAGGCGCGGCGCGCCCTTGTCCGGACACAACGTGAAGCCGTGACCAAACCCCTCACCGACGAGCATGGGGCTGCAAACGGAGATCCTTCCATGCAGACGTTGTCAGACCTGCGTCACAGCGTCAGTCCTGCAGGTCTTGCGCGAGCGAGCTTCGAGAGTGCTGGGTCCACCTTCAAAGGAGTGCTCCGTGCGCAAACTCATCGTGATTGCCGTACTCGGCTGCGTCTGGAAAAAATTTGCCGACCGCAAGGCAGATGCGTCCGTTGGCGAGCCGGCGCGGCGAGGTAGTCAGCAAGGCTGAACTGCCACAGTGGGCGTGGTTCGTCCCGGTTCGGCGGCGCAGCATTGACAGGACTGCGCGGCAGCTGTGCGTGCGGGAAGCGGCATCGAGACGCCCCGGCCCCCAGGCAGCATTCGCCAACTGCTGCGTGCGAATGCGGCGAGCGTAGAGGGCACGCGGGAGCGCGCCCTCTGGTTCAGGTCAGCGGCGTTGGCTCGTTGCCTTCGTCGGGCGGTACCGCGAACGAGTCCCTGATGGTCAATGGCTCCTAAGTCTCGTCGCTGCCACTCAGCGTCATGATGAAGCTGATGAAAGCTGCACCGCTGACGCCGGCGCTGTCCGGCACCGCCGTGACGGGCGGCGGCGGTGGCACCACCGGGACATCGTTGGTGTCGTTGTCGTCCCAACAGCCGGCCAGGGCCAGCACGATGGCCGCAGTGCCGGCAGCCGAAAGCATTCTGGTGATCTTCATGTCGGCCTTCACGGAAAGAGCGTGCCAGCGGCAGCGGGGGGGTTGAAGTTGCCCGGTATCGGGGTCGTCAGGTACGGGAAGGTGACGCCATAGTTGGCCGCTGTCTTGCGAACGCCATCGGTCAGGGCGAGGCCGCCAGCGGGCGCATCGGACGGCTTGCAGCCCACTTGCAGCGTGTCCGCGGCGATGTCCTCGACCGCATCACCGTTGTTGTCGATGTGGATCTCGTAGAGGCCTTCCGGATTGAACATGTAGAAGTTGGGTCCACCCTGCGGGTCCTGGAATGGCTGGTAGTTGGCCAGGATGGTGACGAAGTTCTGGCGTCCCGTTTCATAGCTGCGGAACATGTACAGGTCCGTCGCATCGAGCTTGGGCTGCCCGGTGAGGAATGGCGCTTCGCGGTGACTCGAGGCAAATGCCGAAGGTGTGGCCATCAGAGCGGCTGCGAGGCCAGGCCCAGCGAACTGATCGTCCGGCTCAGCGGGGTGCTTGTGAATGGGACAGTGGCTAAGTGCTTCAAGGGCGTCTCCGGACAAACTGGTTTGAATGGCGCCTGGCTTTGCATCTCCGAAATGGGAGCGACCCGCGCCGTGGCCCTACCGCTGATGCGGAAGGGTTCGGGAGACCACCGCAACGTGATGCTTGATCGCGCTCTGTGCGTTCGCACACCCGTTGTCTTACCTCGACTGAACCCGTCCCGCCCTTCGCCGGCCTG
>Ga0105047_10007593_pt1 | contig 18243 bp, 16 predicted proteins | sample MAT04_FD_78384 | JGI IMG/M metagenome (GOLD analysis project Ga0105047, IMG submission 78384) | Freshwater microbial communities from Lake Fryxell liftoff mats and glacier meltwater in Antarctica - MAT-04 (megahit assembly) | ecosystem: Environmental > Aquatic > Freshwater > Ice > Liftoff... | reverse complement strand
GGCACGGCACCCCGGCGGGCGTCGACGACGCGTCGTGCACCACCCGCACCGGTCAGGTGACCGGGTTCCTGAGCCCCGACGGCGAAGGCACGTCCACCACCGTGCGCATGATCGTCGGGCTCGACTACCCGACGTCCCGACGGGTGACCGGCAACGGCGCGCGCTGGGCCGAGCAGCGCCCCGCCGCAACAGGTCGGGGCCCTTCTCGAGGCCAAGGCCGATTCTCAAACCTCGTCGACACACGTGCGACGCCCTTGACTGCACGATCGGAGAGTTGATCCAGATGAAGAAGTGGATTGCTACAGCCGTAGTTTTCGTCGCACTGGCCACGGCAACAGTTGTCGCAGGCCGCGTCGAGCAGGAATCCGCGTCGCGCGATTCCGTGCGATGGCCCGCACAGGGCAGGGCCGTCACACTGGCCGACGGAACAATACTCAATATTGCGTGTTCGGGGCTCGACTCCCCAACGACGGTCGTCTTCGAGGCCGGGTTGGGCGAGTCCTCGATGACATGGTCGGATGTGCTGCCCGATGTCGCTGAAACCACACGTGCCTGCGCGTACGACCGCGCAGGATACGGATGGAGTGCACCGACCAGCGCGTCGAGAGATGCGCGAACGGAGGCGGCACAGCTCCACGAGGCGCTCGAGGGTGTCGGCGAGGCCGGGCCATACCTGCTGGTAGCCCACTCGCTGGGAGGCCTGATGAGCCGTCGGTTCGCGGCCGTGCATCCGCACGAGGTGATGGGGCTCGTGTTGCTCGATCCCACGGATCCTGGCGCAGTGTTGGAGGCAGGAGCCCCTGTACTGCCCGTCGCGGAAGCGAGGGTTCAATCCGCGTTGGCTCGGGTCGGAGCACTGAGACCCTTCCTGGGCCGGCTGGTGCGAGACGCATCGGGATCCACACCCCCGGCCGCAGTGGAGGAGCGCGCAGCCCTGCTGTACACGTTCCGCACGTTCGATACCGCAGCGGCAGAACTCGGAGCATCCCTGGAGTCGGCACGCCAGATTGAGGAGTCCGGCCCGTTGAAAGGGATACCGGTGGCCGTCCTGGCCAGCACGGGATCGATCTTCACCCCTGAACAGCTGGCGCAGATCTCCGATGAGTCGACGGTAGTGAACCTGCAGAGCGGGCATTACCTTCACTACGAGCATCCGACGGCGGTGATCGACACGATCCGCGGCATTCTCGCTTCACCGTAGCCCGCTTCGCCCACCCGCCGAGGGGTCGCCGCGGTAGATGTCCAAGGTCGCGGTGAGCACTGAGCCCCCGGGTGCTCCGACCACGGCTGTCCGCCCGTACGCGGGGTACCCCTCGGCGCGCGAACTACCGGACCGGGCACCAGGCCCGGATCCGTGCTCACCGCCGTGGGGTGCTAGTCCCAGAACGGAGGGAGGTCGTCATCCTCGAGGTCGATGACGGCGAGGATCACCGACTCTCGCTCGAGCTGCGTCGTTGTCATACCCTCCCCATCGACACCCTCCACGCACGCTCAAGGCTCACGCAGGTCAAGGCTGGGCAAAACTTCGTCGCCGATCACGGTGTCCGCGCGGCGTTGCGGGCCCTCCACCGCGAGGCGTACCGCTACCGTGCCGTCGGGGCGCAACCCCACGATCCTCAGGGGGCTTCTCGATGACCACCGACTACGCCGTCGCCACCGTCGGCCTGCGCAAGACCTACCGCAGCCGCCACGGCCGCCAGGTCGCCGTCGAGAAACTCGACCTGTCGGTCCCGGTCGGCGGGGTGCACGGGTTCCTCGGGCCCAACGGCTCGGGCAAGACGACCACCATCCGGATGCTGCTCGGCCTCGTGCACGCCGATGCCGGGACGATGCGGATCTTCGATCGCCCCGTCCCGCAGGCTCTGCCCGACGTCGTCGGCCGTGTCGGCGCGATCGTCGAGTCACCCAAGTTCTTCCCCGCCTTCAGCGGTCGCCGCAACCTCGACCTGCTGGCCCAGGCGATCGGCGCCCCTCGTGCCCGGGTCGACGAGGTGCTCGCAGCCACCGCGCTGCACGACCGCGCCTCGGACCGCTACAGCGGGTACTCCCTCGGCATGAAGCAGCGCCTCGCCATCGCAGCGACCCTGCTCAAGTCCCCGGACCTGCTCATCTTCGACGAGCCGACCAACGGCCTCGACCCAGCAGGCATCCACGAGATCCGCCAGACGATGCGTCGCCTGGCCGGCGAGGGCCGCACCGTCCTGGTGAGCAGCCACATCCTGGCCGAGGTCGAGCAGGTGGCCGACACCGTCTCGATCATCGGCCGCGGCAGGCTGCTGGCCTCGGGCACCGTCGCCGAGGTCATCGGCGACCGCACAGCCGCCGTCCGGGTCGGCGTCCCTGACCCCGGCCTCGCGCTCGAGATCCTCACGGCCGGCGGCATGCTCGCCGTCCTGGACGGGGACGCCCTGCGCGTCGAGGGTGAGCCCGATCCCGGCAAGATCACCTGGCTGCTCGCCCAGCACCAGATCTGGGTCCGCGAGCTCGTCCCGCAGCGCGCCGGCCTGGAGTCGGTCTTCCTCGAGCTGACCAGCGGCACCGCGCTCGGCAGCCCACCGCCCGCGCCGCCCGCACCACCCGCGCCGCCGCCGACCGGAGCGACGTCCGCGCCACCCGCGCCGCCTGCGCCCGGAACGGCGCCTGCGACTGACGGGGAGTTCCAGCGATGATCCGCCTCGTCAGGGTCGAGCTGCAGCGCCTCGCGGCGCGCCGCCTCGTCCTCGCCGCCATTCTCGGCGTCATCGTCTCGGTCGGCCTGGTGCTCTGGGGCACGGCCTCCACGATCCGCCCGCTGACCCCCACCCAGCTCGAGGAGGCCGAGCGGTCCTACGACCTCGCCGTCCAGGACTGGCAGGACAACGGCGCGGAGTACCTCCAGCAGTGCCTGGACGATCAGGACCGCGAACGCACCCTGCAGGACGACCCCACGCTGGACTTCGGCTGCGACCAGATGGGCCCGCCGGAGCGCCAGTGGTACGTCCCGGTCGCACCGGCCCTGCAGGACACCCTGCCGGCCGTCCTCGGGCCGGTCGTCTTCCTCCTCGGCTTCGCCGGTCTGCTCATCGGAGCCACCTCGACCGCCGCGGAGATGAGCACCGGCGCCATCACCACCTGGCTCACCTTCGAGCCCCGACGGCTACGCGTCTACACGAGCAAGCTGCTCGCCGCCGGCGCGTTCTTGGTGCTCCCGATGGCCCTGACCCTGGCTCTGGTCGTCGGCGGCCTGTGGGCCATCCACGCCCAGCAGGGCCTCGCCGACACCATGACCGGCCAGGACTGGGCCGATGCCGCGGCGATGTCGCTGCGGATGCTCGCGGTGATCGTCCTGGGTGGGATCGTCGGTGCGGCCCTCGGGATCCTGCTGCGACACACCGCCGCGGTGCTCGGCCTCGTCGTCGGCTACGCGGTGCTCGTGGAGAACCTGCTCGGTGCGCTCGCACCACGGCTTCAGCCGGCCCTCCTGCTGCTCAACGTCTCGGCCTGGACCCAGAACGGGGCCGACTACGGCGTGCAGGAGTGCACGACGTCGTCGCAGGGCACGATGTGCGAGTACGTCCAGCACACGCTCTCGCTCGACCAGGGGGCCAGCTACCTCGCGGTGCTCGCCGCCGTGATCATCGTCGGCTCGGCCCTCGTCTTCCGCCGCCGCGACGTGGGCTGACGGCCGCCGCTCAGCGGCGCGGGGTCGACAGGTCCCAGAACGGCCGGAAGTCGTCCACCCAGGCCGCGACCTCGCGCAACGGCCGCGGGTCGAGGCTGCTCGTGCGCCACTGGGCCTCCCGGTCGCGCACCACGAGCCCGGCGCGCTCCAGCACGGCCAGGTGCCGCGAGACGGCCTGGAGCGTCATGGGGAAGGGTTCCGCGAGCTCGCCGACGGTCGCGTCGCACCGGGCGAGGCGGCGCAGGATCTCCCGCCGGGTGGGATCGGCCAGAGCGCGGAAGGCAAGGTTCAGCCGCTCGGAGTCCCGTTCGTCGCTTTCACCTGACCTGTTCACCTGCGTATTCAACCATGTGGTTGCTCAACTTGTCGAAGGAATGCCCGGCGTGGCGTCGAGCCACAGGACCCGGCGAGTCCGGGGCCAACCCGACGTTCCGGGCAGCACGCCGTCCCGACGATCTTCAGGAGTTCGGCTCGCGACCACGCCACCGGTCGATCTCGCGGCGCTCACGCTTCGTCGGGCGTCCCGCGCCCCTGTCCCGCTCGGCGACCACGGCGGGTCGCTCCTCGCGCGGCGGAGGTGGCGGGGTGAGGTCGGTCATAGCCTCGGCGGCGAGCGGCGCGGACACGCGTTTGACCAGCAGCCGCTGAACGAGCACGATCCGCTCGACGCCACCGAGGCGCACCCTCACCTCGTCTCCGACGCCCACCGTCGTCGCCGGCTTGGCCCGGTCGCCGTTGACCCGCACGTGCCCGGCCCGGCAGGCCGTCGCGGCCGCCGTGCGGGTGGAGAACAGGCGCACGCCCCAGGTCCAGGCGTCCACCCGGACCTTCGTGCTCGCGTCGTTCACCCGTTCAGACTAGGCAGCGCGCCGCGCCACGACGCCACCGCCGCGCCAGGCCGGGGCCTGCGTCGACGCCGTTGACGGGCCTCCCGGCGAGGAAGGCCTCGACCGCCTCGACTGCGCCCTCGGCCATCCTGGCGAGCGCCTGAGGCGTGCGAAAGCCCAGGTGAGGGCTCAGAACGGTGCCCGGGACGGTGAGCAGCGGATCGTCAGCCGAGAGCGGCTCGGGGTGGAGGACATCCAGGGCGGCACGCACGTCGCCGCGGCCCAGCCGGGCGGCCAGCGCCCCCGGGGCGAGGAGCTCGCCGCGCGCGGAGTTCACCAGGATCGATCCTGCGGGCAGCAGAGCGAGCAGCTCGGGGGTGATGAGGCCGGTGGTCTGCGCGCAGAGCGGCAGGTGCAACGTCACGACGTCGGCCGTGAAGGCCTCGGGCAACGTGCAGGCGGTCCCGTGCACCGCCGCGAGCGCGACGAGGTCGATCGCGCGGTCCCAGACGCGCACCCGCATCCCGAGCACGTCGAGCATCCCGGCGACCGTGCGGCCGATCCCGCCGAAACCCACCACCGCAGCCGAGGCGCCGTACAGCTCGCGCCCCAGCCAGCCGGTCCAGTCCCCCGCCCGGACCGCCCGGTCCGCGGCCGGCAGCTCCCGGGCCGCGGCGAGCAGCAGCCCGAGGGTCAGCTCGGCCACGGCGCGGTCGCCATGGCGCACGACGTTGGTCACCGTGACACCGAGCTCGCGCGCCAGCGGAAGCGAGACGTACGACGACGCCCCGGTGCCGCAGAACGCCACCAGCCGCAACCGACCGGCACCGGCCCGCAGTGCGGCGTCGGGCAGGTGGGTCGTCAGAAGCACGACGTCGGCCTCGGCCGCTCGCCGCACGAGCGTCACCTCGTCGGGCACGTCGGTTGCGACGACCACCTCGCCGAGCGGGGCGAGCCGCGCGTGCAGGGGCTGCCCGGCGAACAACGACGCGATCCCGCCGTCCCCGCTGAGGCAGACGATGCGCGTCACGTTGCGGTCCCGACCCCGTGTGTCCCGCGACCCGGCCGACCCTCAGCCCCGCGCCCGGTCCCGCTGGGTCAGGTAGTAGCCGATGAGCGCCTGGGTCGAGGCATCCTGCGCTTCGAGCGCCCGGGTGTCCCCGGCGACCGCCGGCGCGATCTGGTTCGCGAGCTGCTTGCCCAGCTCGACACCCCACTGGTCGAAGGAGTCGATACCCCAGACGATCCCCTGGACGAACGTGATGTGCTCGTACAGCGCGATGAGCTGACCGAGCACCGACGGCGTCAGTGCCGGCGCCATGATCGACGTCGTCGGCCGGTTGCCGGCGAACACCTTGGCCGGGACCAGCTCGTCCGCCGTGCCCTCGGCACGGACCTCGTCGGCCGTCTTGCCGAAGGCCAACGCCTTGGTCTGGGCGAAGAAGTTCGCCAGGAACAGCTCGTGCACGTCCGGCGCGCCGGCTGCGGCCGTGTCGACCAGCGGGTGCGCCGGCGTCGCGACAGCGATGAAGTCCGCCGGGACGAGCCGGGTGCCCTGGTGGATGAGCTGGTAGAACGCGTGCTGGCCGTTGGTCCCGGGCTCGCCCCAGAACACCTCGCCGGTCTCGCTCGTCACCGGGGTCCCGTCGGCGCGGACGGACTTGCCGTTCGACTCCATCGTCAGCTGCTGCAGGTACGCGGGGAACCGGTGCAGGTACTGGGCGTAGGGCAGCACAGCGTGCGTGTGCGCCCCGAGGAAGTTGACATACCAGGTGTTGAGCATCCCCATGAGGACCGGCACGTTGCGCTCGAACGGCTCGGTCGCCAGGTGGACGTCGACCGCGTGGAACCCGGCGAGCAGCTCGGCGAACCGGTCCGGGCCGATCGCGATCGCCAGCGAGGTCCCGATCGCGGAGTCCATCGAGTATCGACCGCCGACCCAGTCCCAGAAGCCGAAGGCGTTGGCCGGGTCGATGCCGAACGCCGCGACCTTGTCCAGGGCGGTGGAGACAGCGACGAAGTGCAGCGCGACCGCGGCCGAGCGGGCCTCGTCGGTGTCCTGGAGCGCCCCAGCGGCGAGCAGCTGGTCCCACAGCCACTGGCGCGCCAGGCGCGCGTTGGTCAGCGTCTCCAGGGTGCCGAACGTCTTGGAGGCGACGATGAACAGCGTCGTCGTCGGGTCGAGGCCACTGAGCGTCTCGGCGACGTCGGCCGGGTCGATGTTCGAGACGAACCGGACCTCCAGGCCCTCCTGGACGTAGGGCTTGAGCGCCTCGTAGGCCATCACCGGGCCGAGGTCCGAGCCGCCGATGCCGATGTTCACGACGGTCGCGACAGGCCGGCCGGTCACCCCCGTCCAAGCGCCGCTGCGCACCCGGTCGGCGAACGCGTACACCTGGGCGAGGACGGCCTGGACGTCGGCGTCGACGTCCTGCCCGTCCACCACGAGCGGCGGCCGCATCCCTGCGGGCCGGCGCAGCGCGGTGTGCAGGACGGCGCGGTTCTCGGTGACGTTGATCCGCTCGCCGCGCAGCATGGCGTCGATCCGCTCGCTGAGGCCCACCTCACCCGCCAGTCGCACGAGCAGCCCGACCGTCTCGGAGGTCACCAGGTTCTTGGACAGGTCGACGTGCAGGTCACCGACCGTGCGGGTGAGCCTCTCGGCGCGATGAGGTTCGGCGGCGAACCAGCCGCGCAGGTCGGGCGCGAAGGTGGCGCGGTGCGCCGTCAGCGCTGCCCAGGCCTCGGTTGTCGTCGCGTCGATGGGTGTGGTCACGTCACTGCCTCCCGTAAGGTGTCGGGTCCCACGGTAGTGACCCCCGGCGGCGCACCGCACGGACGTCCGACCCGGTGTCGCACCGCGGGGGCAGACTGGTCCGATGGATCCGAAGGACACCCTGCACGGCTACCTGCGCACCCAGCGCCTCGCCCTGGCCGCCAAGCTCGACGGCCTGGGCGAGTACGACGCGCGCCGCCCGCTCACCGCGACCGGTACCAACCTGCTCGGCCTGGTCAAGCACGTCGCGAGCATCCAGCTCGGGTACCTTGGCGACTGCTTCGGCCGACCGTCCGGTATCCCGTTGCCCTGGTTCGACGACGACGCCCAGGACGACGACGACCTGTGGGTCCCGGCCGGGGACTCCCGGGCCGACGTCCTTGACCTGTACCGACGCTCGGCCGAGCACGCCGACGCCACGATCGACACCCTGGCCCTCGACGCGGTGGGGGACGTCCCGTGGTGGGGGTCGGATCGACGCCCGACCCTGCACACCGTGCTGGTGCACCTGCTGGTCGACGTCGCCCGCCACGCCGGCCACGCCGACGTGCTGCGCGAGGGGCTCGACGGAGCGATCGGCTACGCCCCGGGCAACGACAACCTCAGCGACCGGGACGAGGGCGGCTGGGCGGTCCATCGGGCCCGGGTCGAGGCCGCCGCCCGCACGGTGGCAGGGTTGCCGCCCGTCTGAGGGGAAGTCAGGCCGGGCCGGCCGCCAGCGCCGCGGGCAGGCCGGCGAGCCGTTCGACGGCCTGGCGGAGCACCGGCTCGCGCTTGACGAAGGTGAACCGCACGCGGGCGGCGAGCGCGCCGGCCGTCGGCGAGCCGGGCTGGCAGAGCGCACTCACCGGGATGCCCACCACTCCGACCAGCTCGGGCAGCCGGCGGCACAGCGCGACGCCGTCGCCCACCCCCAGTGGTGCAGCGTCGGCCACGACGAAGTACGTGCCCTGCGGGACGACGACCTCGAACCCGGCGGCGCGCAGGCCCGCGCACAGCAGATCCCGCCGGGCCGCCAGCGAGGCCGCCAGCCCGCGCACCCACGCGTCGGTCGCGCCGTCCTGGTCGTGCAGGGCCGCCGCGACGGCGACCTGGAAGGGCGCCCCGGAGACGTAGGTGAGGAACTGCTGGACCGTGCGCACCGCGGTGACGAGATCGGCCGGTCCGCTGACCCAGCCGACCTTCCAGCCGGTGAACGAGAGCGACTTGCCGGCCGAGGAGATGGTCAGCGTGCGCTCGGCCATCCCCGGCAGCGTGGCGATCGGCACGTGCGTCACCCCGTCGAAGGTGAGGTGCTCGTAGACCTCGTCGGTCACCACGAGCAGGTCGCGGGCGCGGGCGAGCGCCGCGACCGCCTCGAGCTCCGCAGCCGTCAGCACGGTGCCGGTCGGGTTGTGCGGGGTGTTGACCAGCAGCAGCCGGGTACGCGGCGTCACCGCGGCGGCGAGTGCCGCGGCGTCGAGGCGGAACCCCGCGGGCCCGGCGACCAGGCCGATCGGGACGTGGCGTCCACCGGCCATCGCGATGACAGCCGCGTAGGAGTCATAGGTCGGCTCGAGGGTGATGACCTCGTCGCCTGGCTCGACCAGCGCCAGGACCGTCGCGGCCAGCGCCTCGGTGGCCCCGGTGGTGACGAGCACCTCGGTGAGCGGGTCGGGGCGCAGCCCGTAGTGACGCTCCTGGTGGGCGGCGATCGCCGCCCGCAGCTCCGGCTCCCCGCCACCCGGCGGGTACTGGTTGTGCCCGGCGCGGATCGCGTGGACGGCCGCGGCGGAGACGTGCGCCGGCCCGTCGACGTCGGGGAAGCCCTGACCGAGGTTGACCGCGCCGGTGCGCCCGGCGAGCGCCGACATCTCGGCGAAGATCGTGGGTCGGACCGCGCCGTCGGGGGCGATGAGGCCCGTGGCGCGCGCTACCTCCTGCCAGCGGTGCACGCCACCAGGGTAGGGCGAGGTGGGTCAGACCCGTTGTAGCAGCGGACCGGAGGGCTCGAGCCAGCCGTCGCGCCGGTAGGCCGGGGTGGCCAGCGCCAGGACGAGGGTTGCGGCGACCATGCTGGCCACCATCACCCCGGTCATCGCGACGGCGCTGCCGCCGAGCACGCCGACGAGCGGGCTGATGGCCCCGGCGAGCGCGGTCTGGATGAAGCCGAGGGTGGCCGCGGCCGTCCCGGCCCGCTGCCCGTGCCGGCTCATCGCCAGCGCGGCGGAGTTGGCCATCACCAGCCCGAGGTGGGACAGCGCCAGCCACAGGGCACCGACGAGCCCGACCACGCCACCGGCCCCCGTGGCCGCGACGACCAGCAGCACGACGGTGAGTACGGTCGCGACCGGCGCGCCGTAGCGCAGCAGCCGCATCGGGCCGACCCGGCGCACGAGCGCCGCGTTGATCTGGGAGCCGACGACCAGGGCCGTGCCGCCGATCGCGAAGGCGAGCGAGAACTGCTGGGCGCTGAGGCCGTACTGCTCGCGCAGCACGAACGGCGAGCCGGCGACGTAGCCCATGATGACGGCCAGCCCCAGACCCGGGATGACCGCGAAGGCGACGAACCGCCCGTCGTGCAGCAGGTCGACATATCCGTGCGCGAGAGCGCGCGGGCCCTGGTCGACCCGTCGCTCGGGCGGCAGGGTCTCCGGAAGGGCGACGACGACGACGATCAGCAGCGCGGCCGCCAGCAGCGCGAGCGCGACGAAGACCGCCCGCCAGCCCCAGACGTGGGCGATCGCCCCGCCGAGGGTGGGCGCGAACAGCGGCGCCACGGCGATCACCAGCATGAGGCGCGACATGAGGCGGGCGGCCTCCGACCCGGTGTAGCGGTCCCGGATGACCGCCATCGCCACGACGGTCGCCCCGGCGCTGGCCAAGCCCTGGAGCACGCGCAACGCCTGCAGCTGGCCGATCGTGACCGCGACGGCGCACAGCAGGGAGATCAGCGCGTGCAGGCCGACACCGATCATCACCGGCCGCCGGCGGCCCACCCGGTCGGAGAACGGCCCGACGATGAGCTGGCCGATCGCGCCTCCGACGAGCATCCCCGTGATGGTGAACTGCACCGCGGCGTGGGTGGTGCCCAGCTCACCGGCCACCTCAGGCAGGGAGGGCAGGTACATGTCGGTGGCCATCGCCGGCAGCAGGGTCAGTGACCCGATGAGCACGACGAAGCCGATCGAACCCTGGGTCCCGCGAAGCGGCTGCGCGCTGTCCGCCGCGCGTGTGCTCATCGCTGAAGTATGCCATCGGAACGATTCGACGGCTGGGGCCGTCCACGTCGCGGCGCGCGGCTTCCGTACCGGACGGCATGCTGGAGCCATGTGCGGACGGTTCGCAGCGTTCCGCGAGGCCCAGGACCTCGCCGACGCCTTCGGGGTGGCGCCCCACGACGTCGCGCCCGACGCGCTCGCCCTCCCACCCTCCTGGAACATCGCCCCGACCGACCCGGTGCGCATCGTCGTCGAGCGGGCCGAACGGCTCGGGGACGGGCAGCCGGAGCCCGTCGCGGATCCGCCCCGATCGCTACGGCTGGCCCGCTGGGGGTTGGTCCCCGGGTGGGCGAAGGACCCGTCGGTGGGTGCGCGGATGATCAACGCCAGGGTCGAGACCCTCGACACCAAGGCGGCGTTCCGCACGTCACTGGCCGGGCGTCGGTGCCTCGTCCCGGCCGAGGGCTACTTCGAGTGGACCGACCCGCCGGCGGGCTCGCCCCGCGGCACCCCGCGCGTCCCGCACTGGATCCACAGCCCCGACGGGTCACTGTTGGCCTTCGCCGGGCTGTACGCGTTCTGGCGTGACCGCAGTCGCGCCGAGGAGGACCCGCTGCGGTGGCTGGTGAGCGCGACGATCGTCACCGGGGCGGCCTGGACGGACGACCCGGCGGTGGCGGCCCTGCACGACCGGCGACCGGTGGTCCTCGCCCCCGGGCGGTGGGACGGCTGGCTCGACCCGGCGGTCGACGGCCCCGCGGCGATGGCCCTGCTGCGTGACCCGCCGCCGGCGCTGGTGGCCACCCGGGTGGGCACGACAGTCAACCGCGTCGGTACCCAGGGACCCGAGCTCCTCGCCCCGGTCGAGGCGGTCGGCTGAGCCTCAGGCCCGCGACAGTCGCACCGGGCTGACCGGCCCGAGCCCGCAGCAACGGCTCGACCAGCGCCTCCAGCCGCGTGAGGGTCGACTCCTCCTCCGCGGTCACGACCCCACCCCCGCCGAGCGCAGCCGCACGTCACCGGCGTGCACGGCGCGCGTCTGCCCGTCGACCCGCACCAGCAGCGCGCCGTCGTCCGCCAGGCCGGTGGCCTGCCCGGCCAGCACCCGACCGCCCGGCAGGTCGACCAGCACCTCGCGACCCAGCGTCGTGCAGGCCGCGGCGCACTGCGCACCGAGCCCGGCGGCCCAGGCCTCGCCGTCGGCGGCACGCCATCGGTCGTCGAGCTCGGCCCAGCGCTCCAGCACGGCGGCGAGCAGCGCCGTGCGGTCGACGCGCACCCCGGCGAGCGCGATCGACGACGCGCTCGGCACCGGCAGCTCGTCGGTGCGCTGATCGACGTTGACCCCGATCCCCAGCACGACGGCCGTGCCGTCCGGAGTCGCCACGAGGTCGCCGAGCACCCCGGCCACCTTGCGGTAGGGCCCCCAGCCGGGCACCTCCTCGAGCGCCTCGACGAGCACGTCGTTGGGCCACTTGAGCACGGCCCGCAGCCCCAGGCCGACCACGGCCTGGACGACCGCGAGCCCGCCGAGCAACGGCACCCAGCCGAGCTGCTGCGCCGGGACCTGCGGGCGCAGCAGGACCGAGAAGGTCAGGGCGGCACCGGGTGGGGTCTGCCACGTCCGGCCCGCGCGGCCGCGACCCGCGTGCTGGTGGTCGGCGACCAGGACGGAGCGGTCCGGCCAACCCTCGCCGGTGGCGGCAGCGAGCAGGTCGCTCGACGTCGAGGCCGCGGCCGTCACCACCTCGACACGCCCGAGGCCTCGCGACGAGACCGACCCGACACGGGCCCGGACCACGTCGGCCAGGCCCGTCGGGTCAAAGGGTGCACGCGCCGGGGTCACGGTGCCACGCTAGACGGCCCGCCCGCACCGGGCCCGGCGGGCGTCACGACGAGCCCGTCGGGCGGCCGTCGTTGTGCGGATCGGCACAACCCCGCCCCTCGACACGGTCGGGAACAACACCGATGATGTGGGGTCTCGACAACTACCCTCGGGGACGTGAGCGATGCACCCGTGACCGGCACGACCACCACCACCGCCGCCCGGCTCGCCGACCTGGAACGGCGGACGGCCGAGCAGCTGGCCGCGCAGGATCGCGCAGCGACCAAGCAGCACGAACGGGGTCGCACCTCCGCGCGGGAGCGGATCGACGCCCTGCTCGACGAGGGGTCGTTCACCGAGCTGGACGCCTTCGTGCTGCACCGGTCGACGAACTTCGGCCTGGACGCGCGGCGGATCCCCGGCGACGGCGTCCTGACCGGGCACGGCAGGGTCGACGGCCGCCCGGTCGCCGTCTACTCCCAGGACTTCACCGTCTTCGGCGGCAGCCTCGGCGAGGTGCACGGGCAGAAGATCACCAAGGTGATGGACCTCGCGCTGCGCACCGGGATGCCGCTGGTCGGCATCCTCGACGGCGGCGGCGCCCGGATCCAGGAGGGTGTCGCGGCGCTGACCCAGTTCGCCGAGATCTTCCGGCGCAACGTCGCGGCCTCCGGGGTCATCCCGCAGATCTCGCTCATCCTGGGTCCCAGCGCCGGCGGCGCGGTCTACTCCCCCGCCCTGACCGACTTCGTCGTCATGGTCGACGGCACCTCGAACATGTTCATCACCGGCCCGGACGTCATCCGGGCCGTCACCGGCGAGGACGTCGGCTTCGAGGAGCTCGGCGGCGGCGCCACCCACAACACCCGGTCCGGCGTCGCGCACTACCTCGGCGCCGACGAGGACGACGCGATCGACTACGTCAAGTCGCTGCTCGGCTACCTGCCGTCGAACAACCTGTCCGAGCCGCCGACCTGGGCCGAGGACGACCCGGACGCGACCACGGTCACCGCGGCCGACCTCGAGCTCGACTCCCTCGTGCCGGACTCCGACTCCCAGCCCTACGACATGCGCACCGTCGTCGAGCACGTCCTTGACCACGGCGAGCTGCTCGAGGTCCAGCCGCTGTACGCGCGCAACGTGCTGATCGGGTTCGGTCACGTCGAGGGCCACCCGGTGGGCGTCGTCGCCAACCAGCCGCTGCACATGGCCGGGACGCTGGACATCAACGCCGCGGAGAAGGCGGCCCGGTTCGTGCGGACCTGCGACGCGTTCGGCCTGCCCGTGCTCACCTTCGTCGACGTGCCCGGGTTCCTGCCCGGCACCGACCAGGAGTGGAACGGGATCATCCGACGCGGCGCCAAGCTCATCTTCGCCTACGCCGAGGCCACCGTCCCGCTCGTGACGGTCATCACCCGCAAGGCCTACGGCGGCGCGTACATCGTCATGGGCTCCAAGCAGCTGGGCGCCGACGTCAACCTGGCCTGGCCCACTGCCCAGATCGCCGTCATGGGCGCCGGGGGCGCGGTGAACATCCTGCAGCGCAGCGCGCTGAAGATCCTCGCCGACGCCGGCGGCGACGTCGAGGCCGAGCGGGCACGCCTCGTGGCCGACTACGAGGACGCGCTGGTCAACCCGTACGACGCTGCGGAGCGCGGATACGTCGACGCCGTCATCGCGCCGTCGACGACCCGCTCCCAGGTGGTCCGTGCGCTGCGCACGCTGCGCACCAAGAGGGCCTCCCTGCCGGCCAAGAAGCACGGGAACATCCCGCTGTGACCCCCGACGTCCGCGTGGTCCGTGGCGAGCCCGACGACGTGGAGCTCGCCGCCTTGGTCGCCGGCCTGGCCGCCGGTCAGGCCGCCGGCGCCGCCGTCACGGCCCAGGCCGCCGCCGCCGCTGGCCACGACGGCCCCGAGGCGGTCCGGGCGGCCGCTCGCCGCCGCTGGATGGACGCCGTTCAGCGCCTGTCCGACCCGTTGCGACCCAGTGACCACGCGTGGCGCTGGAGCATCCGCAGCTAGGCCCGTGGCCCGGGTGTCGGCGTGCGGACCCCGCCTCCGGGCGGGCATAGGGTCGCCCTCATGACCGCAGACCTGCCCACCCGGACCCCCACCGCGATCGACGCGATCGCCGACGCCTACGTCCTGACCACCGCCCGCCTCGACCCCCTGGCGGCCACGACGATGGGCCTGGCCGGCTACGACCACCTCATGGCCGACTACTCCCCGGCAGGCTGGCGGGCCCAGGCCGATGCCGCACGGGCTGTGCTGGCCGAGCTCGACGGGATGGAGCCGGTCGACGCGGTCGACGGGGTGACCCTGGCGGCGATGCGCGAGCGGATCGGCCTGGAGCTCGAGCTGTACGAGGCCGACGAGCTGCACGGCATGCTCAACAACCTCGCGAGCCCGGTCCAGGGGCTGCGGGACATCTTCGACGTCATGCCCACCGACACCCCCGAGCAGTGGGCCAACGTCGCGGCCCGTCTCGAGGCCCTGCCCGGGGCCGCCGACGGCGTCGTCGAGTCCTGGCGACTGGCCGCCTCGCGCGGCCGGGTGGCCGCCGTGCGCCAGGTGCGTGCCGCCACCACCCAGGCCGACGAGCTGGCCGGGCCGACGTCCTTCTACCTCGACCTCGTCGCGGGCCCGGCCCTGGGAGCCGCCGTCGCCGGCCTGACCGAGACCCAGGCCACGGCCCTGCGTGACCGGCTGGCCGCGGGTGCGCAGGCGGCGCGGTCCGCCTACGCGACGCTCGCCGCCGCCCTGCGCGAGCTCGAGCCGCAGGCCCCGGCCGACGACGCGTTCGGCCGTGAACGCTACGCCCTGTGGTCGCGCTACTTCCTCGGCGCGCGGGTCGACCTCGAAGAGACCTACGCCTGGGGGCTGGCCGAGCTCGAGCGCGTCGTGGCCGAGCAGGAGGCCGTCGCCGCCCAGATCGCCGGGCCGGGCGCCACCCTCGAGCAGGCGATCGCGGTGCTCGACGCCGAGCCGGAGCGCGTCCTGGACGGCACGGCTGAGCTGCAGGCGTGGATGCAGACCACCGCCGACGCCGCCATCGCAGCCCTGGACGGCACGCACTTCGACATCCCCATCCCGGTGCGGACCCTGGAGTGCCGGATCGCCCCGACCCAGAACGGCGGGATCTACTACACCGGGCCCTCGGAGGACTTCACCCGGCCGGGCCGGATGTGGTGGTCGGTCCCGCCGTCGGTGACGAGCTTCACCACCTGGCGCGAGAAGACGACCGTCTACCACGAGGGCGTGCCCGGCCATCACCTCCAGGTGGCCCAGACGGTCATGCAGCGCGCGACGCTCAACTCCTGGCGCCGGATGGCCTGCTGGGTCGCCGGCCACGGCGAGGGCTGGGCGTTGTACGCCGAGCGCCTGATGGCCGACCTCGGCCACCTCGACGACCTGGGCGACCGGCTCGGCATGCTGGACGGCCAGCGGATGCGTGCCGCCCGCGTGGTCCTGGACATCGGCGTCCACCTCGCCCTGCCCTGCCCGGAGCGCTGGGGCGGCGGGACCTGGGACGCGGACAAGGCCTGGACCTTCCTGGCGGCGAACGTCGCGATGCCGGAGGACTTCCTGCGGTTCGAGCTCGAGCGCTACCTCGGCTGGGGCGGCCAGGCGCCGGCGTACAAGATCGGCCAGCGGCTGTGGGAGACGGCGCGTGACGAGGCGTCGGCGGCGGCCCTGGCCCGTGATGAGGCGTTCGACCTCAAGGCCTTCCACGCCCGGGCGCTCGCTCTGGGCTCGGTCGGCCTCGACGTGCTGCGCGAGGCGCTGGTCTGAGACCTCGGGACGGTCGGCGAGGCCGACCGGGGGGGCTCGGCGAGCCGGCCGGTAGGGTGCCGCGGTGACCTCGCTGCTGCTCGCCTCCGCCTCGCCCGCCCGCCGCGCCACCCTGCGCGCTGCCGGGATCGACGCCTACGTGCTGGTCTCGGGCGTCGACGAGGACGCGGTGCTGGCCGCGGCCGCCGACCGGTTCGGCGCGCTCGCACCGGCCGATGCCGTGCTCCTGCTCGCCCAGGCCAAGGCTCAGGCCGTCGCCGACCTGCTGGCCGATCCCGACGCGCACGCGGCCCACCCGGACGCCGCCGCCCTGGGAGCGCTGCCGGACGACGTCCTCGTGCTCGGCTGCGACTCGCTGCTCGAGCTCGACGGCGAGGCGTTCGGCAAGCCCGCGGACGCCGCCGACGCGGCCGCCCGGTGGCGGCGGATGCGCGGCCGCTCCGGCGTGCTGCACACCGGGCACTGGCTGGTCGACGCCCGCCCGGGCGACGACACTGGTCGCGGCACCGGCACCCTCGGGGCGACGGCGTCGACGACTGTGCACTTCGCCGAGCTGTCCGACGCCGAGATCGACGCGTACGTCGCCAGCGGCGAGCCGCTCGCCGTGGCCGGGGCGTTCACCGTCGACGGTCTCGGCGGACCCTTCGTCACGGCGATCGAGGGCGACCACCACTGCGTCGTCGGGGTCAGCCTCCCGCTGCTGCGCGCGCTCCTGGCCGAGCTCGACGTGGCGGTCACCGAGCTGTGGCGGCCCGGCGCTGGCGGATGACGACAAAGCCACCCGCACGCGCCTTGACGATCCGCACAGTCTTGGCGCGCCGTCGGTCCCCTGCGTGAAGCCTGCCGGTGGCTGACGTTACGGTGAGCCGTGCCCGCCATCCGCAAGGTGCTCATCGCCAACCGAGGCGAGATCGCCGTCCGTATCGCTCGGGCCTGCGCCGACGCACGGGTGGCCAGTGTCGCCGTGTACGCCGACCCCGATCGCGAGGCGCTGCACGTGCGGCTCGCCGACGAGGCGTACGCCCTGGGCGGCGCTCGCGCGGCCGAGACCTACCTCGACAGCTCCAAGCTGCTGGAGGTCGCTCGGCGGTCCGGCGCGGATGCCGTCCACCCCGGCTACGGCTTCCTCGCCGAGAACGCCGGCTTCGCCCAGGCCGTCCTGGACGCGGGGCTGGTCTGGATCGGCCCGCCCCCGGCGGCCATCGAGGCGCTCGGCGACAAGGTCAGCGCCCGGCACATCGCCCACCGCGCCGGTGCGCCCCTGGTAGCCGGCACCCCGGACCCGGTGACCAGCGCCGAGGAGGTGGCGGCCTTCGCGGCGGAGCACGGGCTGCCGATCGCGATCAAGGCGGCGTTCGGCGGCGGTGGCCGTGGGCTGAAGATCGCCCGGAACGCCGAGGAGATCGCCGAGATGTACGACTCGGCGGTGCGCGAGGCCATCGCGGCCTTCGGCCGCGGCGAGTGCTTCGTCGAGCGGTACCTCGACTCGCCACGGCATGTGGAGACCCAGTGCCTCGCCGACGCGTACGGCGTCGTCGTCGTCGTGTCCACCCGGGACTGCTCGCTGCAGCGCCGCCACCAGAAGCTCGTCGAGGAGGCGCCGGCGCCGTTCCTCACCGCGGCCCAGGAACGCGTGCTGCGCGAGGGGTCCATCGCCATCCTGCGCGAGGCCGGCTACGTCGGGGCCGGGACGTGCGAGTTCCTCGTCGCCCAGGACGGCACCGTCTCGTTCCTCGAGGTGAACACCCGCCTGCAGGTCGAGCACCCGGTCACCGAGGAGGTCACCGGGATCGACCTGGTCCGCGAGCAGCTGCGGATCGCGGCGGGCGAGCCGCTGGGCTACACCGAGGTCGTCACCCGGGGGCACTCCATCGAGTTCCGGATCAACGGAGAGGACCCGGCCGCGGGATTCTTGCCCTCCCCCGGCAGGATCACCCGGCTGCGCCTTCCGGCCGGTCCCGGCGTCCGCGTCGACAGCGGGGTCATCGAGGGCGACGCGGTCTCGGGAGCGTTCGACTCGATGATCGCCAAGGTCATCGTCACCGGGCGGGACCGCACCCAGGCGATCGAGCGGGCGCGCCGCGCGCTGCGCGAGCTCGAGGTCGAGGGCATCCCGACGGTCGTGCCGTTCCACGTCGCCGTGCTCGACGAGCCGGCCTT
>Ga0105047_10007591_pt1 | contig 18246 bp, 18 predicted proteins | sample MAT04_FD_78384 | JGI IMG/M metagenome (GOLD analysis project Ga0105047, IMG submission 78384) | Freshwater microbial communities from Lake Fryxell liftoff mats and glacier meltwater in Antarctica - MAT-04 (megahit assembly) | ecosystem: Environmental > Aquatic > Freshwater > Ice > Liftoff... | reverse complement strand
GGGGCAGTCAACGTGCGCGTAATGGCGGTTGGCCGATTCGTATTCCACGTGAGCCGTGGAAATGGTGATGCCGCGCGCCTTCTCTTCCGGCGCCGCATCAATCTGGTCGTAACCCTTGAACTCTCCACCAAACAGCTCTGCGCCAATCTTCGTCAGCGCCGCTGTAAGCGTCGTCTTGCCGTGATCCACGTGACCAATCGTACCCACGTTCACGTGCGGCTTGGTGCGCTCGAATTTACCCTTTGCCATGGCTGCTTATCTCGATAGATCGTTGAAAGGTGGTCTTGCGATGTGGTGCTCACGAAAGGAATCGAACCTTCGACCTCCTCCTTACCAAGGAGGTGCTCTACCGACTGAGCTACGTGAGCGGAGTACTTGTTTATCCTGGACTTGCTTGACTTGGACTTGCTTGTCTTGGAAGACCTACTACTGCTGGAACCGTATTGCTGTTGTTGCCTGTCGCGGACGTATCCAGTGGAGCGGGAGACGGGGATCGAACCCGCACCATCAGCTTGGAAGGCTGAGGTTCTACCGTTGAACTACTCCCGCGCGGGACTGCAACTTCCATTCTGGTGGAGGGAGGTGGATTCGAACCACCGAAGGCGTAAGCCAGCAGATTTACAGTCTGCCCCCGTTGGCCGCTTGGGTATCCCTCCGGAATGCGTCGATGCAACAAGGCCCGAACCGGCGAAATCCAAACCGGGGCGAAACAGCCGGTGATTTTGGCCTGATGCGAACACCCTGTCAACCAAGATCCGCTACAGATTGGCAGAGTGCGGGCGACTACGATCCTGATTGGCTGCCTCCATATTTTTCAGTACCCCGCCTGAGCGGATCAAAACAGCCCTACCGGGAGTGCTGCGAGACGGCGGACGTCGGCATGGGCAGCCCTGCCCCTTCATTGTCCGAGCTCCGCCGAGGCGCCCGACACAGGTCAGACGTTGAAACGGAAATGCAGGACGTCGCCTTCCTGGACGCGGTATTCCTTGCCTTCCAGGCGCAGGCGCCCGGCTTCCTTGGCGCCAGCTTCGCCCTTGTACTGGATGAAATCGGCGAAGGAGATGGTTTCCGCGCGGATGAAGCCCTTCTCGAAATCGGTATGGATCACGGCCGCAGCCTGGGGCGCGGTGGAGCCGGCCTTGACCGTCCAGGCGCGGACTTCCTTGACCCCTGCGGTGAAGTAGGTCTGCAGGCCCAGCAGCTCGTAGGCTGCGCGGATCACGCGATTGAGGCCCGGCTCGTTCAGGCCCATGTCGGCCAGGAAGGTATCGCGGTCGGCGTCATCCATCTGCGACAGCTCTTCCTCGATCGCCGCCGACACCGGCACCACCTGCGCGCCTTCGACGGCGGCACGGGCGCGTACCGCGTCCAGGTGCGGGTTGTTGTCGAACCCGTCCTCCAGCACGTTGGCGATATACAGCACCGGCTTCAGGGTTAGCAGGAACATGTCGCGCACCAGCGCCAGCTCTTCCTCGTCCAGGCCTACGCTGCGGCCGGGCTTGCCTTCATTCAGAGCAGCCTGCAGCCTGGCCAGCACCGGTTTGCGAGCAATGGCGTCTTTTTCACCCTGCTTGGCCGAACGCTCGGCACGGTTCAAGGCCTTTTCCACGCTGTCCAGGTCGGCCAGCGCCAGTTCGGTGTCGATGGTGTCGATATCCGACAGCGGATCGACCTTGTTGTTGACGTGGATGACATCGTCGTTCTCGAAGCAGCGCACCACATGGGTAATGGCGTCGACTTCCCGGATGTGGGCCAGGAACTTGTTGCCCAGGCCTTCGCCACTGGCCGCGCCAGCCACCAGACCGGCAATGTCGACGAACTCCACCGCGGTGGGCAGCACCTTCTGCGGCTTGACGATATCGGCCAGCTGGGTGAGTCGCAGGTCCGGTACCGGCACCACGCCTACGTTGGGCTCGATGGTGCAGAACGGGAAGTTGGCAGCCGCGATGCCAGCCTTGGTCAGCGCGTTGAAAAGGGTCGACTTGCCCACGTTGGGCAGGCCGACGATGCCGCATTTGATACCCATCTGGAAAACTCCGGTAACCGGGAATCGGTAACCGGTAGCGGGCAGAATCCAAAGCAGGCGCTTTGGCTACCGGCTACCGGTTAACGGCTATCCGTTCTTCGGCGTGTGCAGCTTCGTCATCGCATCCATGAAGTTGCCGCCAACTGCCAATGGCAATACCTCGATCGCATCGTCGATGGCCTGGCCAATCAGCTGTTCATCGTCCTTCCCCGGCTTGCCCAACACCCAACCGGTCACCCGATCCTTGTGCCCGGGATGGCCGATACCCAGGCGCAGGCGATGGAACTTGCCATGTCCCAGCAGCTGCATGGTGTCGCGCAATCCGTTCTGGCCGCCGTGGCCACCGTCGAACTTGATCCGGGCCACGCCCGGAGGCAGGTCCAGTTCGTCATGCGCCAGCAGCGCCTGTTCCGGCTCGATCTTCCAATAGCGCAACGCCGCACTAACCGATTTGCCACTGAGGTTCATATAAGTCGCGGGCTTGAGCAGCCAGATCGTCTCGCCGCCGACATGGACCTTGGCAGTCTCGCCGAACAGCTTGCTTTCCAGGCCAAAGCGTACGCCCTGGCTTTCGGCGAGCGTGTCGACAAAGCGGAACCCGGCGTTGTGCCGGGTCCGCGCATGTTCCGGGCCGGGATTGCCCAGCCCTACAATAAGACGCAAACCAGTCATCGCAATCATCGATCCGGCCTCCGCACCGCGCCAGGCACGGATCCGCAAGTCCGGAACGGCGCTTACTTCTTGGCGTCGTCCTTCTTGGCGACCTTGGCCGCAGGCACTTCTGCTGCGACATCGCCTTCGGCCGCTTCTTCCACGTCCTCGGTGCCGTACTTGGCGATGACCACCGCCACGTCATGCTCCTTGCCCAGCTTCAGCTCTGGAATCTCGACGCCCTTCGGCAGTTTCAGGTCCGAAAGATGCAGCACGGTGCCCACTTCCAGCTCGGACAGGTCGATCTCGATGAACTCCGGAAGATCCTTGGGCAGGCAGCTGATCTCCACTTCGTTCAGCTCGTGGGTCACCACCACCTCGGCAGCCTTGCCGGCCGGCGACTTCTCTTCGCCCAGGAAGTGCAGCGGGACCGAAACGCGCAGCTCCTCGTTCTCGTTCACGCGCTGGAAGTCCATGTGCATGATCTGCTGCTTGAACGGGTGGCGCTGCATGTCACGCAGCAGCACCTTCTGGGTTTCGCCGTTAAGGCTCAAATCGAGGATGGAGGCATAGAACCAGTCGTTCTGGCTGGCCAGCCAGATCTCGTTGTGGTTCAGCTGGATGCTGACCGGCTTGAGTTCGCCACCGTAGACGATGGCAGGTACGGTGCCGGCACGACGCAGGCGGCGGCTCGCACCCTTGCCCTCGTCGTCTCGGCGCTGCACCTTGAGTTCATGTGTGATTGCCATTTTCTTGTACACCTTCAGTTGAATGAACCGCCTCGCGGCGATTTTGATGACTCTTCCGCGACCAGAAGAGCCAGGGTTTGGTTATTGATTGCCGTTTCGCGTTGCTGTAATAGCCAACAACCATCTAGCAACCAACAACCTGATTCTTCAATCCACGTACAGCGAACTCACCGACTCGCCGAATGCGATACGTCGGATGGTTTCGGCCAGCAGCTCGGCGACACTGAGCTGGCGGATCTTGCTGCAGGCCCGGGCCGCTTGTGACAGCGGAATCGTGTCCGTTACCACCAGTTCGTCCAGTTGCGAGGCATTGATGTTGTCCACTGCGGGGCCGGACAGCACCGGGTGAGTGCAATAGGCCGCTACCTTCAGCGCACCTTGCGCCTTGAGCGCGGCGGCGGCGGCGCACAAGGTGCCGGCAGTATCGACGATGTCATCCACCAGCACGCAGGTCTTGCCTTCCACGTCGCCGATGATGTTCATCACCGTGGAGACGTTCGCGCGCGGACGGCGCTTGTCGATGATCGCCAGGTCCGCATCATCCAGGCGCTTGGCCACCGCGCGCGCGCGCACCACGCCACCGACGTCGGGCGAGACCACGATCAGGTTTTCGGTGCCGTAGGCGCGCCAGATGTCAGCCAGCAGCAGCGGTGAGGCATAGACGTTATCGACCGGAATATCAAAGAAGCCCTGGATCTGGTCGGCATGCAGGTCGATGGTCAGCACCCGGTCGGTATTGACCGCGTTGAACATCTTGGCCGCAACCTTGGCCGTGATCGGCACCCGCGACGAACGCGGGCGGCGGTCCTGCCGCGCGTAACCGAAGTACGGCACCACGGCGGTCACGCTGGCCGCCGAAGCGCGCTTCAGGGCGTCCACCAGCACCAGCAGTTCGACCAGGTTCTCGGCGCTGGGCGCGCAGGTAGGCTGGATCACGAATACTTCCTGCCGGCGCACGTTCTCCTCGATTTCGACCTGCACTTCGCCGTCGGAAAAAGTCGACACCAGCGCCTTGCCCGGTCGGATGCCGAGTTCGCGGCAGATGCTGGCCGCCAACGGCTTGTTGGCGTTTCCGGAAAAGACAAACAGGTTGCGGTCGTCTTGCATGTCATCCAGCCCGGAGGGTCGTCACTAGTTGCATCGGTTTCGCAGGTGAAACCAACAGGACGCTGCGGCTTCGCGGGGTGATCACACTGCGGTAAAAGCAGGCATTGCGGGTAAAAGCAGGCTTGACTGGCTGGGGCGGCAGGATTCGAACCTGCGAAATGCCGGGATCAAAACCCGGTGCCTTAGGCCTCTTGGCGACGCCCCAGTGTCAAAAATGGTTCGCCAGGGCAAGCTGCAACGGCGAGCGGTCCAGGCCAGACGCGATCCAGGCGTGCAGGCCCTCCGGCAAATCCGCCAGCGCTGCCTCGGCCGAGGCGCGATCGGTGAATTCGACGAAACAGCCGCTGCCGGAACCGGTCAGGCGTGGCGTGCCGATCCGCGACAGCGTCGAGAACACGGCTTCGATGACCGGTTGACGACGGCGCAGGACCGGCTCGAACGCATTGCCGAGCACTTTTCCCGAAACGAAGTCCGATATTTTCGCGGGTGCAGCATTGCGCGTCAAATCGGCAGCCCGGAAAAGCTCGGCGGTGGGCACGTGAATTCCCGGATCCACCAGCACATACCAGGCGTGGGGAAGATCGATCGGAGTAAGGATTTCGCCCACCCCTTCAGCCCAGGCGCTGTGACCGCGGACGAATACGGGGACATCCGCGCCCAAGGCCAGACCCAGCTCGGCAAGTCTCTCGGTCGGCAGATTCACGCCCCAAAGCTGGTTCAGCGCCACCAGAACCGTTGCCGCATCGGACGAGCCGCCGCCGAACCCGCCGCCCGATGGGATGCGTTTTTCGACGGAAATGTCTGCCCCAACCATTATTTGAGCGCGTGATTGCAGAAGTTTAGCGGCGCGCACGGTCAGGTCGTTGGCCTCGGCGACCCCCGGCGCCGACTGCCCATGGCGCCGTATTGCGCCATCGTCACGCACACGCAAGTGGACGGTGTCGCCCCAGTCGAGCAGCCGGAAAACCGTCTGCAGCTCGTGATAGCCGTCAGGGCGGCGACCGATGATATGCAGGAAGAGATTGAGCTTGGCCGGCGCCGGCCATTGCGAGCCGCCTTCGAACACAACGGCCGCCGTCATTGCGCGGAAAAATCCCAGCGGTCGATGATCAGCCTTACTTTCGCGTCGCCGCGTTGGGCATCGATTCGCGCCGGCAATGCGGGCTGTCCGCCCTCGGCATTCTGCCAAGCCAGATAATCGATGCGCCAGCCATCCTGCTGCAGACGCTGCAGGTGAGTATCGGTAGCGTAAGTCATTGATTCCGTTTCGAAACCGGCCGCAGCCCTGCCCCGGGCCCAGTCGGCGAGCGCAGCGACCGGGATTTCCCAGCCGGTGGCCTCCAGCAGCAACTGAGCCGGGTCCGTTCCTTCGCGAATACCACCTTCCAGGCCTTCCAGCCGCGTGCCCGCGGGACCGCCAGTCATTCGCCAGCTCTGCCGGGTGACCGGCGCGCTCAGCGACACCTCGTAGTCATCGCCATGCTGCCGCCAGTCGATGCGGCCGCTGCCTCCCTTGCCTGCGTTGCTGATGGCGATACGACCGGATAGTGCCCACTGCGGATGCGCATCCAGCCAAACCTCACGCTCCTGCTGCGCGACCTGCGCAGCGGCAATCGCGGCCGGATCCACGGCCTGTGGTGGTCCCGGCGGCCGGGTCATGCGTCCGGCGCAGGCCGACACCAGCCAGACCATAGCCAGTACCAGCGCCCATCGACGAACCCTCATGCGCCGGTCTTTTCCAGCGCCCGCTGCAACGAACGATTTTCCGGGTCGAGCTTGCGGGCCTCGTCGAAATACTTGCGCGCCTCGTCCTTGTGGCCGCTCATCCACAGCACTTCGCCGATATGGGCGGCGATTTCCGGGTCCTTCATCAGGGTGTAAGCGCGGCGCAGCGCTACCAGCGCCTCCTCATTGCGGCCCAGGCGATAAAGCACCCAGCCATAACTGTCGATGATGGCGGCCTCATCGGGTTCCGCGGCGCGCGCGCGGTCGATCAACTCCAGCGCCTCCTGGTAGCGGGTGGTGCGATCGGCCAGGGTGTAGCCCAAGGCGTTCAGGGCCGGAACGTTTTCAGGCTCGGTCACCAGTATCCGGCGCAAATCGGCCTCGGCACGATCGATGCGGTCGCGACGTTCCCAAGCCAGGCCGCGCGCGTACAACAAGGCGGTGTCGTCCGGATATGCGGCCAGTCCCCGCTGCAAAGCCCCCAGTTCGCCTTGGTCGTCCTCGTTCTTCTGCCGAAGCTCTGCTTCTAGCAAATAGGCGTCGCGTCGCGCGTCGTCATCGGCAGCCGCGTCGCCCTGCAATCGAGCGGCCTCGGCGAACGCTTCGTCCTTGCGGCCCAGTTCGAACATGACGTTGGCGCTTCGTAGCTGCGCGTCAGTGCGTTGCGGGCCTCCAGGCACGCTGGCATACCACTGCAGCGCTTCCTGCGGCCGCTTGAGAAATTCGGCGATCTGTCCCAGCAGCATGCGGCGCTCGGGATCGGGGCTGGAAGAATCCCTGCGCAGCTCGTCATACAGCGAAAGCAGGGTCAGATTGTCTTCCGCCTTGGCCAGCAACGAGGCCCTCAGGCCATAGCTGCGGGTGTCTTGCGGTCCCTGCCCCAAAGCGGCGGCGGCGGCGGCCGGATCGCCAAGGGCGTCGTATTCGACAGCCAGCGTCAGTCGCAATTGCTCGTCCACCGCAGCCTGCGTCAGCAAACCATCGAGAATCGCGCGCGCTTCCGCAGGTTTGTCCGCGCGGCTCAGCTGCCGGGCATGCAACAGCGCCACGCGTGGATCTTCCGGAAACCGCTCCACCGCTCCCGCCACGATGCGCTGGGCCAGCTGCGGCTGGCTCAAGGCCTGCGCCAGCCCGCCATAAGCAAGCCATGCGTCCAGCTGGTTGGGGATGAGGCCTGCATCCAGCAGTTCGCCAAGCAGTTTCGCCGACAGTTCAGGATTGCGTCCGCCGCCGCCCAACACGGTAAGCGCATAGCGCCAGCCCTGTCCGCGCGGGTCCTTGATCAGCGTCTCCAGGCCGCTACGCGCAAGCGCTGCATTCCCCTGGCGCAGCGCCAGCGCCGCTTCAGCGCCACGCATGGCCAGCGACTCCGGTGCACGCTGGCGCCACAATTCCAGCGCTTCGCCGGCCCGGGCGTTGTCGTTGGCAAGCAGTGCCACCCGGGTAGCGAGTTCTGCCAGGCCGGCATCGTCTTCAGCGTTCGCCGCCTGCAGATACCAGCGCGTGGCTTCCGGCAACCGTCCAGCCTGCAGTGCGAATTCGCCCGCCATGACCGGCGTCAGGACATCCACACTTGCCGCGGATCGCGCAGCGGTTGCGGTGGCCATCGGCAGCAACAGGCCGGACAGCACGAGGGCAAGGGTTGGGATGGAAGCAGGCATGAAAGAGAACCGGGCCGTAAAATGGCGGACTTGACTGGCCAGAAGCTTAGCGCACGCACCTGAAGATGACGTTGTGGGTACTCGGACTGAATCACCAGACGGCCCCGCTCGACATGCGCGAGCGGGTTGCGTTCGCGTCGGATTCGCTGCCGGCGGCGCTGGCTTCGTTGCGCGCACTCCCGCAAGTTTCCGAAGCCGCGTTGTTGTCGACCTGCAACCGAACCGAGCTCTACGCCATCGCCGATGACACCGCGGCGCTCAGCGGCTGGCTTACCGACCACGCCGACGGTCTTGATGCCTACCTTTACCAGCACAGCGATGCCAACGCCGTGCGCCACCTGTTCCGTGTAGCCACCGGCCTGGATTCGATGGTGCTGGGCGAGCCGCAGATCCTGGGCCAGGTGAAGGAGGCGTGGGTGGCAGCGCGCGCCCACGGAGCGCTCGGCAACCGGCTTGACCGGCTGTTCCAGCAGACTTTCGCCGTCGCCAAGCGGGCACGCACCGACACCCGCGTCGGTGCGAATCCGGTATCGGTCGCTTCGGCAGCGGTGCGCCTGGCCCAGAGTTCCTTCGCGCGGCTGGACGATTCCACCGTGTTGCTGATCGGAGCCGGCGAAACCATCGAGCTGGCCGCGCGCCATCTCAGCGAAGGCCGCGTGCGGCGCCTGCTGATCGCCAATCGAACGCTTGCACACGCACAGGAACTGGCCACGCGCCATGGCGGTTATGCATTCCCACTGGCCGAACTCGACCGCCACCTGGCCGAAGCCGATGTGGTGTTCTCGGCGACCGCCAGTCGCGAGCCGGTGCTGAGCCAATCCCAGGTTGCATCTGCGCTCTCACTGCGCAAGCGCAAGCCGATGCTCCTGTTCGACCTGGCGGTGCCGCGCGACATCGAACCGGGAGTGGCGCAACTCGATGACGCCTACCTTTACACCGTCGACGACCTGGAACGCGCGGTCGAGGACAACCGTCGCGGCCGCCGCGAAGCCGCCGAGGCCGCCGAAGTCATCATCGAACTGCAGGTTGCGCGCTTCATCGAGAACCTGCACGCCAGCTCGCGCCAGGAACCGCTCAAGCGCCTGCGCGCGCATGGCGAGGCGGCGCGTAGCGAGGTGTTGGCGAAGGCCCAACAGCAGCTTGCAAACGGTCGCGACCCCGCCCAAGTGCTGGAATTCCTGGCCAGCACGCTGACCAACCGGCTGCTGCATCCGCCTACCGCAGCGCTGCGCGAGGCCGCGCTCAGCGGTGATGCCGAGCTGGCGCGCGCAGCCGACAAACTGTTCCCTGCGACCTCTGCCGCAGGACTCCCACTCGACACCATGGAGACCCATGACCCCGACGCTGCGCCGCAAGCTTGAAGCCCTGGCCGAGCGCCGCGAGGAGCTGGAACGTCTGCTCTCCGACCCCAGCGTGGTCGGGGACAACGACCGCTTCCGCAAGTATTCGCGCGAGTTTGCACAGCTTGAGCCGGTAGCTGTCGCATTGGCCGAGGAAGCCCGGGCCAAGCGTGACCTGATTGCTGCCCAGGCGATGCGCAGCGATCCGGAGATGCGCGACTTCGCCGAAGAGGAAATCACTGTTGCCCAGGCGCGCCTGTCGCAACTCGAGGACGACCTCGCCCTGCTGCTGGTGCCGAAGGATCCGCGCGATGACGCCGACCTGTTCCTCGAGGTGCGCGCCGGCACCGGTGGTGATGAAGCCGCGATCTTCGCCGGCGACCTCTTCCGCATGTATGCGCGCTATGCCGAACGCCAGGGCTGGAAGGTGGAAGTGGAATCCGACAGTCCCGGCGAGCACGGCGGCTACAAGGAAATCGTGGCCAAGGTCAGCGGCCGCGGCGCGTTTTCGCGCCTGAAATTCGAGTCCGGCACCCATCGCGTGCAGCGCGTTCCCGAAACAGAATCGCAGGGCCGCATCCACACCTCCGCGGCGACTGTTGCCATCATCCCCGATGACGAGGCGGTCGAGGAGGTCGTGATCAATCCTGCGGATTTGAAGGTGGACACGTTCCGCTCTTCCGGCGCGGGCGGTCAGCACGTCAACAAGACCGAATCGGCAATCCGCATCACCCACATGCCCAGCGGCCTGGTGGTGGAAAACCAGACCGAGCGCTCGCAGCATGCCAATCGCGAGCGCGCGATGAAGCGACTCAAGGCGCAGCTGCTGGAAGCCGAGCGCAGCAAGCAGGCAGCGGCGCAGGCGCAATCGCGCAAGTTGCAGGTCGGCAGTGGCGACCGCAGCCAGCGCATCCGCACCTACAACTTTTCGCAGGGTCGCATCACCGATCACCGGGTCGAAGGGCTGACGCTTTACGACCTGCCCAACATCCTGCAGGGCAGCTTGGACGAACTGATCGAACGCCTCACACGCGAGCACCAGGCCGATGAGCTGGCGCGGCTGACGGAGGCGGCATGACTGTGGTCGTACGTCGCGCCACGCTTGCAGATGTGGACGTGGTGTCCGCGCTGTTCGATAGCTACCGGATGTTCTACGACCAGCCGTCCAACCGGACACTGGCTCTCGATTTCATCGGCGAGCGACTGCAGCGCGATGAGTCGGTGATCCTGCTGGTCGAGCGCGATGGACGCGCCGTGGGATTCACCCAGTTGTTTCCCTCGTTTTCTTCGGTAAGTGCGGGCCGTGCCTGGATCTTGAATGATCTGTACATCGATCAAAGCGCGCGCCGTGTCGGTGCGGCCCGCGCACTGCTGCAGGCCGCCGTGGAATTCGCCCGTGGCACCGGCGCCCTGCGGCTTGAACTGGAAACCGATCACGACAACCAACCTGCGCAGGAGCTCTATCGCAGCCTTGGCTGGCAATCCTACGAAGGCACCCTGCGTTTCCGGTTGTCGCTGCGCCCATGACGGAGGCGGATCCTGCCGAAACACTCGCTGCAATTCGACAGGCGGTGTTGCGTGATCCGGATGATTTCATTGCGTGGGTAGTCCTGGCCGAGGCCGAGCTCGATTCAGGCGAACTGGCCGCCGGTCTGTCAGCTGCAAACCACGCACTCGCACTTCGGCCGGGACACCCTGAAGCGCTCGCGCGCCAGGGCAAGGCCCACTGGATGCAGGGAAATCATGCGCTAGCGGTCGCTGCGCTTGGACAGGCGCGGCAGCGAGCACCGCGGCATCCGGGGGTCGCGCTCTGGTTCGCGCACGCGCTCGAGGATGCGGGCGAGGCCGAGGCCGCAGCGCGCGCCTATGACCATGCCTATCAGTTGTTGCCCAACGAGCCCATCTTTGCTGCACACCTGTTGAACTGGCGGCGGCGGGTCTGCGACTGGCGCGATCTGGAACGACTCTCGGGCCAGGTCAGGAACGCGGTCCATCGCGGCATGCCCGGTGTCGAACCCTTCGCCTTCCTGAGCGAGGACACCACGGCATCTGAACAGCTCGCTTGTGCGCGTTCGAAGGCCAAATCCATCGCCACCGAGACCAATGAAGTTTCCAGGCACCGCGCCTTTCCCGGGCCGGTATTGAAACTTGGATTCGTTTCCAACGGGTTCGGCGCGCATCCGACCGGCTTGCTGACCGTGGCGTTGTTCGAGGCATTGCAGGCAGCGCCAGGCGTGCAAGTGCATCTGTTCGCGCGCAATGCCGATGATGGCAGCCCCATCCGCACGCGCCTTGCGTCGGCCACGCGACTGCATGACGTGGCGGGATGGTCACACCAGGCCATTGCGCAGCTGATTCGCGCGCAGGACATGCACGTGCTTTTCGACCTTCGCGGCTGGGGTGGCGGCGGCGCACCGGAAGTTTTCGCCTTGCGACCTGCAGCCGTGCAGGTGAACTGGCTGGCCTACCCCGGAACTTCAGGCGCGCCATGGCTGGACTACGCGCTGGCCGATGGCTTCGTGCTGCCACGCGCGGCACCTACGCATTTTTCCGAAGCAGTAGTGCGCCTGCCGCGATGTTTCCAGCCTTCGGATACAACCCGAACGCTGGATCTGCCTCCTTCGCGCGAAGCCTGCGGATTGCCCGCTACCGGCATCGTGTACTGCTGTTTCAACAACAGCTACAAACTCAATCCAGCGAGCTTCGAACGAATGCTCGCAGTGCTGCGCGGTGTGCCCGCAAGCGCGCTCTGGCTCTTGTCCGGTCCTGGCGATGCGAATGCGCGTCTTGCCTCCGCCGCACGCACCGAGGATGTCGATCCATCACGCCTGGTGTTCCTGGACAAGCTGCCGCACGCGCAGTACCTGGCCCGCTATGGACATGCAGACCTGTTCCTCGATACCGCGCCCTACAACGCGCACACCACCGCTTCCGATGCGCTGTGGGCAGGTTGCCCGGTACTCACCCGCCCCGGCGACACGTTTGCCTCGCGCGTCGCCGGCAGTCTCAACCACCACCTGGGTCTGGTTGAAATGAATGTCGATACAGACCAGGAATTCATCGACACGGCGGTGATGCTGGGCCGCCATCCACAGGCATTGGCAAAGCTGCGCCTTGATGTAGAGGTTGCCCGGGGTTCGTCAGGACTGTTCGACATGCCCGGTTTCGCCAAGGATTTCGCTGCCATTGCACGGGCCATGGCCGAGCGCCACGCACAAGGGCTGCCGCCCGCTTCTTTCGACTGAGACGGCCACAGGAGTAATCTCGGGCACATGACGGCATGGGGGCGCATCCTGCCCGCGGCTCGATACGCGCCCTGCACCCTTGCCACCTGCGCCCCGACTGAAGGAATCACGGCATGTCGCTGGAAAACACATTGCAGCTTCTGATACGTGCGAGCGGCCTGACCCCCGCCGATATCGCCACCGCCATCCCGCGCGCCGGAGTAGCCACGGTCAAGGCCTGGATGAAAGGCGAAAAGATGCCGGGCAGGGACCAGATCGATGCATTGGCGCGCACCTTCGGTGTACCGGCCGGCGCCTTGCTTTCGGAACTGGCCAGCACTTTCGATCCGGCGCGCACCAAGGGCGAACACGACCTGCTCGGTGCCTACCGAACGCTCAACACACGACAGCAGGGCGCATTACTGGAAGTGGCGCGCAGCATGGCCGACACTCAAGCCAACGGCCGCGCGAGATCCCGGAAATGAAGAAGCTCAAGCGCAAGGAATACGAACAGCTGCTCGAGCCGATGCTGCTGGAGCTGGTGGCGATGGCGCGCTGGCTGCAGCACAGTGGCAAACGCATGGTTGTGCTGATGGAAGGCCGCGACACGGCAGGCAAAGGTGGCGTGATCGAAGCGATCGCCGAACACCTGAATCCGCGTCAATGCCGCGTCCTTGCGCTGCCCAAGCCCAGCGACCGTGAAAGCACGCAGTGGTATTTCCAGCGCTACGTGCCCCATTTCCCGGCCGCAGGGGAACTCCTGCTGATGGACCGCAGCTGGTACAACCGGGCAGGCGTGGAAAAGGTCATGGGCTTTTGCACGGACGCGCAATACGAAGCCTTCCTGCTTGAGGCGCCGGTGTTCGAGAAGCTGCTGGTGGACGACGGCATCGTGCTGTTCAAGTACTGGTTGACCGTAGACCAGTCCATGCAGGAACAACGTTTCGCCGAACGCCTGCAGGACCCGCTCAAGAAGTGGAAGCTGTCGCCGGTCGACCTGCTGGCGCGCGAGAAATACGCCGACTACACCCTGGCGCGCGAAGCCATGCTGAAAGCAACGCATTGCGAACACGCACCGTGGACCCTGGTCAATTTCAACGATCAGCGACGCGGGCGCCTCACCCTGATTCGTAATCTGCTCGACCGGCTGCCGGATACCCAATTGCCCGTCGTGCAGTTCGAGCTTCCCGGTTTGAAATCCACCCTGCAGAAGGAAACCTTCGGTGTAGTCGAGCCGCTGGACGATTACAGCGGCAAGGATCGACCCGATCCAACTGCGCAAGCCTTGATTGCATCCGGTCGCGACTGACGCGTTATCGCTACCTGACATATCACCTGCGTCGAGCAGCCTCGCGCCCGTCACCAAGGGTCATGAGCGATTGTTCGAGTCGAGACATGGCGGATTGCCGGTCTTTCCTGGGTAACGCTGACCAGCCAAGGGACACACTCGTGACATCCGCAGTCAGAAATTTCGGTCAATAAAGGATGCATGAGCGGTCAGGGAAGGAGACCAGTTCCTTTCTTAGCCTCCACATCATCCAGAAGCTTGCGGCCCACCTGCCGTGGCAATCGCAGTTTCCAGCTGCCGCGCAGTGACCGGCCCCAGGAACTGCTGTGCCACCTTGCCGTCCGGGGCGATCAGATACGTCATCGGCAGCCCGCGCGGAGTGGCGAAACCAGGCGGCGGTGCGTAGACGTCGAGAATGGCGATGGGATACAACACCGGCCGCTGCCGCAGGAAAGCCAACATCGCCTCCCGATCGATTTCTTCGTAGGCCAGACCGATCACTTCGATGTGCGCGTTGGCCGCATCCAGTGCCGAGAGTTCCGGCATCTCCTTGATGCACGGTGCGCACCACGTGGCCCAGAAATTCACCACCACCCACTTGCCGCGACGCGATGCGAGATCGTAGTTCGCGCCCTCGATGGTCTGCACACTGAGCGCCGGGAAATCCAAGGTCGCGTTTTTTGTAGTCGTGGATTTTGCGGAAGCAGCGGTCGCCTGTTCCGGCGCGGCCGGCGGCTGCGGGGGCTGCGAACATGAGGTCAGCAGGAACATGGAGAGTGCAAGCCAGAGTGCACGCGCAGTCATGCTTTGACCTCGTCCGGATACAGGTCGCTGACCCGGCGTTTCAAGCCCACGCGTAGCGGGATGCGCAACTCATCCAGCGCGGCGCGCGCGGCGATGCCCAGGGCGTCGTCCTGGCAAGGCAGGCGCGCCTCTGCCACTGGGATGCGCAACTGGCAGGCTTCGTAGAGTTCCGCCAAGGTCAGGCTGTCAAGATCACGGGCCAGCAACCACTCGCCTTCTTCGTCGCGACGCAGCAGGTTGATATCCCCCAACTGGCACAGCAACTGTTGCACCAGTGAATCGGTGAGGATGGGTTCGAGCTTGAGGATTTCGTCGCTGTGCAGGCCGCGTCCCTGCGCGCGCGCTGCATCGAACCGTCCCAGCAGCCGCAGCAGCGCGTACAGCTCGTATCCCAGCGGCAGGCGCATGGCCACCGGTTGGTAGCGGAACGCAGCCAGGGTCGAAGCGAATGAGGCGCCCAGCAGGATCGCCACCCAACCCAGGTAGATCCACAGCAGCAGGATCGGCGCCACCGCAACGGCCCCGTAGATCTTCTGGTACGAATCGAAGCTGCTCAGGTAAATGCCCAGGCCCCACTTGATCAGTTCCAGCAACACCGTGGCCAGCAGGGCGCCGGCCACCGCATAGCGCAGATAGATCGTTCGATGCGGCACCACGCGGTAGATCGCAGTGATGGCGGCGAACTCGATCAGGATTGGCGCCAGGGTGAGGCTCAAGGTTTCCAGCACCTTGCCGCCGGTCGTTGCGAAGATCGGCAGCGAGAAGAACCGCGCTGAAATCGCCAGCGATGCTGCAGCCACAAGCGCGCCGAGAGTCAGTACCGTCCAGTACACCAGGAACCGCCCCAGCCGCGGGCGCGAAGCACCCACACGCCAGATGCGGTTGAACGTGGTCTCGACGCTGTTGAGCGTGATCAGCAGTGATATCACCAGGGCAATCACGCCGGCGATGGTGAGCTTGCCGGCGCTTTCAGAAAACTGCTTCAGGTAACCCGATACGGAACTGGCGGCACTAGGGACGAAGTTGGAAAAAACGTAGGTGCTGAGATCATTGCTCCATTCGTTGAACACCGGGAACGCTGACAGCACGCCGAACACCACCATCGCCAGCGGCACCAGTGCGAAGACGGTGGTGTAGGCAAGCGCCGCGGCAGCCTGGAACAGGCGATCGTCCAGAAAACGCTTGGCCAAAAAGCGCGCGAAAGTACCGGTGCGGGCGCGGTCGCGCACGCGTTCGGACCAGCGGTTGACGGAGTCCAGAGGTTCCATGGCGGCAGGTTAACCGATGCGCGCAGGCGGCGACATCGCCGATACTAGGCCCTGAGAAGCAAGCGGAACCTACAATGGCGGACATCCTGGTGCTGTATTACAGCCGCGGCGGATCGGTGGCGCGACTGGCGCGGCAGGTCGCGCGCGGCATCGAGGAAGTCGCGGGAATGAGCGCGCGACTTCGCACCGTGCCGCCCGTCAGCGCAACCACGCAGCAGGCTTCGCCACCCGAACCCGAAGACGGCGCGCCTTACGTACAGCGTCGCGACCTGGACGAATGCGCCGGCCTGCTGCTGGGCAGTCCCACCCGTTTCGGCAACATGGCGGCGCCACTGAAACATTTCGTCGACAGCCTGGGCGCCGAGTGGGCCAGCGGTACCTTGTCGGGCAAGCCCGCAGGTGTTTTCACCTCGACCGCAACCCAGCACGGTGGGCAGGAATCTACCTTGCTGTCGATGCAGGTGCCGCTGCTGCACCATGGCTGCCTGATCATTGGCATTCCCTACACCGAACCGATGCTCAGCAGCACGAGAACCGGTGGTTCACCCTATGGCGCCAGCCACGTATCCGGTGGCGAAAACGATCCGCAGCTGAGCGACGAAGAGGCCGTGCTGGCACGCGCGCTGGGACGCCGCGTCGCCGATGTCGCACGTCGCCTGGGTGCGGCGGCATGAAACGCTCGCATGCAGTAGTGGGGGTGGCGCTGTTCGCGCTGTCGGTGCTGTTCTCGCTATGGATGCGTGCGCACGACTATCCACTCGCTGGGCTTGCCGCAGTGGTGCTGCCGCCACTACTGTTGCTGCCCTTCGTGCTGCGCGGCAACATGAAAGCGGTGTTCTGGTCGGGCGTGCTGGGGCTGTTCTGGTTCAGCCACGGCGTGATGCTGGCCTACAGCAGCCCTGCCGAATCGGGCTACGCGTGGGCCGAGATCATCCTGGCGATCGTGATCGTGCTGGCGTCAAGTTGGCCAGGACTTGCGGGACGCTTCAAAAGGAAACCGAAATGAGGCGCGAATGGCGAGAGAGCGGCTGCGCGGATGCGGCTTCCAACAGCGATTTTTGTGGCGCGATAGCCAGTCGTACGAACACGTCGCCGGCAGACCCACGATCGCACGCCGCTCCCACGCAGCCGCTCCAGCGCGGATAATCAGCAGCGACCCACGAACCCGGCACCGGAGTATTGAACCGATGGAAGAACTGCTGATCGTCACCACCGGTGGCACCATCGACAAGGTGTATTTCGACGACAAGTCGGACTTTCAGGTGGGTGAGCCGCAGATCGGGCGGATCCTGCAGGAACTGGGGGTTGCTTTCCGCTTCAACGTGATCCCGATCATCCGCAAGGACTCGTTGCACATCAGCGATGCCGACCGTGAGTTGATCCGCGACACCATTGCCGCGCAGGCGGCGCGGCACGTGCTGATCACTCACGGCACCGACAGCATGGTGCACACCGCACAGGTCCTGGCGGGCATCGCAGGCAAGACCATCGTATTGACCGGCGCCTTGAATCCGGCACGCTTCCGCGGCTCGGATGCGGAATTCAATATCGGCTGCGCGGTCGGCGCAGTGCAGTCGCTGCCCCAGGGTGTCTACATCGCCATGAACGGCCGCATCTGGGACCCGCTGGCGGTACGCAAGAACGTCGCTGCGAACCGTTTCGAGGCGATCGGCTGAAACCGGCAAAACCGGCGGCTTTGACAGACCGTGCGAAACGCGCGGTGATCGCTTGGGCAAATAGATCGCCAGCGGTTCATCGCGTAGGTTCGACTCATCGCCGCGAGCGTTCGATCTCTCGGTAATACACACCCTGTCGGAAGCTGCGCCCAAGAAGCGCTGCCGCACCACGGTGGCGCCGTTATGAAAAACCCCGGCATCGGCCGGGGTTTTTCGTTTCGTTCCGATCCAGCGTGGATCAGAAGGTGACGCTCCAGTTGTTGATGTAGCCGGTGTCCTGCGCGTAGTTGTCGTTGACGCGCAGTTTCCAGGTTCCGTTCAAGGCTTCACTGGACAGATTCAGCGTGTAGGCGGCGATGATGTTGTCGGCACTGCCGCCGCTGCGGTTGCTCAGCGTGTACAGGCTGCCATCGGGCGCCACTACCTGCACCAGCAAGTCGCCACGGTAGGTGTGGCGGATATCGACCGAGACCGAAGCATTGCTGGGGGCGTTGCCGCTGCGCCCAGCTACGCTGATCGAACTTTCGACCGTGGCGTTGTCGCGGATCGACACATCAGTACCGTTGCTGTAGGTCTGGGTGCCCGTGGGCGGTGGCGTGGTGCCGCCGGCGGCATCCACCGCAGCACGTGCCTGCACGATCCCGGTGCCGATCGGTTGCGACGGGGTGGAGGGGAAAGCCCGTGCGCTGCTCTTGATCAAGGATTCGATCTGCGCCGGTGTCTTCGG
>Ga0105047_10007590_pt1 | contig 18247 bp, 17 predicted proteins | sample MAT04_FD_78384 | JGI IMG/M metagenome (GOLD analysis project Ga0105047, IMG submission 78384) | Freshwater microbial communities from Lake Fryxell liftoff mats and glacier meltwater in Antarctica - MAT-04 (megahit assembly) | ecosystem: Environmental > Aquatic > Freshwater > Ice > Liftoff... | reverse complement strand
CTTCATTTGCATAAACGCCAATTATCAAATCTAATTTCTTCTCAGCATTTGCCTCAAATATAAGGGCAGCTTCTTTTATAGCGTAAGGAGCTGTTTGTTTATCAAACCATTTTTCTACATCTGCAATGGTTGCAGGGTGAATGATAGAGTTGATGAGTGTTGTTTTCTTAGCGTTTGAAAAAACAGTTGCAGCTAAATACTGTTTGTTCAATATTCCGTTAATATAACTTTCTTCGCCAAAATTTTTGATGATTTGTTGCTTCAAATTTTGATCTTCATTCATTAGTTTTTTAGCCGCATCATCAGCATAATAAACTGGCACACCAAGTACTTCAAAAATCTGCGCAACGGTTGTTTTACCGGAACCTATACCGCCGGTTAGCCCAATCTTTATCATAAACAAATTTAATATGTAAATATTAACCAATAATAAACGGCTTTAAACTTTGAAAACAATTCAAAATTTAAAGCCACTAAAAAATTTGTTGAAAGTAAAAATATTTTCGTCATTTGGAATTCACCATTCACTATTCACCATTCACCAATTACTTTTTTACATCCACCCCCGCAACTTTATTCACATTAGCAGTCCACTCCATGCTGATGGTACTTCTTTCTATCTTCATATAACTGCCAGGGCTTGTTTCCAATAACAAAGTACCGTCATCATTTACTTTATTAATAGTACCATGTATGCCTGCAATGGTTACAATTTTATCACCCTTCTGCATTTCTGCAACAAATTTTTTCTGATCTTTTGCCTTTTTTGCCTGTGGGCGAATCATAAAGAAATAAAATACTAAGATCATTCCGCCCATCATTATGGGAGTTGTCCATGATGAAGTAGCAGCACCTGCCTGTAAAAAAATTGATAAGTACATTGTTGTTTGTTTTTATATAGCTTTAAAAGCTGTGATTGTTAATTTTTATTTTTTCTTTTCTACCACTTCTCCGGTTAACAATAATTCAGGAAAAGCAGGTGCTGCATTAGACGATACCGTTACGGTTTTATGGGCATTTCCTACTCTGTTTTGGCTGTCAAATTTTACTTTTATGAAACCTGTTTCCCCTGGTTGAATTGGTTGTTCAGGTTTTTCAGGTACCGTACAACCGCAGCTTGCACTTACATTGGTAACAATAAGGGGTTTGGTTCCAGTGTTTTTAAAACGATAATTGTATTCTACGATTTCCCCTTCCGATACTTTTCCAAAATTGTATGAACTGTCTATTATTTGGACAATGGTTGGATCTTTGATTTCTATCTGTTGGGTAAGTTGGGTGTTGGTTTGTAATTTATCATGTTTACGTACATCGCAACTCGCAAAAAAAGAAAATGTTATGACGCCAACTATCAAAAATTTATTAAACATGGTATTATTTTCTTTCTTTAAAATTTACTTTTTCTAATTTGTTTTCCGTCTGCAATTCTTTGTGAATATTATCCAATAAGCCATTTACAAACTGGCCACTTTGCGGTGTACTATATGCTTTGGCAAGATCTATATATTCATTGATGGTAACCTTGGTAGGAATTGTTTCAAAATATAAAAATTCGCACACACCCATTTGTAATATTATCAAATCCAGCGCTGCTATACGATCAGCATCCCAATTTTTCAATTTAGGTTTTATTAACTCCAAAAATTGTTCGGTTTTTTCTAAAACTGTGTTCAATAAATCTTTGGCAAAAGTTCTTTTTTCTAAACTTAAAAAATCTTGAAAATTTTGCTGACCAGGTTTGTTAAGGTAACTTATTACTAGTGTATGCATCATTTCAGCATCATCATCCCAATTTATAAAGTGCTCTTCTATATGACTTATAAAATCTTCGTTTGGCAATAACAAATCAGTAAAAATAAATTCAAGCATTTTCTTTTCACTCCTGTTATCTCTTGCCTGTAGTTCTATGTAATCTTTATATTCCGGAGTGTCGGTAAGGGTTCTGTATATTTTTTTAAGCAATTCTTTGTCTATAATATGAACTGGTTTTAATTCATTAACCGTTGCTTTAAAGCTTATATCTTCTACTATTTTCCAAAGTACTTCATTGCCCGCTATTTTGGTGTTGGTTGCAAGGTCTTCGGCAGTAGGTAAATTTTTACTTGCTTTGTTATTGGCATCTGTTTCAGCATAACGTGCTGTTTCTGTAATAAAATAAACGAGGTAAGTAAATAATTGCTTGCTCTTCTCTATTTTTTTTGTGAGAATAGCAATTGGTTCTCCTGGTTTTACACCACCACTCATACTATCTATAGCGTATAAGGTTTGCATTACTTTTACTCTAATATTTCTTCTGCTTAACATCGTCTCAAAAACCTTTATTGAAGGCGCAAAATTAGGGTATTTGCCAATAGGTTTCTATGAAACTTATCATTAAACACCAAAGCAAAATTTAAAGTTTGATTTATTGTCCTATCAATTTATGACTTTGTGGCAAAAAAGTTTAACAACTTTGTGCCTTGCCGGTAATATAACTGCCAACATTTCTTTTTACATCCTTTGGTATAATTATTAGGGTACTTTCGCATATCAAAAATTCATTCATCAATTTAATAAATTAACAAAAATTATGGCTACTTCAAAAAAGCTAAACATTACACCACTGCACGATAGGGTTATTGTGAAAGCTGCAGCTGCAGAAGAAAAAACTGCCGGCGGGATTATTATTCCAGATACCGCAAAAGAAAAACCATCAAGAGGAATTGTTTTAGCAGCAGGACCAGGTAAGGTAGACGAACCAATGACTGTAAAAGCAGGTGATACAGTATTATACGGAAAATATGCAGGTACCGAAATACAAATTGAAGGTGCGGATTTATTGATCATGAGAGAAAGTGATATACTGGCGATAGTATAAAAAATAATAATCAGGCAATTAGCTGATTTGCTAATCTGCTAATTCTTTCAACTTAAGGTTTCCATTTAAAAATTAAATAATAAAAATATAATGTGGACATTAGCACATCAGCAAATTGTCACATTAGCAAATTAATATAAAATGAGCAAAATAATATTCTTCGATATCGAAGCCAGAAATAAAATGAAAAAGGGTGTAGACACTCTTGCAAATGCTGTGAAAGTAACACTTGGGCCAAAGGGTCGTAATGTAGTTATTGAGAAAAAATTTGGTGCACCTGCAGTTACTAAAGATGGCGTTACTGTTGCAAAAGAAATTGAATTGGATGACCCAATTGAAAATATGGGCGCTCAAATGGTAAAAGAAGTAGCATCTAAAACTGCAGAAATTGCAGGTGATGGTACAACTACCGCTACTGTATTAGCTCAGGCTATTATAAGCGAAGGGCTTAAAATGGTTGCTGCCGGCGCAAATCCAATGGATTTAAAGCGTGGAATTGATAAAGCAGTTTCTTTAATAGTTGAAAATTTACGCAGCCAGAGCCAAACAGTTGGTAATGATGCAAAAAAAATACAGCAGGTAGCTACAATCTCTGCTAACAATGATGAAACAATCGGTAAATTAATAGCCGAAGCTTTTGTAAAAGTTGGTAAAGAAGGAGTCATTACTGTTGAGGAAGCTAAAGGAACAGATACAACTGTTGATATTGTAGAAGGTATGCAATTTGATCGTGGCTATGTATCTCCATACTTTGTTACGAATAGTGAGAAGATGAGTGTAGAGTTACAAAATCCTTACATTCTTATTTTTGATAAGAAGATATCTATCATGAAAGATATTCTTCACATCTTAGAAAAAGTCGCTCAAAGTGGCCGCCCATTATTAATCATTGCTGAAGATTTAGAAGGAGAGGCATTAGCAACATTGGTAGTAAATAAATTACGTGGTACATTAAAAGTTGCTGCTGTAAAAGCTCCGGGTTTTGGTGATCGTAGAAAAGAAATGATGACAGATATAGCTATTCTTACTGCAGGTACTGTGGTAAGCGAAGAGCTAGGTCATAAATTAGATGGTGTTGAATTAACAACGCTTGGTCAGGCTGCATCTGTAACCATTGATAAAGACAATACAACCATCGTTGGTGGTAAAGGCGCTAAAAAAGATATTACTGCAAGAGTAAATCAAATTAAAGCACAGGTAGAAAATACAACCTCTGATTACGATAAAGAAAAATTACAGGAGCGCTTGGCTAAATTGGCTGGCGGTGTTGCGGTATTGTATGTTGGTGCAACAACAGAAGTAGAAATGAAAGAAAAGAAAGACCGTATGGATGATGCATTACATGCTACCCGTGCTGCAGTTGAAGAAGGAATTGTACCTGGCGGTGGCGTTGCATATATCCGTGCATTGATCGCTTTGGATGCAAAAGTAAAAGGACAAATTGCTGATGAAACTACAGGTATGGCCATTGTTCGTCGTGCAATTGAAGAGCCATTGAGAATTATAACTGCCAATGCAGGAGTTGATGGTTCTATCGTTGTAGAAGCTATCAAAAACGGTAAAGGAGATTACGGCTACAACGCAAGAACAGAGCAGTATGAAGCTTCTATGTTTAAAGCTGGTATAATTGATCCAACAAAAGTTGCCCGTGTAGCTTTAGAAAATGCTGCATCTATTGCCGGTATGTTGCTTACCACGGAGTGTGTAATTGCAGACAAACCTGCGGCAGAAGCTCCTCATAGCCATGGTGCACCGGATATGGGTGGAATGGGTTATTAATTTAGAACAATAAAAGTGTTGTATAATAAAATTTTAAGTGTTGCTTAATGCAATATCTAAATTTAAACTTTGCTTATAAAGTAAGAGGCTGTCTGTAATGGACGGCCTCTTTTGCTATGGTATATTTTTATTATAATACAATAGAAATTTTAAAGTGTGAAGTCTAAAAAAGTATAAATTAAGTATATGAGAATAACTTAACTGTAAATTTGGACAACTTTTGATTGAAACTATAAGTGTGAAATTGTATTGTGCATATTAATCTCATCAAAAACTGATTAAAAATTAAAGTAGATTAACCATAAATTACCGTACCATTTTCACCTGTAAAAGATACTATTGTAAATACATTACGCCATTTTTTTTTGCAATGGCAGTATTGTGCTTTTATAGCAATCAAAGTTTTGGTCAGATTAATCCTTCAACCAATTCTAACTTACGAAATAAAAAAATTGCTGTAAGATTTCCTTTTCAGAAAATAGATAGTTTAACCATTGCGCCAGGCACACTTTCGATAGCTAACATAAATAAAAATTTGTATACAGTTGACGAAGTAAATGGAGCCATAAACTGGAAAGAAAAACCAACTGTTGATAGCATAGAAGTTTTTTATAGAATTTTTCCTTTTAAGATAAATGCTGTTGCAAGAAGGTTTGACTACGAAGCAGTAAAATATCGTTTTACAAAAGAAAATCCTTTTACAGTTGTTAACAATGTCAAGCAGAATAATCCATTGTTAAACTTTGGTACGCTCCAGACAGATGGCAGCTTTGGCAGGGCAATTTCTTTTGGAAACAACCAAGATGCAGTGGTGAACAGTACCTTAAATTTACAGTTAAGCGGTTTCATAGGGGATAGTATTGAAATTACAGCAGCAGTTACAGATAATAATATTCCTATACAACCAGATGGTAACACGCAAGATCTAAGAGATTTTGACCGTATATTTTTTCAGGCAAAAAAGAAAAACTGGGCAGTAAGTTTGGGAGATCTTGACATTAGGGAAAGCAAAAATTATTTTCTCAACTTTTATAAACGTGTGCAGGGTATTTCTGTTTTAACTGATAATAAAATCACGAAAAATATTTCTAATTCATTATTGGTTAGCGGAGCTGTCACCAAAGGTAAATTTACAAGAAATGTAATAGTACCATTAGAAGGAAACCAAGGACCATACAGGCTTAGAGGTGCAAACAATGAATTGTTTTTTGTAGTACTGGCAAATACGGAAAGAGTTTTTATAGACGGTATGAGACTGCAAAGGGGAGAAGACCAAGACTATGTTATTAACTACAATACAGCAGAATTAACTTTTACTCCAAAAAGACTTATCACCAAAGATGTGAGATTGCAGGTAGAATTTGAATACTCCGACAGGAGTTTTTTAAACTCTCAATTATACCTTAGCAATGAAGTAAAAATTAATAAGAACCTAAATATTTATGTGGGTGCATTCTCCAATACCGATGCAAAAAATTCCTCCATAGATCAATTGCTGGATGTAAAGCAAAAACAGTTTCTTGCAGATGCTGGTGATAGCACCAGAACGGCATTTTACCAAAGCGCCGTAAGGGATACTTTTGCTGTGGGGAAAATACTCTATAGAAGGACAGATTCATTGGTGAATGCAGTTGTTTATCCTGAAGTGTACATACTTTCTGCAAACGCTGTCGATGATCTTTACTCGCTTTCATTTACGTTTGTTGGCGAAAACAAAGGAAATTATATACAGCTTCAAAATGCTACCAATGGTAGAGTGTTTCAATGGGTGGTACCGGTAAATAATATTAAGCAAGGTGATTGGGAACCTGTAACATTGCTGGTAACGCCGAAAAAATTGCAGGTTTTTACCGCAGGTGTAGAGTACAATATTAATCCATCAACAAAGCTGAAAACAGAAGTTGCCATGAGCAATTATGATGTTAATTTATTTTCAGCAAAAGATAAAAAAGACAATACCGGCCTAGCCGTGAGATTGCAGTTACAAAATGACAGTAGAAAGGTGAAATTGTTAAAAAGAGAAGCGGTTTTACAAACAATTGCTGGTTATGAATATGTTGACAATCGTTTCAAACCCATAGAAAGACTTAGAAATATAGAATTTTTAAGAGACTGGAGTTTACCTTTTGACTTTGCTCCTGCCAACGAACAAATAAGTAGCTTATCATTAAAACTCACAGATAGTAACAGCAACAATGTGCTTTACGAAATTACAAATTATAAAAGAGGCGATGGCTACAATGGCTTTAGACAGAGGTTTCAACAACAGTTGAGTAGAAATGGGTTTAAAGTAGCAACTAACATAAGTTTTACCAATTTTAATGCAGTGTTGCAACAAGGAACTTTCTTTAGGCCTTATTTAGATGTAAATAAAGTTTTTAAAAATCTTCGTTCGTTAGAAACCGGCTTTAAATACACCGGCGAACGAAACAGGTTACAGGATAAAATTGCCGACTCTTTAAATTTTACCAGTTTTGCATTTAATGTGTATGAATTTTTTATCCGTACTAACCAAACCAAGTTAAATAAATGGGGCGTTTCATTTATGCAACGTAAAGATTTTTTGCCAAGAAAGCGATCATTACTTGCAGCCGATGTAAGTGATAACTACAGTGTTTTTTCGGAATTATTTGGTAATGAGAACCACAAATTTAAATTTACAGGTACCTACAGAAAACTTCATATTTTAGATAGTACAGTAAGCAGTCAAAAAGAAGATAAAAGTATTTTAGGCAGGGCCGAATATTTTGTAAATGAATTTAAAGGCTTTGTAAATGGAAATTTTTTATACGAAGTAGGAAGTGGGCAAGAGCAGCGAAGAGAATTTTCTTATGTGGAAGTGCCTGCCGGGCAGGGATTATATACCTGGATAGATTACAATGGAAACGGCGTGCCGGAATTGAATGAATTTGAAGAAGCTATTTTTCAAGATCAAAAAAAATATATAAGGGTCTATACGCCGGGCAATCAATATGTAAAAGCTAATTATTTGCAGTTTAATTATAGTATAGATCTGGATCCTAAAACGATCATGAATGCATTAAAAAATAAAGGTTGGAGAAATTTGTTGCTTAGAAGTACTACAAGTTCTGCTTTGCAGATTGCTAAAAAGAATATTTCCAATAAAGATTTCTTATTTAATCCTTTCAGCAAAAATTTAGTTGACAGTACCTTACTTACGTTAAATTCATTTTTATCTAATACTTATTTTTATAACAGAACCAGTGCAAAGTTTGGTTTGGAATTTACCCATAGCAAGGCATCTTCAAAAAATTTATTATCGTTTGGTGTTGAAAGTAGGGGTACCCGAACACTGAACGGTAGAATAAGAGCAAGTGTAAAGAAAAATTTAGTTTCTTCTATATTAATTAAACAGGTGAAAAATACACTTGCTACACAGGCATTAAAGTTTGATAATAGAAATTACAATGTATTACAAAACGCTGTAGAACCAAGTATAACTTATGTATACAAATCTAATTTACGGGCTATTCTCAGCTATTCTTATGCAAACAAACAAAACAGAATAGATTCTATGGAAAAAGCAATTAATAATGCGATCACCACAGAAGTAAAATACAATATACTTTCTGGTAGTAGTATTAATTTAAAATTTACTTACAATAATATAACCTTTGATGCTTATAAGGGTGCACAAAATACCACTGTAGGTTATTTATTGTTGGATGGGTTACAACCCGGCAAAAACTATTTGTGGAATTTAGAGTTTACTAAAAGAATAGCCGGAAACGCAGAATTATCTTTACAGTATGAAGGGCGAAAGCCAAGCATTACGCCTACAATACATACCGGCAGGGGATCGTTAAGATTTTTATTTTAACATATAAAAAAGAGGCAGAAATAAATTTGCCTCTTTTTTTAATATAACCTCCAAAGAAATATTCAGCTGTTGCAAGACTAACTAAAAAGTCCGCCTTTCCTCAATGGTTTGTAACCTTCACCTACTTTAAAACCATTGTTATAAACCTCAATTTTATAATTACCGGTATTAAAAATTGATCCTTGTTTCCAATCAAAACTAACTGTTTGTCTCTTGTTTTGTGTATAGTTCACATCTAACTTTTGAGTATAAGGCTTTTCTGTTCCTTGTCTTGTATTAAAAGTTCCAGAACCCATTGCCTGCACAGCTATTGGAGATCCATCAGGTGCGGTAATACATACATATATTTCTTTGCTACCACTTTCAGACAACATATTTTCATCTAAATCAAAACTAATACGCAATTTATCTACTCTTTTTGCTGTTGATGTAGTTTTTTCTTTGCCGTTATTTCTTTCGTTAATACCCATTATGCTAAAGTTAGATGCATGTAAAGTTGAACCTACATCTATTAAATTTTCTTTTTCTTTAATTACTAAAGTTGAAGAATCATAATTTCTTTGTACTCTATCTCTTTGCGAAACTACCATTGCTTTTTCTGAAATTAATTGGGTTTTTTGTTGTTGCAAAACGGCCACTTGTTCTTTGTAACCGTCAATATCACCATTTAATGAACCTATTAATCTTTTCGCTTCTGCTAGTTCCGATTGAGTAGCATTTGCTTTGCTAAGTAACTGCTGAATTCTTGCTTTTTTCTCATCAATCTCTCTGTCTTTAACAGTAATAGAACTGTCTTTTTTTGAGTTGGATGTTTTCAAAACATCGTATCTCATTGCCGCATCTTCCAATTCTTTTTGCAACTGGTCACGCTGGGTAGATGTTGTAGCGATCATCGTTTCTTTTTGATCTATCGTTTCTTTAGTTTGGTTTTTATCATAAATGATGTAACCCCAAGTGCCAAGTAATCCAACAACTAAAACCCCTGTTAGAATTGAACGAAAGTTGTTTCTTTTCTCAGGAGTTACTGATGATTGTTTTAAGGAAGTTTGGTCAGTTTCCGGATAATTTTCGAATGCCATGAGTATGAATTTAAAAATGAAATAAAATTTGGATATCAAGTAGAAATTAATACAATAATTTTGTTTTTATTTATTCTGGCGACCTATTTACGAATATTGTGCCAAAATTTACAAAATGATATGTTAATGCCTTTAAAATATTGATATTCAATAAAGTATGAGTGTAGAAAAAATAATTGGAAGCTGGAAGAAAAAATCTTTTAAATCAGTATATTGGTTAGAAGGCGAAGAAGAATATTATATAGACCAGGTAATTGATTATGCAGAACATCATTTGCTTCCTGAAGCCGAAGCCGAATTTAATCTCACTGTATTTTATGGTAAAGATGCTGACTGGACTGCAGTTATAAATGCTTGCAGGCGCTACCCAATGTTTGCTGAAAAACAAGTGGTGGTATTAAAGGAAGCCCAGCACATGAAAGATATTGAGAAACTGGAAGGCTATATTGCTGCTCCTTTGGCTTCTACTATTTTTGTGGTTGGATACAAAGCTAAAGGAGTAGATAAACGCACAAAATTGTATAAAACGCTTCAATCAAACGCAGAGGTGCTAACCACAAAAAAAATTGGAGAAGGTAAAATGCAGGAATGGATTATAGACCTTGCAAAAAGTAAAGGTTTTACTATTCACCCAAAATCTGCCTCGCTTTTAGAAGAGCATACAGGAAATGATTTAAGTAGAATTGCAAACGAAATAGATAAACTCTCTGTAAATCTTCAACACAAAAAAACAATAGATGATGACGATATCGAAAAATTCATCGGCATAAGTAAAGAATACAATGTATTTGAACTACAGGCAGCCATTGCAAGAAAAGATCTGGCAAAATCTATAAAAATTATTAATTATTTTGATGCAAACCCTAAAGCCGCTGCCATACAAATGGTGCTGCCTGCATTGTACGCATACTTCAGTAAAATATATGCTGTGTATGGTATGAACGATAAAAGTGATGCTGCATTAAAACCATTATTTTATTTTAATCCAGTATCTCTTTCTCAGGCAAAAGATGCTATGAAAAATTATGGGTATAACGGTATAGAAAAAATGCTGTTGCTGTTGCATCATTACGATCTTAAAAGTAAAGGAGTAGGAGATAGCGGAACTCCCGGCTCAATGTTAATGAAAGAAATGGTGGTGAAAATTATGCTGGGGGAGAATTAGGTATTTTGAAAACGTTAATTAGGCTGAATAAATTAACTTAAATAACGTTCTTCCTTCTCTTGTGTCTTCCATTTTCCACTCCTCAAATACAAAAACGACATGGTGAAAATAGCTGTCCAATAAACAAACTCATTGCTCCAGCCCATGGCTAACGATATGTAATTTACTTTCATAAAATAAAAAGTGTATGCCATGTAAAGTGTGATGGCAACAATTTCTATTTTTAAATTCATTTGCGTTTTGCCGGTACCGGTTACGCCATTTAACCAAATATTTGCAATACTCATAAATATCATACCGAGCGATACCATTCTTATCACAGAAATTCCTTCCTCAATAAAACTTTCACTTTGCCCAAATAAACTAAAAAATACTTCGGGATAAATATTTAAAATCAAGACTGGTACTGTACAAAAACCGATACTCCAATAGGTAATTTTAGTAATAGCATAAATGATTTCGCCTTCTCTTTTTTGCCCCATTAAATTACTCACCATCGTATTGCAGGTGCTTGCAAATGCCCAAATAAACACCCCTGCAATTCCAAAAACGTTTCGCATTACATTACTTATTGCCTTTGCATTTGTCCCTTTTCCTTCCAGCAATAAGAAAAAGATAAGCCAAGTGGTTACACTAATTACATACTGTGCTACCAATGGTAATGAAACCTTTAAAATCTGTTTGCTTATTATTTTATTATATTTTAAGTTTTGAAGCAATCCATATTTACTTTTTAGCCCCGTTATAATGAGAACGCCACAAACTACTAGCATACCTGTGCCTTCAGCAATAATAGATGCTATAGCCGCACCATTAAAACCCATTGCCGGAAAACCTGCATGTCCAAATATTAAAAAATAATCAAAAAGTATATTTACCAAAGCCTCACAAATAAATGCAATCATTAAATACCTGCTGTTTAGCGATGCCACTAAAAAAGCATTACCCATTTGAAAAAGATACAAAAATGGCAATCCAAGTATTCTAATTTTTAAGAAACTCATTTCTTGTGGGTAGGCTGCCGCATCTGCTACTTCTTTCATTATAAAAGGTGCAATAAGCCAGGTAAATAAAATACCTACAGCAGCAAACTGCAAACTAATACGAATGCCCTGCGATAAAATTGTTTTAAAATTTTCCGGGTTTCCGCTTCCTGCATTTTTAGAAAAAACGCTTTGCATGGCATTGTTTAACCCATGACCAGCCACAGCAAATATTAAATAAAAAACCCCGGTAATACCTGCATTCCCCAATGCCTCTTCACTTAGCTGCCCTAAAAATATACTGTTTATTAGCATATTTAATTGTGGTATAAGTATGGAAAGTGTTATTGGCAGTGCAATGGAGAGTATTTGTTTGTTGTTTACCTGTACTTTTAAATCATTAAATGTTGCGCCACTTTCCATAAGTAAGCAAAAATATCTTATTTTGCCTGCCTAAATTCAGGCTTTGAAAATTGCATTTAAAATACCACCGGTTGTAAATAATTTTTCCAATCTGCATATATTGGTAGAAGCAGGGAAAGAAGATATAGCTTTTCTTATTTTCTCTAAAAATCCCTTATCTGTGGAAGGATTTTATTCTTATAATTTGAATAAACATATTTCTTCTGCGGAATATGGATCTGCTATAAAAGATATCATATCTCAAGAAGATATTTTAAAACAACCTTATGCTTCAGCAAGTATATTTTACAATTTTAATGCTTCTACGTTAGTACCTGCTGCTCATTTTATTGATGAGGAAAAAAATGCTGTTTGCAATATAATGTTTGGGCAAGATAAAGCGGCTCTTTGCTTTCAGGAAAATGTAAAAGGACAACATATAAAATTAATTTATCGTGTGCCTGATAAAGTGTATGAAACATTCAATCATTTCTTTTCTAAAAATATTTTTGCACATTCAACCTCCGAGCAAATAAACATGAGGTCTGAAAACACAAATACGCTTCATTGCATTATTTACCACGCAAGCATCAAAATTTTATTATTTAAAGGAGCCAATATACAGCTCGTTCAATATTTTGATTATGAATCACCGTCAGATGTTTGTTATCATCTTATAAATATCTGTGAGCGTTTTGAAATGCCTGCTGCATCTATTCAATTGCAATTAAGCGGCATGGTAGACAAAGACTCCAGTCTTTTTACCGAAGTGTATAAATATTTTTTACATGTTTCTTTTTCAGGCGCATTTAATGAGGTAAATATTGCTGAAAATCTTCAGGTTTTACCCCCACATTTCTATCATCATCTTACAGCACTTGCACAATGCGTATAATAAGCGGAACCCACGGTGGTAGGCGAATACAGCCGCCCGCCAATATGCCCCACACAAGGCCGACAACAGATATTGCAAAAGAAGGTCTCTTCAATGTTCTTCAAAACCAACTCAATTTTGAAGATCTTACTACGTTGGATCTGTTTGGCGGTACAGGCTGTATAAGTTATGAACTTGCGAGCAGGGGAGTACTCGATCTTACTATAGTAGAAATGGATAATAAAATGTACGATTTCATAAAAAAAACCTCCACTGATTTGAAATTTGAAAACTTTAAAGTTATAAGAAGCGAAGTTTTTAGTTACATAAATTCCTGTACAAATAAGTACGATTTTATTTTTGCTGGACCTCCATATGCACTTGCCACCATTGATGATTTGCCTTTGCGCATTTTTGAAAAAGGACTTTTAAAACCCGGCGGCAGATTTGTTTTAGAACATACTCCACGCAATGATTACCGAAAGGCAGATAACTTTGTTTCCGAAAGAAAATATGGTACAACTATATTTTCGACATTTATTAGTGAGAAATAAGTGATTACTTGATTTGTTGAATGGTAGATTGGCTTTGCAATAAAAACAATATATAAAAAGTTAGTTGGTTCGTTTCTTTTTTAAAAAATGAAATACCTTTAAATTTTTTGTTTGATTAGGGGTACAATTTTCCGCAAATCCAAACTTCATAATTATCCAATCAACAAATAACGACTCAACAAATAAAAAGCTGCCCCAAATAAATGAAGCAGCTTTTTCAAAATTTATTAGAAAAATTACATTGGAGAAAGATATTGCGCATAGGCATATCCTTCTTCACCTTGTGCTGTTCTTACTTTCCACCAGCTATCGTCTGTTTTTTCAACGAGTGTTACCAATTCGTCGTGTGCCGCTTTTCCTACAATTTCACCTTCTGTACTTGGTGTACTTCTAATGTTAAGGTTGGTAGAGTCGGTTGTTACTTTTAACTGAGCACCAGCATCTGCTTTAATATCAATGTTCATCATTAAATCTCCGCTTGCCATATTAGGATCTAACTTACTGTACAAAGCCCAAAGTGCATCGTAGTCAGCCGTACTTTTTGCAGTACCACTTACATGCAAAACACCATCTTTTTCAGCTACTGAAAGGTTTGAAACGCCGTGTGTTTGTGCTGTAGTTAATAGTTCTGCATATTTATCTTGTAATGCCATGATCGTTATTTTATAAATGAATTAAAATTATTTTTTGTCCATCAATTTACTCACATCGGCTTGTACTTTTGCCGCAGCAAGCATTTGCATTATTTTCATTCTGTTAGCAGCAGTTACTTCTCCCGATAAAACAGCTTTATCTGCAGAAAATTCAACGGTTACCCCAGGTATATCTTTTATTCCATCTTTTACTTTTTGTTGTGTCGAAGCATCCAGTTCAGTTGTCATAGATGCAGGAGCTTGTTCTACTACTACCGGAGCAGCAACAGTCATATTATTTACCACTGGAGGCTTTACACCTTTTACACCGGCAGCAGTACTCTCACATTTTGCTTTGCACTCCGCATCGGTGCATTCTCCTGAAAGTGTTACTACACCATCATTCACAGCAACCATAGTGCTTGCCATTTTCATATCTGCTTTTAACGCAGTTTCTACATTGACTTTAATTTCAGAATCTTTAGGTTTACAACTTGTAAATGCCACGGCAACCATAAGTGCAGCAGCAATCGTCATTTTAGTGATTTTCATTTTGTTTAATTTTTAGATGATGAATTGATTACAAACTTAGTTAATACAATTGTTATAAATAAGTAACCTGCAATTTTGTTAATAAAATAATAAGGATTTTTGAGGCTGTAAATTTCGTACAATAATTAAGCATTTGTAGCGGCTGTGCGTAGTACTCCTCTCGCCGCTGCGCCGCTTTGCAGGGTACCACTTCCCACTTGCCTATCGGCAGGCAGGTCCGCCAGCCCTTTATCAATATAATTTTTTTTAGCTTTTATTGTGGATGTTCTAATTCCCTTTCTTCGGAGGGGTTCCCGCAAAGCGAGGTGGTTAATTCCCACCTTTCGAAGGGGTGGCCAACGGCCGGGGTGGTTTTGTACACTAAAAATAATTTGTTCTTTTTTATAAAAACCCAATCTTCTCTTTTTTAAATTCCAGAAAGTAAAAAATATGATAAGAGCAGTATAGTATTAAAGTTCTTACTCCCTAAACCCAACCTCCACCTTCAGCTCTTCTACCACATTGTAAATTATTGGGCACATAGCATAATGTATCAACGTTCCAAAAAGCCTTCCTTTAAAATTAGCTTCGTGTAAATGAGGAAATGCCCTGCACTCCGTAAACCTGTTTTCATACACAGTACATTTTGAGTCTGCTAAAAAGTGACAAGGAATACTACCCATTATTAGTTTGCCCTGCATACTTTCTTCCAGAAATTTTTCTTTAAATTCTTGGGGTGTAATATTTAAGTGGCTGGCAACTTTTATCTTTTCTTGCTCTGTAACATTTATCATTAATTGCCTGCAACATGCACCACAAACAGTACAATCTATTTGTGGGGTAATGATCTCATTAATGGCGTGCACTTTTTCATCCAAATCATTACTGTCCATCTTTTGGAGGTAGCTGCGAAAAGCATCATTTTCATCAATCTTTTCCTGCGCTTTTTGCGCTATATAATTTCTATCAGTAATTATGGCTTTCAATTGTGTAGTTTTTGCAAATATAACTTTACACTCATGCCCAATTAAAAAAGCGAAAGAATTTCTTCTTCCGCTTTTTTTCGATTGAATGCCTGAACAACTATTTTTTTACAAAAACCCCTTTATCTTTAAGATCTTGTACCACCTTTTTACTGTTATCGCTTGCCAAACTTGTGGCAGACGAAGGATCGTAAGACTTTGTTTGTATGGAATAAATTAAATCACCACTCTTAATATCATACAAATTGCTCTCCAAAAAATAATCAGTAGATGTTGTGTAATAACCTGGGGTATAAACCCTGTCATATACGGTTGAATAATATCTACCAAACCTATTGTAATAAATTCCAATAGGCTGCAAACGAGAATTGCCAGGTTGATAATTTTCCTCTTTCGTTTTATCTAATAACGCAGTTGTGATAACTGCATCATAACCACTCGTTTTTAAGTTTGCTGCAAGTTGGTCCTCAGATACTTTTTCAAACGCTTTTGGGCCAAAATCATCCATAGCAGCTACAGCATTGTAGCCTTGGCCTCTTAATCTATTCACTAATTGTGTTTCTGCTTCCTGCCTAAGAGATCTTTCCTTTTGCTGAAAGATACCCAAAACAAGAATTTTTTTGTAGTCTTTTGCATTTACTTTTTCATCTTTATAGGAAGAAATAACCTGGGTGCTATTACAGGATATTATCGTAAATATTGCTGCCGCACCAATAATCCATTTTAAGTTTTTCATTTGTTATCTTTTTTAATTTGTACAACTAAAATTACGTTCCATTAATAAGTTTGGTTGTTAAGGGATAGCCTTAAATAGGAAAAACCATAAAGAATTATATATTTGCTAACATTTTTAGGAACTATGTGGAAAAGGTAAGGTAATTATGAAAAGCTGGTTCGATATATTCGCAGCCTCAGCCCCCTCTAAATCCCCCGAAGAGGGACTATGGGCTCTGAGAATTTAAATATTATTTTAAAATTTAGACATTTTGGTGGTAAATAAACGGGGCTATCTATTGCATAATTAAAGCTTAAAATTTAGATAAAGATGAAATGTGATTCCTTTTTTCTTTTCCCCAAAAAGAAAAAAATAACAAAATAAATCTGCCACTGAAGATGACTAATGCTATTGTCTTTGCCGGGCTAAAAAAATATAACCCAATGAATGCGCTTAATTATAACTTAAAACTCAAAACTTATAACTCAAAATAGTGGCAGAAAAAATAGACGTAAAATACGATGAGGAAAATATACGAAGCCTGGATTGGAAGGAGCATATTCGTTTGCGGCCTGGGATGTATATTGGTAAATTGGGTGATGGAAGTAGCCCGGATGATGGTGTGTATGTTTTGCTGAAAGAAGTAATTGATAATTGCATAGACGAGCATGCAATGGGTTACGGTAAACATGTAGATGTTACCATTGCAGATAAAACGCTTACTGTAAGAGATTATGGGCGGGGCATTCCGCTCGGGAAAGTAGTAGACGTGGTAAGCAAAATGAACACTGGTGCAAAATATGACAGCAAGGCTTTTCAAAAAAGTGTTGGCTTAAATGGTGTGGGTACAAAAGCTGTTAATGCATTAAGCGATTACTTCAAAGTGACGGCTTACAGAGAAGGCAGAGAAAAAACTGCTGAATTTGAAAGAGGTGTTTTAATAAAAGATTCTAAAGAAGCAGCCAGTAAAGAAGAGAACGGAACCTTTGTAGAATTTAAACCTGATGGAAGTATTTTTAAGAACTTTCATTTTGTACAGGAGTATTTGGATAACCAGTTTTGGAACTACTGTTTTTTAAACGCCGGGCTTGTTATGAACCTTAACGGCAAGCGTTATGTTAGTAAAAATGGTTTGTTGGATTTACTTCAGCGTAAAACAAATGCAGATGAAATTAGATACCCCATTATTCATTTAAAGGGTGAAGATATTGAAGTGGCTTTAACCCACGAAAATAGTTATGGTGAAGAATATTACAGTTTTGTAAATGGACAGTTTACTACGCAAGGTGGTACTCATTTGGCAGCGTTTAGAGAAGGCTATGTAAGAACTATAAGAGAGTATTTTAAAAAAGATTATGATGCAGCTGATATTCGTGGGAGTATTTGTGCCGCAGTAAGTGTACGTGTGCAGGAGCCTGTATTTGAGAGCCAGACAAAAACGAAACTAGGAAGCCAGCAGGTAAGTGAAGGCGGTGCAAGTATGAAGAATTTTATCTACGATTTTCTGCACAAAGAATTGGATAATTTTTTACACAGAAACCCTACCATTGCAGATGCATTGCGCAAGCGTATAGAGCAAAACGAAAGAGAAAGAAAAGAACTGGCTGGCATAAAAAAGCTGGCTAATGAGCGTGCAAAAAAAGCAAACCTTCACAATAAAAAACTGAGAGATTGTAAGTTTCATTACAACGATGAAGCTACCGGAAAAGACAAAGACAACGTGCTGGAAAAGCAAAAGGAAAGTACCATTTTTATTACCGAGGGGGATAGTGCAAGTGGTTCTATCACAAAATCTAGAAACGTAAATACACAGGCCGTTTTTAGCTTGCGGGGTAAGCCCTTGAACTGTTAT
>Ga0105047_10007589_pt1 | contig 18248 bp, 18 predicted proteins | sample MAT04_FD_78384 | JGI IMG/M metagenome (GOLD analysis project Ga0105047, IMG submission 78384) | Freshwater microbial communities from Lake Fryxell liftoff mats and glacier meltwater in Antarctica - MAT-04 (megahit assembly) | ecosystem: Environmental > Aquatic > Freshwater > Ice > Liftoff... | reverse complement strand
CATTTAAGCTTAAAACGGAGTCCCTGACTGAATTGCTTAAACTAATCAATATTATGACTCCAATTAATTATACTATTAGTGGTAAAGATGTAAAAATCAGGTATCGCTAAATAATGGCAACGAGTTTAAATAAATGCAGCATAAAGGCGAAAATATGAATAAATACCAATAAGAACCAAAACCCCTCAATCAAACCAACTGCCTATGAAGCAATAACAGACTGTCTTTAAATGGTACAGGTTCACCTGAAAGGCAAACCTGTACGTGTGGTAATTAATAATTGTTTAACCACCAGTTTCCTGAGATACAAATAATTGGCGTTAGAGTACTCAGAAATATGGAACTGGGAAAACTTAACAAATGTATGAATAAAAAAACTCTTTTCGGGAGATGTTCGAAACATTACCCCCTGATTAAATTCCTTTTGATCATGAAACTAACAATAATTCTGATTTGTTTTACTGGCCTTATGAGTAGCATGGGTTCAACCTATGCCCAGTTAACACTCAATCTTAAACAGGTTACTGTAAAAGAAGCGTTGAATCAGATTGAAAATCAATCAGATCTTGCTTTTATGTATGAGGCAAGCAACATAAATGTCGAACGTGTGGTGGACATTAAAGTAGAGAATAAAACTATAGGTTTTGTTCTTGATCGTCTTTTCCCTGATAGAAATGTTAGATACACTATCGTAGACAAGCATGTTGTGCTTTTCCCTTCTCAACAGGATTCGAAAGAACTGCAAAACCAGCAAACCATTACCGGAAAAGTAACCAATGACAAAGGGGAACCCATTCCGGGAGTTTCTGTCATAATAAAGGGCACAACAAATGGCACTATTACTGATGTTGATGGAAATTATTCTTTAGGAATTCCGGCGGATGCTAAAGTGCTTGTATTCACCTATGTGGGAATGACTATGCAGGAAATAACCATTGGCAGTCAGACCGTGATCAATGTAGTGCTCAAAGAAGCTGCGGTTGGACTTGATGAAATTGTGGTTATTGGTTATGGTACAGTTAAAAAGAGCGACCTGACCGGTGCTGTTGCGTCTATTAAAAGTGAAGCGATCAAAGCTATTCCCTTAAACAATGTAATGCAGTCATTATCGGGTCGGGCAACAGGTGTGCAGGTAATGCAGAATACAGGTGCACCAGGTTCCTCAATAAGTGTTCGTATCCGGGGTGCCAATTCCATTCTTGGAAGCAATGAGCCTCTCTACGTTGTCGATGGATTCCCTTACGCAGGAAGCGACCCCTCCGTGTTAAGCAATAGCGACATTCAAAGTGTTGAAATTTTGAAAGACGCTTCAGCAACAGCAATATATGGTTCCCGTGGAGCGAATGGGGTTGTTCTGATTACAACCAGAAGAGGTAAGGCAGGAATTACAACTATTGATTTTGAATCGAGTTATGGAATGCAGTCCATTAGCAATAAAATTGATTTGATGAACGCTGAATAGTATGCTATTTTCAATAACCAGGTATTTGTAAATGATGGCAAACCAGCTTATTTTTCACAAAACGATATTAATAGTTTTGGAGAAGGATACAACTGGCAAGAACTTGGATTTCAATCGGCGCCAGCATTGAACAATACCTTATCTGTAAATGGAGGAAATGAAAAAACACAATTTTCTGTCTCCGGTACTTATTTTGACCAACAGGGGCTTGTCAATGGGAGCGAATATAACCGTTATTCACTACGGGCATTATTAAACCATAATATAAGCAAGTTGTTTTCGTTGGAATACAGCGCCACTTTAACGCAGAATAAAGATGCCAAAAAGAATAACGTCGCCACAGGAGTAAAAGGAAACAGAGGAGGCTCTATGTTAGATGCTATAATTGCATCGCCACCAACTCTTACCCCATACAATACAGACGGCACATACAGGGTTTTAGCAACTGCCTATCCATTCATTTCTAACGTACTAACCAATCCCTTCAATTATATTAACGAACAAAGTGACCTTGCTCAAGCTAATATTATATTAGCCAATGCCGCTTTAAACATTAAGCCAACTCCTGATTTAACACTGAAGATTTATGGTGGGGTTCAAAACACTGAATACCGGAGTAATTTTTATCAGACCCTTAGTTTTTGGAATTCACAAGGGAGCGCTGCCAGTTCGGCTTCGAATAACATCAGTCTCCTGAATGAAAATACCCTTAGCTACAATGAAACCTTTAACGGGAAGCATACCATCAGTGCCCTTGCCGGGTTTACCTATCAGGATTTTACATATAAAAATCTAAGTGCTACAGGAGATGGATTTTTAAGCGATGTCACAGAAAGTTATGATTTGGGCGGTGCCTCAAGTCCAGGCATACCCCAATCAAGCTATCAAAAATCTGTACTACTTTCGTATATTGGCAGGGTGAACTATTCATTTAATAGCAAATACTTGCTAACCGCGAGTATTCGTGCCGATGGTTCATCCAAATATAGTGAAAGTAACAAATGGGGATATTTTCCATCAGCTGCGTTTAAATGGAGAGTAATTGAAGAGGGTTTTATGAAGGCAAATCCCTTTATCTCAGACCTTAGTTTGCGCGCAAGTTATGGCTTAACGGGTAGCCAGGCAATTGAACCCTATGCCACGATGAGCCAGCTTTATTCGGGTAAATCTGTTTTTAATGATGCCTTATACACAACTTACTCACCTTCCACAAATCTTCCGGGTGATTTGAAATGGGAAACTACCGAGCAAATTAATATCGGCTTAGAAATGGGAATTATGGATAACCGTATCAGGTTAACGGCAGATGCCTATGTGAAAAACACCAGCGATTTATTGAATTCAGTTAAATTGCCGTCTTCGTTAGGCTGGACCTCAACTATAAAGAATGTTGGCGAGATACAAAACAAAGGGATGGAATTTTCAGTAGATGCCAAAGCATTAACGGGAGATGTTACATTGGACTTCAGTGCCAATATCTCCTTCAATAGATCAAAAGTGGTTGCTCTTTACGGTGGGCAGGATATTTTAGGGGTGTTTATCACAACTAATACGGTTAACGATGCTCCAAACCTCCTGAGACAAGGTGAACCTTTCGCGGTATTCTATGGATACCTTAAGGATGGTTACGATGCCAATGGCAAAGAAAAGTATCAGGATTTGTCTGGCTCCGCAGGTACACCCGATGGATTGGTCAACCAATTCGACAAAACGATAATTGGTGATCCAAACCCCAATTTTATTTTCGGGTTTAATACTGCTATGAGCTATTCTAATTTTGAGTTGTCTTTCTTAATACAGGGATCGCAAGGGAATGACATTTGTAATTTTAGTCAGGTTCCGCTCACCCTTGATTACGGGTTTGGTTTAAATAAAAGAATAGATGTTCTTTCTAACACCTGGACACCAGATACAACAAATGCCAAATACCCAAAAGCATCAGCAAGTCAGATACTTTTGCTTTCTGACCGGTTTATTGAAGATGGCTCCTTCGTGAGGTTAAAGAGTATTCGGATTGCCTATAATCTCCCCCTTAAAAAGTGGGGCATAAATTGGATGCGTAATACACAGATTTATGCCAGTGGGCAAAATCTGCTTACCAGCACTAAATATTCCGGATGGGATCCTGAAATAAACTCATACGGTGGAGCTTCATCCTTCAGTCAAGGAATAGATAACCTGGGTTATCCAACATCCAAGACAATCACATTCGGTGTTAAAGTTGGATTTTAACTAAAAAAAAGAAAAATTATGAAAAAAATACTAATCATATTATTTGCCTCATTTTTACTTGCCTCGTGTGAAGAAATGTTGATTGAGGAACCAAAATCAATTTCGTCTGATGTGTTTTACAATACTCCTAAAGAGGTAGAATCGGCTCTGGCTGCCATATACTCCGCCGTTAGAGCATATGGCTGTATGGGGGGGGATATACCAGGCTCAACTTGAAGCTTATACCGATTATAGTTACGGACGAGGCGAAACCCAATTTGAAGCTAAGCGCTGGCTCGACATGAGGCGCACTGGGACAGTAAAAGAAAGAATTCTTGCAGCAACAGGGCAAGTTGTTGCCGATAAACATCTTCTCTGGCCAATTCCGGTTTCAGAACTAAACTATAACAAGGCCATTAATCCTTCATCTGATCAGAATCCTGGTTATTAATTGTTGTATAAAATAATTACCATGATGGAGTATAAAAAAAGACAGATTCATATTCCTGATACCTGAATTAAAAGATGCTTCGGGCAAGCTCATTTCTCGCTCGGTATATTATTCGCGTGTACTATCGAAGATGGACGATCCCACCTTTTACGCTAAATATATAGCGGAACCAATTCCATGGATAACCCTTGACAAAGGTCCCTGGCTGAAACCAACCGTGGCAAACACTAAAACATCTCATGAGCTTAAAATCACGGCAATAAAAGGCTTGCAGATGGAGATGGAGAATTGCAGTTGATGGTGAAAAATACCGGCAAAGTCCCCTCTTTTATGACAATCGTTGATGTTGCAGGCGCTAAACGGATTTTTTCTGCCAGCGACAATTATTTCTGGCTGGCAACGGGCGAAGAAAAACAAATACAAATGAAGTTGTCTTTCAGGGAAAATACTTCGGACAAGAAAATCGAGTTAAAGGCTGGTGCCTGGAACGCTAAAGCCATAAATGTCCAGTTGCAGGATAAAATAAGCGTAAAAGAATGAAACTATCCTTTCTTTTCTTTTCTGATAAACCCGACATCAAATGGGAATTGTGTCGCCAAATGGGGGTAAAATATGCCATTGCAAAATTAGCTCCCGAACTCACCGGCAAACTACCGCCATGGGATTTTGATTCATTGAAATTGTCGAAAGAACGTTTTGCCGAAGGTGGCTTCGACCTGGTTGGGCTTGAAGGCGACCAGATGGATATGATGCGCATCAAACTGGGTTTGCGCGGACGAGAAGAAGATGTTGCTCTTTACAAACAGATGCTTGTAAATATGGGAAAGCTGGGTATTAACCTGTTGTGCTACAATTTTATGGCTACGGGTTGGTTTCGTACGACAAAAAACCTTGAAGAACGCGGTGGAGCTCTGGTAACAGGTTTCGATACTTCGGATGCCGAAAAACTTCCTTTAACTGAATATGGCGAAGTATCGGCTGACAAAATCCGGGAAAACTACAAATGGTTCATCAACGAAGTGATGCCGGTTGCCGAAAAGTCGGGAGTAAAAATGGCGCTTCATCCCGACGATCCGCCAGTGCCGGTTGTTCAGGGAATTGCCCGTATATTCATCAATGCCGAAGCCATCCGTCAGGCACTTGCACTGACCGACAGCCCCTCGCACGGGTTAACCTTCTGCCAAGGAACCTACAAAACCATGAGTGAAGATGTTCCTGCTCTGATTGAGGAGTTCGGAAATCAGGGAAAAATCTTCTTTGTCCATCTCCGTGATGTGGAAGGTACAGCAGAACATTTCCGCGAAACCTTCCACGATAATGGCCCGACCAATATGCCTGAAATGTTAAAGTTATATCAGAAGACTGGATTCAATGGTACACTACGTTCCGATCATGTGCCAACAATGGCAGGTGAAACCAACAAGCATGCCGGTTACGGCATGAGCGGCAACCTTTTTGGAATTGGGTATATAAAAGGAATACTGGATGCTTTGGATATAAAGATTGATTAATGTGATTTTATGAAAAAAATAGAACTATTAAATACTCCCGGATTGTTGTGTTTATGGGATTTTGATGCTGAAAACCCTTTTACGTCTAAAGGGCAATACGCTTATAAATTGCACTCCGGTAACACAGAAGTGGCCTTGGTAAATGAAGGTGTCATTTCCGAAAATTCAATAAAAATTGAGGAAGGGCAATATTTATACATTCCTCGCGAAGAATGCCCAGGATTGAATTTGCATGGCAAAGAGGCACAGGTAACGGTTTTGGCATGGGTTAAACGCCAGCCCAGAAGTTATGAGCAGTGCGAAGCCATTGCCGGTATGTGGAACGAAACTGAAAAAAAACGCCAGTACTGTTTGTTTCTGAATATTCAATTGTACGAAAGCGGTAATCAGGTTTCGGGTCATGTTTCAGGAGTAGGTGGTCCAACGCCCGGTAATCGGTGGTGTGTGGATGTGGCCATCGGAAAATCGCAGGTCAACTACAACGAATGGACTTTTGTGGGATTTACCTACGATGCCAAACAGGCAAAAGCCTATTACAACGGACAATTCGATGCCCGTGAAGGTATAAACCCCTACGATTACGAGTTGGGCTTGTTCGACGGAGGAAAGGATGGTTCAGATTTCACGGTTGGAGCGGTACACCGGCTGGGCGAAATCGGAAACAATTTCGTGGGTCAGATTGGCGGAATTGCTGTTTTCGACCGGGCTTTGACTGATGAGGAAATCAAGAATATTTACCAGAAAGGAATCAATCTATGCTAAAAAAATTCAAATTAGGAGAGTGGGAACTGCTTATCATTTTGTGGTTTGCTTTTTTCCTGAACCAGGCCGACCGCCAGATATTTAATGTGACATTGCCGCTAATCAGAGGCGACATAAAGCTTTCGGATGCTGAATTCGGTTTAATTGCAGCCTCGTTAATCTGGACATACGGCCTGTTGGTTCCAGTAGCCGGTTTCCTGGGCGATATTTTCCCCAGACGCAATATCCTGGCATTTTGCATCTTGTTTTGGAGTATCTCCACTTTTTTCACCGGATTTGCTTCAGGCCTCATTCCTTTTGTTTTGCTACTTGGAATTGCAACCGGTGGCGGCGAGGCATTTTATGCGCCATCAGCCAACGCTCTTATAAGCGAGAAATACAAGAAAAACCGAGCCTTTGCCATGTCGATACACCAGACAGCAGCTTATGCCGGGATTATTTTGAGTGGTGTATTGGCGGATTACATTGGTGAACACTTCGGTTGGCGCAGGTCGTTCAATGTATTCGGACTTTTAGGAGTTGTGCTGTCGGTCATATTCCTTTTAAGGGTAAAAGCCTCCGATCCTCCGGCCAGAACACCTGATTTTTCAATTTTGAAACAGGTCAAAGATGCTTTGTCGGTTTTTCGCAAGCCAACAGTTATCTTGCTAACACTCGCTTTCGCTTGCATGGTGTTTGTCAATGTTGGCTATCTGACTTGGATGCCTTTGTACCTGGTTGAAAAATACGGGATGTCAGTTACCTATGCAGGTTTTTCGTCGCTCATCTATCACCATGTCGGCGCATTTTTAGGTGTCATGGTCGGATCGCGTTTTGCTGATAAACAGGCCTTGAAGAAGCCTAAAATGCGATTGATCATTCAGTCGGTCGCCCTCTTTTGCGGAGCACCATTCATCTTCATGATGGGATTTACAAACAATCAGGCAACGACCTTTTTTGCGCTGGCCATTTTTGGATTTATGCGAGGTATCTACGATTCAAACATATTTGCATCGCTCTACGAAGTGGTAAAACCTTCCATTCGGGCATCAGCTACAGGCTTTATGCTCATGTTTGCCTTCCTGACCGGTGCTTTTGCACCGCTTATTCTTGGAATCCTGAAACCAACCTTGGGTTTGGCTGCCAGCTTTTCAAGTCTCTCTGTTTGCTACCTGATTGGTTCTATAGCAATTCTGTTGGGAGCCAAAATCTGGTTTAAAAAGGATTATGTGGGCGACCTCATTCAAAAATAAGAAGACATAAAATTAAACTTTTGTTATGAAAAGAACAGCATTAGTAACTGGAGCTTCACGCGGCATAGGAAAAGCAATTGCTCTGGAATTAGGCAAAAACGGAATAAATGTTATTGTGAATTATGTCAAAAATAAAGCAGAAGCCGTAAAAGTAGTCAGTGAACTAAAACAAGCCGGCTCCAATGCCACCATGATACAGGCAGATTTGGGCAGCGTGGAAGATGTGTTGCGTTTGAGCGAAGAAGCATGGAACGCATTTGGCAAAATAGATTATCTGATTAACAATGCAGGTGTAGCCATTACCAAACATATTTTAGATGTTACACTTGACGATTTTGAGTGGCTTAATTCAATTAATTTCAGAGGCATCTTTTTAATATCGCAGCTTATAGCCAGAAAAATGGTTGAAAATCAGGTAGAAGGAAGCATTTATACGCTCACTTCCATAAACGGAATTCAACCCGGTGTAGGTAAAAGTGTATATGGAGCCACCAAAGGCGCGCTGGAAACGCTGATGAAAGGCATTGCGCTTGATTTGGCACCTCACAATATACGAGTAAACACGCTGGTAGTTGGTGCTATTGAAACCGATATGAATGCCGTTGTTTTTCAGGATCCGGAACTTCAGAAACGTGTAGAAAGTGGAATTCCCGTGGGCAGAATTGGTAAACCCCAAGAGGTTGCGAAAATGGTGGCTGCTATACTTTTAAACGACAGTTATATGACTGGAAGCGCAATAACCATTGATGGCGGCTGGTTGCTGAAACACGGATATGCAAATCCTTCAAAATATATCAAAAAAAACTAAACGATTATGCTTAGAACATGTCTGGCAACATTTTATCCGGTAACCGATGAACGGTTGCGATTTATTAAACAATTAGGCATCGACGAAATTATTGTTTGGGCTACTACCTATCAGAATATTAATGAATTATCGTATGAAAATATCCTGACATTACGCAAAAGGGTGGAAGATTTCGGTCTGAATATTTTTGCTTTCGAAACGCTGCCTTCTAAGTTTTACGACAAAGTAATGCTTGGCAAAAAAGGCAGAGACGAGCAAATTAAAACTTACTGCGAAATTATTGGAAATTTGGGACATGCCGGAATTAATCACTTAGGCTACAACTGGATGCCGACAGGTGTTTGGCGTACTTCTTATTCCAATCCATTGCGTGGCGGTGCAAAAGGTATTTTGTTCGACCAAAATTCAATACTCAATCAGCCACTAAGTTTTGATCGAGAGTATTCCGAAAAAGAATGTTGGGAATATTACCAATATTGGCTTGAGCGTGTGATACCTGCGGCAGAAGAGGCAAACGTAATTATTTCGGTTCACCCGAACGACCCGCCTTTGGCAGAAAAAATTGGCGGCGTACCACAGCTTTTCTGTAGTCGCGAGAATTTTGATATAGCACTGAATATGTGCCCAAGTAAAAATCACAAGCTCACCTTGTGCCTTGGCGGCTGGAGTGCTATGGGAACTAACTTTGTAGAAACCGTAAAATACTTTGGCACTAAAGATAAGATTGATTATGTGCATTTTCAATCGTCGAATGGTGTAGTTCCTTATTTTGCCGAAAACTTTATTGACCAGGCAGATTACAATCCGTTTGAAGTTGTAAAAACCCTAAAATCGGTAAATTTCGACGGTGTGATGATACCCGGACACGTTCCGCAAATGGAAGGCGATGACGAGTGGCGCGACGAAAACACCCTGAAAGCCAATAAAGACTACACTCACCCAATGGGCGGACATCGAGCAAGAGCCTATACCATTGGTTTTGAAAGGTTTAATAATGGCAGCCTATCCTGAGGTATATTATAAAGATATCCGATGAAAAAAATATTGAAAGGAATTACATGGGCACACACCCGTGGCTTAGCACCTTTGCAGGTTACCTGGCAGGTCTATTCCGATTTTCACCCCGATGTGGAAATTCAATGGCACATACGTTCGCTTCACGATTTTGGCGAAGGCAGTTTGAACGAACTGGTTCAGAATTACGATTTTCTGCTTATCGACCACCCTTTTATGGGTACGATAGCTCAAAGTAATTTGTTTGTGAAGTTAGACCAAAACTTGTTTGCCGATATTTTAAAAACCCTTGCAAGCGAAAGCGTAGGCGCATCATATAACAGTTATTATTATGAAGGCCACCAGTGGGCTTTGCCGGTTGATGCCGCTGCACAGGTGTCAGCAGCACGGATTGATTTGATTGAGGCTGCCGGTTTTTCGGTGCCAACCTCATGGAACGAAATATTGGAACTGTCGCAAAAAACAGGCAAAGTTGCAATGGCTTTAACGCCCATGGCTACCCTCGGAATGTTCTTTACTTTATGCAATTATTATGGCGAAGAACCTTTCAAAAATCAGAGTGAAAAGGTGGTTAGCGATGAGGTGGCGGTATTGGCATTAACCGATATGCACCAATTATTTAATTCCATGCCTCGCTGGTGTTTAGATGTTTATCCCCCGGCAGTTTTCAATAAAATGTGTACTTCCGGCGAAATATGGTTTGTGCCACTTTCATACGGATACGTAAACTATTCCATGAAAGGCTATGCCACTACTACCGTAACATTTATGGACGTTCCGGCTACAAAAAGCAATATCGTAGGCGGTTCAACCTTAGGCGGTGTAGGTATTGCACTTTCTGTACATTGCCAGAATACGGACGTGGCATTGGATTATATGCAATGGATTGCTGGAGCCGATTGCCAATCTACGCTTTACGCACTCAGCGGCGGGCAACCGGCAAACATAAAAGCATGGAAAAACGAACTTTTAAATTCCATTTCCATCAATTTTTATGAAAACACGCTAAAGAGCCTTGAAAATGCTTTTGTAAGACCACGCTATAACGGGTTTCATCATTTTCAAACCCATACGGGAAGGTTGCTTCAATCGTTCCTGAAAAATGAAATAGATATAAATGCAGTTGTTAAAACAATGATTTCAAATTATTTAAATTCAATAAAATGAGATTTTATTTTTTCCTCAACCTTGCTTTGTTTAGTTTCTGCCAGAGTTTGGAGTGTAAAATTAACAACTTCTCAGCACCCTTTTAAATTTAATAAAAACCAGTCAAATGACTGATTGTTATATATTTAATGTCTTTGCCCTAGCGGGGTTAAATGTGCATAACCCCCAGTAAGCGAAGCGCAACTAGGGGATGAAGTGAATAAACAACCAAGCATTTGATTTTCAGTTCGACCTGTCGAACTGAAAATCAACTAATTATAAATTAAGATGGGTGCTGAGTAGTAACAAATAATCATATAAAAAAAGGCTTTGAAAACAAACGTAAATACAACCATAATAACAGGTTTAAATTTTCCCGAAGGACCAGTTTTCGATTTCAAAGGCAATTTGTGGTTTGTGGAAATTTTGGGTGGAAACCTTTGTTGCTGGAATGGTGAAACCGTTGAACGCTTTGCTGTTGACGGAACTCCCAACGGTGCAATGGTTGACACCACAGGACTAATCTGGTTTTGCGACAGCAGACGCGGCGAAATAAGGATTTTTAATCCGGATAAAAACTGTTTTGAAACAATTTGCAACAGCACTGTCGACGGTAAAAGATTAAAATGCCCAAACGATTTGATTTTTGACGCCGAAGGCAACCTGCTTTTTTCCGATCATGATAATGGCAGGGAAGAGCCATTGTCAACAATATGCGTGTTGCCTGCCGGAGGTATACAAGCTAAAGTAATCTCATCTAATAAGTATTTTACCAATGGTCTGGCTCTGATGAAAGATAGCAAAACTTTAATTTTTTCTGAAACATACAAGCAACAACTGTGGGATGCAGGGTGGGATGCTTTTAACTTGGAACTTACGGAAGAACGCCCCTTTGCCAAAACAGGAGGAGCACCTCAGGGACCTGACGGAATTGCTTTTGACAACGATGAAAACCTGTTTGCAACCGTCTTTAATGATAGTCGGATCAACGTTTATTCGTCCGATGGCAAACTGACTAATTGTATCGGAACCAGAGGTAGCCGACCAACAAGTTGTGCATTTGACCCTATAGGAAAACTGGGTTTGGTGGTTACTGAAGCCGAATATGGTGAAATTCTATCTTTCCCTGAATTTGGGAAAGGATTACGCATATTTTACGGATAAAAGAATGGAAATTAAAACTGTAATTAATAATTCAATTATGAGCATAGATCAATACAAAAAAGAAGTCGGGATGATGAACCTCGAAAAATTAATCGAAGAGCGTGAAACTGTTTCAACAAAGGAATTTCCGATACCAGTAAAAGAATTGCTTCAAAGATATGAGCAACTTTATACTGGCGCAATAAACGATGTCTTGCGCGAATTTTGTCTACTCAATCAGGCGCTACCAAGCCATATTGTTCCCTTACGCGAATATAGCTCAGTTGCCGGAATAGCTTTTACTGTAAAAAGTTCCCCAAATACCATAGTCAAAGGCGAAATGGAATTTCGTACTCAAATGCTTGAGGATATGCACGAAGATGCTTTTATCGTATGGGACACCAGCAAGGACGAAAGAGGTACTATGTGGGGTGGAGTTATGACAGCAACTGCAGTAGGTAAAAGACTAAAAGCAGCTTGCATAGATGGTGGTATACGCGACACACACCAGATTCTTGAAAAGGATTTTCCGGTGTTTTACAAGTACCGTACTTCAAATGGAAGTTTAGGCCGTTGTTTAATAACGCAATATCAAAAACCGATTCAGATTAATGATGTATTTATTAAGCCTGGTGATGTTGTTATTGGCGATGTAGATGGTGTATTGGTCGTTCCGCGCGATATTGCTTACGATGTGCTGATTCGTGCCGAAGAAATCAGGGAAAACGAGAAGAAGATTTTTGGATGGGTAGCAGAAGGCCAGTCGGCCAAAGATATTACTGAAAAAGGCGGTTATTTTTAATTGTTTGATAAATACAGTGGGAAAATCAACGTTTCCTACTGTATTTATTTAATGCTATAGTTAATGATTTAACATTATACTTATAGCCCTTATCATCATCTGACTAGTGGAATCAATTCATAACGAAATAAAATTTAAATAATTTTAAAGTGGACTCAATGAACTAGTCACATGAAAATGAACAAATACATTCAGTCTGCAACGTTAAATGGCAGACCTTTAAACAAACCATGGTTCGACCATTCTGTAAAAGAAAAAGGGGATACCCTGATCTTCGAGATGGGACCTGAACCTAATAAGGAATGGGGTAAAACGTCAGAAGCAGCTCCCCCTTCCATGACAAATACCAAGTAATGACCTGGCAATTCAGGAATATAAAGTACATAAACGAAGGACGAATCAAGATCTCAGTATAATTTTGACCGATAATAAAATAAATTCCAAGAAAATAACTAAACCAGATAATTCAGCGTATAATTCAGACCTCACATGTTACTTTACCATTTTAACTTTGGTTGGCCTTTAATTGATGAGGGAACTGAACTTATCGCTGCTGGTGAATGGAAATTAAGAGGAAAAAGCGGAGATGACTTCCTTTTCAATGCTAATAATGACTTTAAAAAATGCAATGCTCCGATAAGTGAGCATAAAAAAAATGGTGAAGCAGTGGTATTTATATATATAGCAAAAGGATCCTCCGGATTATGTGAGTGTTTCATCCACAATCACCAGACCCCCATTAAAAGTCAGAATTCAATTCAAAAAGAAACAACTGCCCTGGCTCACCAACTGGCGGCATTGGGGCAAAAATGTGTATGTAAAGGGACTGGAACCTGGTACAAATCCTCCAATCGGACAATTAGTTGCCCGTAAAGAAGGTAAACTCATTTTCATCAAACCATTGGAAACACTTGCTTATGAATTGGAAATAGATGCTTTCAGGATTAATTAATACAAAAAGAATAATTCCATTTGACTATGAAAAATTTGTATGTGCTTTTTATTCCCATATGTATTCTTGCAGCTTCGGGATACATCAGGCAAAAAGAAACGATAGATAGTTTAAAACAATCTGATCTAATGAATGAAAAGACCTCTAAAACTGACACCATTCTGAAAATGGGAAATAATAGTATTATACTTTTGGTAAACCTGAAAGGAGGTGCATACATTGATTTCCATTTAAAAGAACTACCTGTAAATCCGATCAGCTGGCGCTTAGGACATTTTGTATGCTTTGACAGGTGGGGCTACCCCTCGGCAACTGAAAAAGCTAACGGATTCCTGATTCACGGTGAAGCCAAAACAGAAATGTGGGACCTTCTTAATGCTCCTCATCTGATTAATAGCCGGCCGGCAAGCTCAATAATGTGCACCTTGCCGATGGCAGGGTTGCAATTGACCCGCAAAATTGAATTATCTGCTGATGAACCTGTTTTCTTTGTTACTGAGGAGATAAAGAACCTTAATAAAAATGGCCGGACGTTCAATATAGTACAGCATGTAACGATCGCTCCTCCTTTTCTTGATAAATCGACACTTTTTGACAATAACACGCTTCAGGGATGAAGACAGGAATGACGGGAGTCTTAATCAGGATGATATAGTATTAAAATGGTCGCAGGCAGATCATAACGGAGAGAAAATAACCCTGCGGCAGTTTGAAGTGGCATAGCCGAAAGTATCTTCTTTTATGTTCGGTGAGAATGAGAAATACGGCTGGGTAACTGCCTGCAACGCTGAAAAGAATATTATGCTCGGATACCTGTGGGAAACGAAAGAATATCCCTGGATAAATTTCTGGCGTTCAATGGATAATGGTATTCCGAAAGCATTTGGAATGGAATTCGGGACCACCGGATTGAATGAACCATTTCCGGTTGTAGCTAAAAAAGGAAAAATATTCGGTCAGAATATTTATGATTTTATTGATGCCGGCGAGGTTATCAGTAAATCATTTACCGCATTTCTTGCAAAAATTCCTGCAGACTATAAAGGTGTTGAAAGAATTGATGTAAATAATTACCGGTTCGTTATAAAGGAAAAGTGCAGGACTTCGCGGGATATTACTTATCTCATGAAATAATAACCCAAGGATATATGATTTCAATAGAGCGTATTCTTAAAGCCATCAATCACAAACAACCGAACCGTGTTCCGGTAGACTTTTCGACCTTATAAAAACCACGCATCATGCTAACAGGAAGTTACCATTTATTGCACCAGCGCTTAGAAAAAAAGATTGATCCGAAACGAATGTTTCACGATCCTCTATACACACTTGCGTTTGGAACAGATGCCAGTTTCTACCGGATGATTCCCAAACTCGTGGTCAAAGCAAAAAACGAACAGGAAATATCTTTTATTCTGGAAGAAACCAACAAACTTGAACTTCCCGTTACTTTCAGGGCTGCGGGAACAAGTTTGTCGGGACAGGCGATTTCGGATTCGGTACTGGTGATTGCAGGCGAGCATTGGAAAAAATATGAAATTCTTTCGAACGGAGAAATGATCCGCCTGCAACCCGGGTTAATTGGAAGTAAAGTAAACAACCTGCTTGCTCCTTATAAACGCAAAATAGGACCCGATCCGGCTTCGATTAATTCGGCAATGATTGGCGGTATTGCTGCCAACAACGCCAGCGGAATGTGCTGCGGAACTGCCGACAACTCCTACCAAACCGTAGCCGGAATGAAAATCATATTCTTTGATGGCACAGTGCTAGACACCTGCAATTCACAGAGTAAAATTCAATTTCAGAAAAAGCACCCGCAAATAATCAGCGAATTAGCTCAATTGGGTCAGTCCGTCAAGACAAACATTCCTCTGGCCGACCGCATCAGGCATAAATTCAGGATTAAAAACACTACAGGATACAGTCTGAACGCGCTTGTTGATTTTGCTGATCCATTCGATATCATTGAACATCTGATAATTGGATCGGAAGGTACGCTTGGTTTTATTGCTGAAATAACATACCGTACCGTCGAAGAACTTCCGTTCAAAGCCAGTGCGATGATTATTTTTCCTGACATTGAAAAGGCATGTAACGCGGTTTCATTACTGAAATCTGAACCAACTGTTTCAACTGCCGAACTGATTGACCGGGCTGGACTTCATTCAATTGAAAATGAAACAGGAATTCCACAATGGATTGCCGGATTAAGTGAAACAGCCACCGCTTTGCTGGTTGAAACTCTTGCCGAAAACAAAGAAACACTCGAAGTGCAAATAAGCCGGATAAAAAAAACGATAGAGGTGATACCTTTAGAAATTCCGGTTCATTTCACCGACATTCCGACCGAATACAACTTATACTGGAAAATCAGAAAAGGGCTGTTCCCATCAGTTGGAGGAATGCGAAAAACCGGGACAACCGTTATTATCGAAGATGTGGCTTTCCCGCTGCACCGGTTGGCAGAAGCAACACTCGATCTGCAATCACTTTTCAAAAAATACAATTACAACGAAGCTGTTATTTTCGGACATGCCCTCGACGGAAATCTTCACTTCGTTTTTACACAAGATTTTGCAACTGCAATAGAAATAGAACGATACGAATTGTTCATGCAGGAAGCGGTCAATCTGGTAGTTCAGAAATACGACGGATCACTGAAAGCAGAACATGGAACCGGCCGGAATATGGCGCCATTTGTCGCGCTTGAATGGGGCGCGGAGGCTTTTGAACTGATGCAGCAGATCAAGCGAATATTTGATCCAAAAAACCTGTTAAATCCCGGAGTAATCCTAAATGATGATGCAAAAGTTCACCTGAAAAATTTGAAACCGCTTCCTCCGGCAAACGAAAAAGTGGACAAATGTATTGAATGCGGCTTTTGCGAACCTTCCTGTGTTTCGGCAGAATTGACACTTTCGCCACGACAGCGAATTGCGGTTTACCGCGAAATAAGCCGGTTAAAAGTTTCAGGAGAAGAACCGCACACTGCCGCAGCGCTGGTCAATCAGTTCGGCTATGCAGGCGACGAAACCTGCGCCACCGATGGCCTGTGCGCAATCAGTTGCCCGGTAAAAATCGATACCGGTAAGCTGGTGAAAGAATTGCGCTTTCAGAATATCACTGCAAAACAGGCCAAATTAGCTATGTGGATCGCCAATCACATGAAACTGGTGACCTCTTCTGCGCGGAAAGCCTTGTCACTTGTAAACTTTTTTCGCACGATATTGGGTACCCGCCTAATGAAAACCATTTCAGGAGGAATGCGAAAACTTTCAGGCAACCGGATTCCACTATGGACCGCTCCAATGCCAACTGGCGCAAAAAAAATAAAGGTAAATCCTGAAGTATCTGACAATCCGAATAAGGTTGTATATTTTCCTTCGTGCATCAACAGGTCGATGGGAACATCAAAAGGATACGATTCGGAAGTTCAGCTTACTGATAAAATGCAGCAACTCATCAGAAAAGCCGGATTTGAAATCATTTTTCTGGAGAAAATGAACGATTTGTGCTGCGGAATGGCCTTTTCCAGCAAAGGTTTTAAGGATGCAGGATTGAAAAAATCGAAAGAACTTGAAGATGCTCTTTGGATTGCCAGCAAACAAGGAGCCTACCCGATTGTGTGCGATATGAGCCCGTGCCTTTATACGATGAAAGAAAACATGGAACCAAGAATAAAACTCTATGAACCCGTCGGATTGATTATGGAATACCTGCTTCCAAATCTTAAAATTACACCGTTGCATGAAACGATTACGGTATTTCCGGTATGCAGTATGAAAAAAATGGGATTGGAGGACAAACTTATTCAATTGGCAGAAATGTGCGCAATCAAAGTTATCGTTCCTGAATCCAATTGCTGCGGATTTGCAGGCGGCCGTGGCTTTTCTTATCCTGAACTGAATAACCATGGCCTACGAAATTTGAAAGATCAATTGCCCGATTCGGTAAAAATTGGTTATTCAACCAGCCGGACCTGCGAAATCGGACTGACCGAAAACAGCGGAATAACCCACCAGTCAATCGTTTATCTGGTTGACAGGGTAAGTAGAAAAAAACAATCCTGATATCCAGATTAAAGGAATATTTGGAACCCGACAACTAATGAAAAATTACTTAAATCCAAAAACAAATACTCATAAAGCTATTTGTTTTTACAAATACATTCATCTCGATGGCATTAAAAGCTGCCAGTTGTTAATGGGCTTAACTGTGCTCGAAAACGGCAGTATCTATGCCAGGAGAATGGAAGTGTACTTCTATTTTGACGTTTCGGGTACCCAGCGTGTTTTTCATTTCATGGGTCAGCCACAGGAAACAAGGCATATTGTAATTGCCAACCGCGAAGCGGCTATTTCAGCTCCATGGTAAATGCATTGCGGATGCAGTACTTCCAACTATGGATTTATCTGGGGAATGGCCGGGGAAAACCAGTTTTTTGCTGATATGGACTCTGCACCAATAGCCGAAATGAAATAGCGTTGAAAACATGAAATAATTTTTAATAATCCTTTAGCTCCTGAAACCATTCGGTGAAATGGGGCAATCTAAAACAAATAACAATGTCAAAGAAAGTAGTAACACTGGGCGAAATCATGCTGCGCCTGGCAACTCCGGGCTATTTACGATTTAACCAGACTGATAGCCTTACTGCCACTTTTGGCGGAGGCGAGGCAAACGTAGCTGTATCGCTTGCCAATTTTGGTATTCCTGTCGATTTTGTAACCCGGCTTCCTGAAAATGATATT
>Ga0105047_10007588_pt1 | contig 18250 bp, 13 predicted proteins | sample MAT04_FD_78384 | JGI IMG/M metagenome (GOLD analysis project Ga0105047, IMG submission 78384) | Freshwater microbial communities from Lake Fryxell liftoff mats and glacier meltwater in Antarctica - MAT-04 (megahit assembly) | ecosystem: Environmental > Aquatic > Freshwater > Ice > Liftoff... | reverse complement strand
GGCTTGGCAGCGCGCGGCGCAACCTGGACCGGCACTCCGCGCGCAACCCGCAGTTCGTCCGCCCAGACGGTGACCGGTGGCAACGGTGCGGCCATGTCAGCGGCAGCGGCCACGGCTTGCGCCAACGCCGTCTGGAACGCGTCCCACACCGCCAGCAGCTGGGCACGCGAGGCCTCCAGCAAGGGAGGGAATTTCAGGTCGACACTGGCCCAATTGGTATCTGCCTCCAGCGTGCTGGCCTGCTGCTGCCAACGCGCCACGTCCTCGCGCAGGGCATCGCATACCGCCTGGGCCGAGGCCCATGGCTTGGTGGACAAGACCTCGATACGCTGGGCCAGCAGCACCGCGGCTTCACGTTGCACCTGCACGGTGTGCTGCAGGTCCTCGATCACACGCACACGCTCGACCAGCTGTGCCTTGAGCGCGAGCAGGGGCTCCTTGCTCAGAGGCGCCCCCGCCTTGGCGGCATCGCGCTGCCAAGCCAGAGCGTCGGCGATATTGAGTTTGGACTGGGTCAGCAGGTCCTGTGCCTTGGTTGCCCATTCGGCACCCGCTTGTTCCTGGTTCTTGGTCCGGCGCATTTCGTCCAGACGTTCGCGCACGGGCCGGGCGGCACCTTTGTCACGCGCAGCGAGTTCGCGGAATACTTCCTGCAATTGTTCGAGGGGCGGATCCTGGGACAACCAGGCGCGGATGCGGGTGGTGCGCTCACCGGAAGTCGGCGCACTGAACGCGCCGTCGGTCAACGCATCAAATTTCTGAATGTCGGGATTCTTGGGGCTGGAAGTCATCGTGGCAGTGAGATTCAAATCAGGGGGGACCAAAACTGGCAACCGGGTATTTTCACCCCGAAACCTGTTGGCGGGTTTGAACCGGTCTGGCGAATTACATATGGTCGCTGCAAACGCATGCCAAATCGATATCGGGCACTGTCATCACCATCATCCCCCACACCGCGCACAATGCGGCACCAAACCGGCGTCAGCGACGGAGCAGGTTCACTGATTGCCCAGTGTCAGTTCAGCGCGCGGCGACCATTTGGCATCGGGCTCGACGGCTTTTACCGCACCCAGGAACAGCCGCTCGGCAGGAAGTTTCTGGCCGATCAGATAATCCTTTACCGCTACGGCACGCTGCAATGCCAGCGCACGCATCGCCTCCTCATCGACCGCAATGTTGGCCAGTAGCAGCGCCTGCATTTCCGCCGTCGGCAGCACCTTGGCCTTGCCGTTCAGGTCGCGCGGCTTGGCAATCTCCGATCGCAGGTACACCTGGCGCAGTAGTTCGGCCGCTTGCGGCGTGGCCGCCAGCGCGCCGGCAGCCGCCACTGGCGCGCTGGCTGCGACGGCTGGCCCGCTGGCTGCAACCACGGGTGCACTGGCTGCGGCGGCAGGTGCGCTGGTTGCGGCAACCGGCGCCGCGCCAGCGCGCACCACGCCAGCGCGACGTTGCTCTGCCTGCATCAGTTCCAGCAGCCGGCCGCGCTGGTACGCGTCGTGTTCGATCGCCAGGTTGGCCGTGCCCACCACGGTCATCCTGAGCGAGGGTCGATCGGTCAGCGCTTTGGCGACCTTGTCCAGCCCCGCGGTCGACGCTGGCATCAGCAGCGCCGATCCGTTTGCAAATGCCACCTGACTGAGCTCATCGCCACCACCACCGAAGGCGCTGGCCAGCAAGGTGAACGGCGCCGTCAAGGCCTTGCCGATCAGATTGACGATGACCTTGAAGATCACGGGACCCAGGCGGAACTGCGGATCATTGAGCGACCCGCTGACCGGCAGGTTGATGTCGATCACGCCGTTGCGATCGGCCAGCAAGGCCACTGCCAGACGCACCGGCAAACTGTTGGGCGCGCCGTCGACCTTCTCGCCAAAGACCAGCTGGTTGAGCACCACCTGGTTGCTGGCCGTCAACTGACCATCGGGTTTGATCAGATAGGCCACGTCCACACTGAGCTTGCCGCGTTCGATGCCATGCCCCGCGTATTTGACCGCATAAGGTGACAGCGGCGGAAGCTCCAGATCGCGCACCCGACCCTTGATATCGAGCGCCAAGGGCTGCGCCAGCGGATTGAGTTGACCCAGAATCTCCAGTGATGCCGTTCCCTCGGCACGACCCCGCAGTTCCAGCTCGGCCATGTTTGGCTGGCCTGGCACCACTTTCGACGAGAAGGCACTGAGCTTGCCCGTCAGTTCGGTCAGATTCGCCGAGTAGTTGGGTTTGACGAAACGATCCGAGAAGTACACCTTGCCTTGGACCAGGCTGATGGGCCCGATCTGAATCTCAGGCGCCATCGGATCCGGCGCCGCCGCAGGATTCGGGGCTGCAGGCGCTGCCGCGACCGGACCGGCAACTGCCATTTGCCGATCGCCTTGCATGCCGGCGCCAGACGCTGCCATGGCCTTCGTACCCTGGCGCGTCGGGTCTTGCGCCCTGCCCGGCTCGGCTGTGCCGGACACCGGCAACTGCGCGGGGTCTGCGGAGCGCACCAGGTCCTGCAGATTGATGCGCCCGTTCTCGTGCACGATCACCCGTGCAAAGAAGTCACTCAGCGAGGTCTCGCGCACGGCGACCCGCACGGGTTTACCCGGCGACATCGCCAAGTCCACCCCGCGCAGCCCCAGCGCCTTCCAGTTCAGCAGTTCCTGCGCCAGCTGCGCTTCTCCTGCACGCGAGGCAATGCTGTTGGCACGAAAGTCTTCGAGCACGATGTCGCCCCGCACGCGCGCCACCGGGCCCTGGCCGTTGTCGGCGTAGTCCAGATCTCCCTTGAAGCCAGCATCTGCGCGCGCGATTTCGATGTTGAGCTGGTCACCGAAATAGGGCTCGAATACTTGTAGCGGGATCTGTAGCGCCTGCACGCTGCCTTTGGCCTGCAACGGATCGACCCGCACCGAGCCACGGTAGTCGATGCTGCCAGCCTCACCTTTGCGGGCGGCCACCCGCGCCGTCAGCCGGGTCGGCACCGGCTGCTTGCCATCCAGCGGCAGGTTCTTGAGCTCCAGTTCAAGTGCTGACACATCAAACGCGACTGCGGGCATGATGGCGCTGTCGTCAAAACTGAAGGCGCCGGCACGCAGTCGAAAAGCATCGATGCGTCCTTGCCAGGGGGCCACGGTCTCGGCTACAGGCACAGGCTTCTCGACCGTCGTCGCACCCGTCTGGTCCGACGGCGCAACGCTTGCGCCAGTTCGGCCGGTGGACGGCGCTGACGCAGCAGCCGCTGGCTGGCGCAGCCATTTCTCGGCCATCCAACGCCGATCCGCGCCCCGCGCGATGGCGGCCTGCGGCTGAGTCAATTCGATGCTCGCAACCGAAACCTTGCGGCCACCCCAGTCGATCTGCGCATCGGCCAATGCCAGTTTGTGCACCGATGCCAGGCGGGCCTGGTTACCGGAACCGCGCGTAACCAGGGCCAGCTGGTCGACCGTGAGCGCGCTGACTGCCACTTGCAGTTCGGGCGCCTTCCAGCGCAGTGCAAGGTCGGCATTGACGCTGCCTTGCAGCTCGGGTGTGAGGAACTGGGCCAGGTACGGCTCCAGCAGGCCCAGACTGGCTTGTACCAGGTTGACCTGGACACCCGCCTGCATATCCGTGCCCTCACCTTCGAAACGAAGTGCGGCCTTGCCCAAAGGGCCTTGAGTCGGGCCTGGTTTGCTTTGAGTTGCAGGCATGCCGAGCGCCAGCGAGCCCTTGAAGGCCAGTGGCCGCGCCATCGGCCATACGGCATCACGCACATCCAACGTCAATGCGTCAGCCTGCAGCTCGGCGGCAGGCGCAAGATGTGCATCATGCCAGCGCACAACCCCGTCACGCACGCTCAGTTCTGCCAGCGCCACCTGCCAGGTGGTCGCCGGCGCTGGGGCTGCGGGGCTCTTCGGAGGCTCTGGCTTGGCCACAGATGTGGATGAGGAAACGTTTGCGCCATTCGGCGCAGTTGCCGTCATCCGCTCGAGATTGATCTGTCCATTTTCGTCGCGCGTCACCGACAGACGCGGGCCTTGCAATGCAGCCGAAGCAATCTTCACCTGCTGCTCGAGTGGTCGGACTTCATCCAACACCAGTTTGAGGCTGTCAAACGCCAAGAGTTCGCCACCGGCTGCGTCCGCCATGGCCAGCTCCGTCAAAGCCAGCTGGCCACTGATCACCACCTGCGCATCACCCTCCTGAAGGAACTTCACCTGCAAGTCGGCGTCAAGCACGGCACGCTGCAGGCGCACCGGAACGCTGCTCGGAATGTAGGGCAGATACGGCGCCAGATCCATGGCCTGAATCCGGAACACCGCATCGGTCTTGCGCGAAGGGGCGAAAGGTATCGTCGACGCACGGGAGTCAAAACGGCTGTCATTGAGCGTGAACGCCAGCTGCGGCGTCACCGTGATTTCGCGCCGTGCAGGCAAATTGCTCAGAAACGGCAGCTCCAGCGACAGGGCACGCAACCGATGTTGACGCGCCACCGGTTGATCGTCCAGGTCGACGGCTCCGTCCCGCACCGACAAATTGAACAAGGCAAAACGCGGCGGATCGGCGCTTTTTCCCTCTTTTGCTGCAGCGGCTGCGGCCAGGCGCTCCAGCACATCATCAAAATCATAGGCTCCTGACGCCAGGCGGCGCACCCGCAACTGCGGTCCATCGACGGTCAACGTGTTGACGACCGGCGCCAGACGCATCAGCGATTCGAGTTCTAGGTTGGCGTACAGCCGCTTGATCGCCAGTTGCGTGGTCGCGCCGTCCTGGCTGGCTACAGCCAGATCGCGCACCGTCAACTCCAGCGTCCAGGGTTTGAAATCGATCTCGCCAATCTGCAGGCCCCTGCCGATCTGGGAACTCGCGGCCTTGATCAGTTGATGCTTAAGCAGCGGGGGAACTACCAGCCAGGCCAGCGCCCATATCAGCAGGAGGGCCAGAGCGGACCAGAGAACGCGTCGGATCCACGGATTGCGGATGGCGACCTGCAAAGCGGTTGGAGTGGTCATGAGCGCCGGTCGAGCAAAAACAATGCCGCCAATATAACAAGCGTTGCGCGGTGATCAGAAACAAGAAAGCCCGACCGACCGGAATAAACCGACCTGCCGGGCCCGACGGCGGGCGCGAGGCCCTTGCCGTCTTGGCTAGCATCACAAGAGATTGACGTCTTGCGATGCATGAAGGCAAGAGATTGCCTCCAATATTTGCCGGGACCGCTTTATCAACGCCACCCGTAGGTAGGGACTGGCTACTGCCGGCAGATTGTCTGATCGCTCAGACAAAATCAGTCTAAGCCGCTGCGTCACTGATGGCAAGCCATTGTTTCAAACTAATTGCGCCAACTCAAAGGCAACCTTCGGTTGCGCTCCGCGCCGGCATCAGCCCGTGGGGAAACCCCTTCTTCATAGCCCAATGACATACAGCATATTGAATAACAAGTCTATTTCTTATGGTTGACTCGATATATGACGAACCCTAAAATCGCGCCAGCCCCGTAATCAGGGTTAACCCGCATCGCCGCCGATCTCGGCTAATTCAATACATCTGTGCCAACCAAGGCCAACAAGGATTATTGGACGCGTTACAAGCCTAATCATGCGCACCGCCCGTGCCACCTGCCCTTGAGGCCTGTGTCACGCGTGCGGGAGAGCGCGACAGAAGGAAGTGCCATGACATCGTTTCAATCGATGCTGAGCGGATTGCGAACATTCGGCTCCGACGTTGCCGACGGTCTGTTCGAAGTCACCCATAGCGGGTTTGCCATGCTCGGTCTCGCCGTCGTTTTCGCGGCGCTCACGCTGACTGTGAAACCGGAAATCCGCGAGCAAGGTGAGCAGCATCTGATGGAATGGTTGCGCGCGCGCCAGGTCACAGAGAATCCGGGCGACTTTTTGGTCGGTCCTATTGATCGGGCCACGGCAGCCGATCCAGGTGATCTGCCCAAGCAGCAAGCCAAGGTGGCCTACTGGCTGAGCAAGAAATACCGCGTCGCGCCCGAGCCGATCAGCGCACTGGTGGCCGAAGCCTATGCCCTGGGCATCAACAACAAGCTTGACCCGACGCTGATTCTTGCAGTGATGGCCATCGAATCGGGATTCAACCCCTTCGCACAGAGCTCTGTCGGAGCCCAGGGTCTGATGCAGGTGATGACCAAGATCCACGTCGACAAATACGAAACAGCCGGCGGCAATCTGGCCGCCTTTGACCCGGTCACCAATCTGCGGGTAGGCGTCAAGGTGCTGCAGGAATGCATCAAGCGGGCCGGCTCCATTGAAGGGGGTCTGCGCTATTACGTCGGCGCAGCCAACCTGGACACCGATGGTGGTTATGCACAAAAAGTGCTGGCCGAGCATGCGCGCATCCTGTCGGTGGCCAGCGGTCAGCGGCTTCAGGCCACGCAACCGCGCATGATTCCCGCGTCAACGACTGACACCCCCGAAGCGAGCGGCTTCGACGAGGTCGCCGCATTGTTCAAGTCCTGATCCCGAAGAGTCGCCGTTCACCACCGGGCCATCCGTGAAATGTCCTTTCTGCAGCCACTCGGAAACCCAGGTGGTCGAGACCCGTGTAGCAGAAGATGGCGGTTTCATCCGTCGCCGACGCCAGTGCGGCGCCTGTGACAAGCGCTTCACCACTTACGAACGGCCGGAGGTGAACTTTCCGACCATCGTCAAGAAGGATGGTCGGCGCATCGAATTCGAGACGACCAAACTGCGGGCCTCGATGAGCCTGGCGCTGCGCAAGCGCCCGGTCAGCACGGAGCAGTTCGACGCTGCAATCGAACGCATCGAGGAAAAACTGCTGACCTTGGGTGTACGCGAGATTCCGTCCAGCCGCATTGGCGAGCTGGTGATGCGAGAACTCAAGAAGCTCGACAAAGTCGCCTATGTGCGTTTTGCCAGCGTCTACCGCAGCTTTGCCGACATCGACGACTTCAAGACGCTGGTTGACGAGGTCCGGCGCTGAGGGCGATTGGCGTTATCGTCCAGCTGCACGACTTACCCCGCGCTTTGAGGTGCTCGCCATTTCCAGGCATGGATGTAAGTTGCAACTTGGGCTGACTACAAATCCGCCTGAGTCCACGTTTGCTCTTGTTCTACGTCGACTATTTGTGCGCCTCCTACCGTTTGCAGGCTCAAACGCCGTCGGCCTTGGAGCCTTTAATTCGGCTTTTCTTGATCGTCTCGAACCACACCAAGGCCGTGGCCACCTGATTTCTGACCGTGGCTTCCTCTTCGGCGTCGAGGAATGTGGTGGACGCGAGACTCGCTTTAACCTTCGGGAGCGAAAGGTATCCCGAAAGGATCCCGGCGCGAATCCAGCGTAAATCGTTCGGATCGCTTCGCGCATACTTGGAAATTGCAGCGTCATCGGGATCCAGGAACCAGATGCGCAAGCCGTTCTGCTCAATACATGTCATTCGGGCCTGCCAACCATCGGGCAATGTTGGCAGGTTGGGCGAGACCGGATCGAGGAAATAGCCGTTGGCCCGATGAAAATCGGACCCTTTTCGCGCTTCACGGCAACACTACATGCCAGGGCGAGTTCTGACGCAATGCCGTCCCCGAGTCCAGAGTCTGGGAGCCCATTGCCAGCGCTAGGTCCTCGACTGGCAAATCGAGCAGACCGTCCCAGCGGTCGGCATAGTCCACACTGCAAAGACGATCGCGGCGCCATCGTACGATCTCTGCCCGTGCACACGCAACGAGTTCCGCGCGCATCGCGCTGGGCATCAGCAACAAATCTATTGCCAGCTTCTGGTGCTTGATGAGGCGATCCTTGTCTACGAGCAGCTGGGCTTGGCACGCCGCACGGCGCTCTGCCAGTATTTGCGCAGCGCCTGACCGTTCATCGAAAAACTCCGGTGAACAAACGATGGCCTTGACTTTTCGGTGACGCTCAATCGCCACTGGTCCGCGAGCAAGCGCATCGATGAGTTCACCGAAGTTCTGCTTGGCACGGCTGGATGTCATCTGCTGCATATGCGAAGCCTAGCTAGTTTTGTCCATTTTGGACAAAACTTGTGGAAGACCCAGATTGCTTGACGACTTCAAGACGCTGGTTGACGAAGTTCGGCGGTGACACGGCGCTGACACGGCGCTGGCGCCTTGTCAGCTCGCTCAGGGACAGGCCCCGGCGGTACCCGCGCTCTGGATGCGGACCCGGCCGGTCACGGCCAATATCACCTGACGCGGCTGGATGCTGCTGCTGCCCGTTGCGTTGCAAAGCGTGAAAGTACCGGCCTGCAATGCGCCCGACACCATACGCGTCGCGCCCTGCGCGTTGTACGAGACGTAACGCGCCACTGGCGTGTTGCCGCGTATCGATATGCCGGCTGGCGCGGCGTCCTGGGTTGCAATCAAGCGCTCGTCGACATCGTGCACAGCGTTGTGGTTGTTGTCTTCGAACACAATCCAGCCCTGCTCCCAGTGGCCGGTGGCGGCACAAAGATTGCCATCGGACGACTTGCAGACCACGGTGGTGGCGCCGCGCTTGACTGCATCGTTGCGCGCAAGTTGCAAGGAAACCAGCAGACTGGATGCAAAGGCGCCCAGCTTCTGATTGCCGAGCATGGCCGCCATCGAAGGAAGGGCCAGGGTCATCACCAGCGACGCGATGGCAGTCACCATCAGCAACTCGGTCAGCGTGAATCCGCCGCAGCGTGTCGGGACTACAGGGGCTTGCCGCAGCAACCAGAATGCGCAGAACATGGCGGCCATGGTGCCGCCTTCGACTGATCAGGTCATACCCCATTGCATGGAAAACGCTTCACGCCAGCAAGTTCGCCCGCCACCGACCCACATCCGATAGCGCCCGATCACGGCCGCAATAGGCGGTTGCGCAGAGACCCCAGCATCAGGCGTCAGCCCATGGGTCAACCCACGCGTCGACAGACTACGGCGAAGCCGACTACCGGTTCCAGCAGCTCGCCGCGTCGCCGCTGGATTGCCCTTTGACTCCCAGGTTGTTCAGCGTGAGATCGCCGCACAGGGTGTCGACCCAGCCACTGGGCGTCGCGGTCAGCGTGAAGGATTGATCGGCTGTCGCTGACAACGCGATGTCGTAACGCTTTGCGCCTTCCTTGGGCGCCACCTGCAACGGTGTCGGCAAGGCCGGCGCAGCACCGCCCGCGTCCCGGTACTTGAAATTGACCGAACGGTACCGCTCCATGAACTGTGCCGCATCGAGCAAGGCCACTTTCGCAGCCGAACGGTAACCCCGCTGGATATAGCTGGTATAGGCCGGCACCGCCACCGCGGCCAGGATGCCGATGATCGCCACGACGACCATCAGCTCGATCAGGGTGAAACCGGCGACTTTTCGGGACTGGTAGTTCAATTTGACTTCTCCGAAGCGGGACATGTTGTTTGCGATACGCTGCGCTTACTTCAGTTGACGCCACACCTGTCGCAATAACGAGCCGCCGGGAGTTCCGGTGGTCAACTTGATGCCCAGAACACGGGTCTGACCGGCTGTACCATTGATCGATACCGATTGCGAGCCGCCTGCGCTGGTGGTGAACGATGTGGACACGACATTTCCATTGAAGATGGTCTGGCTGATATACAACGCCGGAGCGCCACCGTCCTGCAACACGAACACTCCACGCGGCGAACCACCGGAGATGCGCAGGGAGTTGTTGGCGATGCCATCGAACACCCTGGAGAATCCGCCCGTCATCGCGTCCACACCCGTAATCCAGGCATCGATACCGGCGATGCAGTCGTCTGTGCCGGGGACGATGGAGGTAAACAGGAACGCATCCACCAGGCCGGGCGCGGTATAACGCACCGGTGGGGCGATGACGCGTTCACCGGTCTGGAATGGGGCGCCGTTGGTGGCTGTTCCCGCGAAAGCCAGCGTCCAACCCTTCTTGCCTATCACGTCATACCAGGCCGATGCCGGGCTCGACGAGATACGCTGATCGCTGGCCGGTGTCGCCATGCTCAAGGTCGAAATGGTCAGATCGGTTTCGACCACCGCCGCCGTCGAGTTGGAAGTCGAGACCAGGTCATCGTAAATGCCGTACAAGGCCTGTGCCGGTGTCGTCGTCGTCGGGTCTGATGCACTGAGGTAAGAGCCGGTGCCGAAGTACACCATCTTTTTGCCAACGATGGCGGCATGCCCTGTGGCGGGACCCACCTTGATCTCGGCCGTGATTGGGCGCCCGGTTGGTGTGGTGTAGACCCGCGCAGCGGTGGTCGGCCAGGTGTTCGGGTCGGACGCCGACAGGTTGAAGCGCCAGATATTGCCCCGGTAGTCGGAACCATAGACATATTCAATCGTGTCCTGATTGCCGGTGGTGATGCGCACGATGGCCGAGCTGCCCATGCCGTTGTTGATGATCGCGTTGTTGGTTTCGATCTGCTTGATGATGGCACCCGTCTCCAGGTTCACGACAAACAGGCTGGCGGTGCCCGCCGTGCTGTTGTAGCCATTGCCGAAGATCGCGACCCAGGTGCCGTTGGCCAGTTTTCCAATGCCCGGCCGGTCCATCACGTTGCCCAGCGTGCCGGGTATCGGCAACGTCGTATTGCCGTTGATCTCCCACAGGATGCTGTCTGCGGTATAGGTCTGCGAGCTCGCATCGATCGCAAACACCGTTTGAGCGCCAGCACCGCCCGCCGCCACTACCATCGAGCGCCAGCCGACTGCAGTCTGGGCGGGAACACCCCCGGCCGGAAGGCTGATCTTGGCATGGCCCAGGCCAATGGCGCCGTCGACAAAATAGCGGTGGTTGTAAGCGGTCGACGCGAGGTCCTTGATGTTGGTTCGCGCTGCCTGCGGCATGAAGCCGAGCAGTTCGCCGCCGCCGGAGGTGGTGGCCGTCGCGTCGAAGATGTGGAAGAAGCCGTTGTTCGAACCCACCGCCAGCGATTCGGTCGTCAAGGTCGCCAGAAACGTGGCGTATTGGGCGTCACCTGCCCCATAACCATAGTCCTTGCGCGAAATGATCTGCGGGTCGGAATTCACAATGTCGCCAATGACGGACCCATAATCCGAACCCGCGGTGGTGCCCCGGTTGCGCAACGTGCCGCCGGTTTTGCGCTCTTCCCGACTCTTGTCGCCCAAAAGATATTCATAGATCGTCGCATTGCCGAAATCGGTCTGCTCGCTGGGGGAGCCGACCGCGCTCAATGACGTGTATCCGCCCGATACCAAATTCAAGGGGGCAGAGCTACCTCCCCGACCGAGGAACAACTTGTTGCGCAGCGCTGGCACCGGTATCTTCAACGAGGCTTCCCACAGCGTGGTGTCCGAAACGGTACCTGTGCTCTGCACACTGAAGGCATACAGGCGCGACGACCAGGTCAAGGAATCGTAGTTGGCCTGGTAGATGGCGGCGTTGCCCAAGCTTCGTTGTCCCACACCCACCACGCTGGTACTGGCCACCGCTGCCAGCGCCGCAGCCGCGCGGAATGCCTTGCCCATCTGCGCAGGCAGCGCGGCCGGATTCGTCACCTTGAAGTAATTCGTGGGGTTGCCATCGCCGCCGATCACTCCCGCACCGCCGTACTTGGCGGCGTACCACAACGGGTCTTGCGGCAAGAAGCCGGTAGTTGTTGCGGTCGTCGCCATCGTGAATGTGCGGCCAATCGGCGCATTGCCGCGGGTCGGCAACAACGTCGCGTTCAGCGGACTGATCGCGCTTTTCGGGTTCTGCCCACCTAATGTGTCGAGGTAATAAACAACGCCACCCGTACAGGGGTTGTTGAAGTTCGTGCACGAGCGCGTATCCAGATACAAACCGTCATTGGTGGTGCCCGATATCACATAGCCGGAGTTGGACTGGATGCCGCCCGGATTTGGATCGAGCTGCGTCAGCGTGACTGTGACCGCATTGCCAACAACACTGATGTCGTACTGCACTTGCGCATCGGTCTCGTTGTCCGTTCCCTGATCACCGTCAGAGAACGTGACAATGGCCGTGACCGACGTCGGCGTCGCCGATTTGAAATAAAAGCCCGTGATGGCGCCAGTCGCCTGGTAGGCGCCTGGCGTCCTGACAATACCGGCATTGGCAACCGCTTTCGACAGCGGCACGATCGTCAACGTACCTCCATTCGGATTGGGAAACTCGATCTTCGGCGTCAGACTGCCCAAGGCCAACGATATGGTGTCTACAGCCCGCTTGCTCGATTCGATGGGCACTACCGGCGAACCCAGCGGATCGCCGACGTCAACGCCGGTAACCCGTGCAAACCGGGCCACGCCCGCCGAGTAGTAGCTGCCACGCGACTGCGTTTCATCGGGCGCATGACCCACGATCTGCGAGAACCCGCTTGCGCTCTTGGCAGTCGGATTTCCATCGTAGGTGGCACCCGACTGCCCCACGTAGACATTGCGTGTACCCAGGCCCTCGGCTGTCCAGATTGCATCCGACTCCGTGGAAACATTCAGGCCGGCCAGATCGGATGTGCCGATGGACGCGCCGAAATTGGTATCGATGCCAAAGAAGGATCCCGGCAACTGGTCATTATCGAAACTGGTCAGCGGATCGGCAATCACCATCTGTACCGGTCGCGAGCAGATCGGATTACCGCCGTTGACTTTGGCACGGTACGGATTGAGCCAGGTCGGCGGCGCAGAGAAACCGATCGTCCGGTCGGCATTGCCGGCGGTGCCGACTCCACTGGTATACGCTGTTGTTCCCGCCGATTTGCCCGAAAAATAGCGCAAGCCCTCGTACATCATCTCGGCGATAGGTGCGCCCCAGGACTTGCATGCACCCTGGTAACGGTTACGCGTGGTCTCGTAGGCACAGTCGTAGATCGACCCGTCCCAGCCATGAATCGTGATGCGGTCGATGGTGCGGGCAATGCCGTCATTGGTACTGAATTGCCCGGTCGCGGCGTCTATCTCGTCCTTGAAGCTCGTAATGTTGCGGCGCACCACACCACCCGAGTAGTTATTGTGGTAGGACCCGGTCAACAGGCCAAATTTCAGGCTGTCGTTGGCCGCGTAGTCATGCAATATGCCGGTGGGCTTCCACACCGTCGGTGCATTCACCGGGTAGCCGGTACATCCCTCCTCGCGCACCCCGCCAAGGGGCACACAGGTTTCGACGCGCAATACCATATCTGTAGAGCCGACGGCCGCTCGTCCACCCAGTTTGGTGAAGTTGGCTGAAATGCTGCCGACACCCTGCGCCACGTCGGCCGAGGCCCAGGCCCAGATGCGTTCCCTGTCGCCATCGGCATCGGTGATGTAACGCAACACCGGCGCATGGGTATGTGTCATGAAAGGGTAGCTATTATTGCTGCCCTGCCTGACGACCACAAACAGATGTTGTCTTGCGGCAACTGGCTGCGCCAATCCCGAGTATCTCGCGATGTCGTAAGGGGATATCGTGTCGGGAAAGACCTCCTTGCCCCAAACGTGGTTGTCCTTGGGAATGAAGGCCGCCTGCACCACCGTCGAGGTGCCGTTTGCGTCGGTCGTGGCGCTGTCGACCGACCGGTATCCGCCATACAGCACCCTGCGCAAGGCATCCATGCGGGAGGTGGCGACCCAGTTCATCCAGTTGCCGTGCCAACGCCCCGAACCGGCGTTGTTGCAACCGGTAGTCACATCTGCCAACTTCGTCGGTCGAAACACGAAACTGACGCCAGATGCCACATAGTCATAACAACGATTCGACACAAAATTGCCGTAGTACGTGATGCTCGGCTTGAACCCGACGTCCACCAAACCATCGCCATCAATGTCGCTGGTGTCGTTGTAAGCTGCATAGAACAATCGGTGATCGCGGCTCATGGTCAGCATCACCAGACCCGGCGCGCTCTTGAGCGCCAGCAGGGGTGCCTGGGCCAGAGCTACTGTGGAAGGGGTCTGGGCCTGGGCCGCCGGCGCCAGTAAAGCGACTGCCGCCAACAGACCGCTGGCCAACCAGGAACTGACCGATCCGTGGCGCCGTAGCCAATGCCTGCTATCGGCCTTGCATAGTGGTGGGGTGTTCATGGCAAGTTCTCCTGAAAATTCATCATCAAGGCGTGGTGGTGCGCACGAAAAGTGTCTGCAGCACGACATCTGCATTGCCCGATCCGCCGGTACTGCGCGAAGTCACGCGGTAGGTGGATGTTGTGCTGCCGCCGCTGGCCACCTGGGTCAGGCGCTCGATCACGTACTGCGCCTTGTTGGCGTTGTTGGCGTATTTGGTTCCCACTGCCACCGCGCATTTCACCGTACCGGTGCTGAGCCAGCGAAACGGCGCATCGACGGCACAGTTCGTGGCCTCTGCGCCGTCCCCCTGGGTCCAGTGGGCTGTCGTGCCCCCTTGCGCCAGCGGCGTGTCGTAGTGGCCGACCGTGGCTGCACTGAAAGCGCCCGACTCGATCACTTGCAATGCCTCCTTGCCCGCACTCTCGGCCGACTGGAAAGCCACGTTGCGGTCAACCGAATTGCCCGTCATGCGCTCGGACATCGTGGTATTGCGAAAACCGATCGTGCTGATCACCGTCAGCAACAGCAACAACATCAGACCCACGAGCAAGGTCATGCCGCGTTGGCGTCCACGGAAAGCAACCGACCTTGGTTGGCGCTGCAATTTACGTGTCATGCGAATCCCCATGCTCAACGTGGCGCGATGCGGTTACGCAAGACCACCGTGGTGGAAAATTCCTTGCGCAGGCGTGTGGCCGAACTGCCCACCGGCCCCGTATAGGCTTCGCCCAGCAAGGTGGGTGCGACAGTCACCACATCCCGATTGGCGGCGTTGTCGTCGCTGACCATCATCAAGCCGATACGTACCGCGACCACGCGCGACCAGTTGGTTACTGTCGCTGCCGTGGTACGCCAAACATCGGCCTGCATGGTTGGCGCACCCGTGACCAAGTCGTTTACGGTGTTTTCACCGTAATGCAGCCTCATGCTTTCGACGTTGGAAACGAGCTCCTCTTGACCGCTGCGCAAGTTGCCGTCGTACCGGACCCGGTACAAACTCGGCGTGGCCGCACCGGGGCGGGTCGCCACATAGTAAAAGCTCCACTCCAGTGGCATCACCAAAGCATCGACCCCATAAATGGGCGTCGACGGAAACGATGCAGCTGCGTTGCCCATGGCGGTGGTGTGGGCGATCTGCGTGCCGCCACCAGCCAACTGACCGGCAAACAGGCTCGACGAACTGCAGTTGGCGACCACCATGTTGTATACCGCCGCACCGAGAAAAGCGCCCGAGCCAGCGGCTATCGTCAGCGGGTCGCCCACGGCGCCCATCGCAGCTGTGACCGACACCGCCTTTTCACTGCCGCCCGACATGAACAGGCTATTCGTCGCGCTGGAGGTCGGCGCCGTCGCGAACATCGCGGCTGGCACATTGTCAAAGCCGCGGACGAAATTGAACGGCGACAAAGGTTTAAGCGTCACCTCCGGATCGCCCGACACAACAACCGCCAGGGGATTGGGACCATTGATTCCGCCGGGCGAGCCAGACGTCAACCCCAGTTGCGGATAGTAGGTGTCAACACCGGCAATATTGATCTTCTCGACACCGCGGCAACCGGCGAAACCCGCCATGCGAAGTTCACGCGAAATGGTCTCCAACGCGAACATCGCGTCTTCCTGCATGCGCCCGCCGGTTTCCTGGAAACGGAACGACTGCTTGGCAGCGACATACACCGCCGACAGGCCCACCAATACCGCCAGGCCAAGCGCCAGCGATATCAGCAATTCAACCAGCGTGACACCACGCTGGTGAAGCGCGCTGCGCATGTTTGGTATGGGACGTTTCATAGTCTCAACTCGAAATTGATCGACCGGAAGGCATTCGCCGAGTTGTCCCGGCATGTGGTCCGTTCGGCATCACTGAGTGTGCCGAAGCAACTCGACCACGCAATCTGGATATTGACCTGCCGCGCACCGCCACCGATGGTGTTGTAGATGCGCCCGCGCCCCGACGGCAACTGGGTCGCTATGGCAGTCATCCACTCCCGCACATCGGTGATGGCAATCGTCGCGCCGACTGGCGCTGTATCGACCCACAGCTGGGGCTGCCCTTCCCAGGCACCGTTTTCGTTGATCAGATACTCGCTGGTCGCACCCAGGGCGATCGTCGGATTCGCGCGGATCCGGTCTGCCATACCTGACGCCAGCTGGTTGGCCTTGTTCAAAGACTCGGAGCCGGCGGCGTTGGACACTCCACCGACCAGCAGTCCGGCCACACCGAGCAGGCCAAAAGCCAGGATCAGCATGGTGACCAGCACCTCGATCAAGCTGAAACCTCGTTGGCCGCGGGCCGGGTTGCGGCGCTTGCCGATCACCGTTGTTTGCAAAGTATCAGGCGATGTCATGATTGTCTCGCTCAATTGGTGGGACATACGGTGGCGCTGGGCGATCGCATTGTGCGCACGCGGCCAGTGTTGGTTACGATCAGGCAGAACCGCTCACTGACGCCATCCGCGAACCAGACCACCGTAGACCCGGTAACGGCGGCCCCGGCGGTGTCGATCAACCGGCCCTGTCCGCTGTAGATGAAAAAGTTCACGCCGGTGGACGGATTGAAGGTCAACGGTTGTGCAAGCGCCGCCACCACCTCCAGTCGCGTGACCGTGGCGCTGTCGGCCGTCGGCGCCACCGAACCATTGGCATTGGCGGTTCCATCGGCAAATACCGTCCAGCCGTTCGTCCACACACCGGCGGCCGTGTTGGCGACCACCGTGACCCGTGCGTCCGAGCCGCGCTTGATCGCCTCCGAGCGCGCCAGGTTGAGCGACACCTGCAAGGCCGATGATGCCGACGACAGGCGTGTGGATCGGTACATTTCTACCATGGACGGCCCGGCAACGGCCGCCAGGATCGCCACGATGACCACCACCATCATGGTCTCGATCAAGGTGAATCCGTGCAAGCGCAAGGTAACCGGATGGCGCCGCGCGACCACACGAACGCCGGCTTTGGCCACAACGGGAGACAGGTCGAGGAATGACATGAGGACATCCTAGCCAGCGATCCGGCTCCCGCTCCTAGAATGCGGATCAACGGTCGTTTCTGTCGGCCAGACGGCATAAAGACCCATGATCAACGGCAACGACCGGCAATATTTCACGCTCCCGGCACCCATGGCAAAGGCCCTGGAACTGGCCGCGGCACACCGCAATGCCACCCCGCCCAACCCCAGTGTCGGATGTGTCATCACCTCGGCCGACGGCGCCCTGCTGGGCCAGGGCTTCACCCAGGCCACTGGCGGGCCACACGCCGAAGTCCAGGCTTTGCGCGACGCGCAGGCCAGGGGCCATAACGTTTCCGGCGCAACCGCCTATGTCACGCTCGAGCCCTGCGCCCACCATGGCCGCACCGGCCCTTGTTGTGACGCGCTGGCCGCGGCCGGTATCGGCAAGGTGGTCGCAGCCATCGCAGACCCGAATCCGCAGGTGGCCGGCCTTGGCTTTGCCCGCTTGCAGGCCGCAGGTGTGGTGGTCGAGGTCGGCCCGGGCGCCGATGCCGCGCGGGAGCTCAATCTGGGGTTTTTCAGCCGCATGGTGCGCCGTACGCCGTGGTTGCGCATGAAGGTCGCCGCATCACTCGATGGCCGAACCGCGCTTGACGACGGAACCAGCCAATGGATCACATCCGGGCCGGCACGTGCTGACGGCCATGCCTGGCGCGCCCGAGCCAGCGCCGTGCTCACGGGCATCGGCACGGTGCTCGACGACGATCCGCAACTTGACGTCAGGTTGGTCGAATGCAGCCGCCAACCGATGCTGGCCATCGTGGACAGCCAATTGCAAACCCCGCTGGACGCGCGGCTATGGCAAAACGCTCGTACGGTGCTGATCTACGGCGCCGTGCACGACGCGCACAAGGAAGCCGCGTTTGCCGAGCGTGGTGCCACCGTCGTCCTCATGCCCAGTGCAAAAGCCGCAGGTCGGACCAAGGTCGATCTCGCCGCAATGCTGGCCGATCTCGCGGCGCGTGAATGCAACGAGGTCCATGTCGAAGCCGGCGGCAAACTCAACGGCTCGTTCATTCGCGAGGGCCTGGTCGATGAGCTGCTGGTGTACCTGGCCCCCAGCTTGATCGGTCAGGGCCGACCCATGGCCGAATTCGGCCCCCTGGCATCGCTGACAGACCGCCTGGCCCTGGAATTCAAATCGGTCGAGCAGATTGGCCCGGACCTGCGGATCCTGGCGAGGGGCGTCGGGCGCGATCAATTCTGATACCTTGAGTGCCAGACCAAGAAATTGCGCAGCAATTTTTGCTCTGGCTCCAACATTTTGTCGGAAGTCGGCTGTTCACCTTGAGTGCCAGACCAAGAAACAAGCGCAGCAATTTTTGCTCTGGCTCC